>Ga0316208_1000819_pt1 | contig 33638 bp, 20 predicted proteins | sample 3monopyrite_MG_FD_204944 | JGI IMG/M metagenome (GOLD analysis project Ga0316208, IMG submission 204944) | Microbial mat bacterial communities from mineral coupon in-situ incubated in ocean water Damariscotta River, Maine, United States -... | ecosystem: Environmental > Aquatic > Marine >...
TCTCCGTTTGTATTCGAAATTCTGCGATTCACCGGGGCAGGCAAAACCCGACTGGTGGATCATCTCGCAGTTTGCCAAGCGGATGGGTTTTAAAGATTACGACTGGAAAGATTCCAACGATGTCTTTGAGCAAGCCGCTCGGTATGGCCGCAAAGGAATCCTCAATTACCACCCGCTAGTGGACTATGCGAAAAAAATGGGGGTGACGGGGCATGAACTCCTGCGCCGATTGGGCACGACAGGAATTCAGACGCCGGTTCGTTGGCGCAGCAGGCTGACTGAACCGCAGGAGTATCGTGACTACGCTGGTCACTACGACGATCCCGCCACGGCCGGCGCGATCGTCGGCACTCAGCGACTGCACGATCCCGAAATGGATTTTGGCGAGCCGGAAGGTCCGACCGTGCACATGAAGTGGATGTCGGCGTTCAGCTCACACACCGGAAAAGGTTTACTTCACAAGACTCCGTGGAGCGAGTTCTCGGATTACTTCGAGCGGATTCAGCCGAAAGGCGACGAGTTGTGGGTCACGATGGGGCGGATCAACGAAATCTGGCAGACGAATTTCGACGGAGAACGCACGCCGTACATCGTTGACAGATGGCCTTCTCAGTTTGTCGAGATTCATCCCGATGACGCGGCTTCGCGCGGCATCGAAAGCGGCGATCAGGTTGTGGTTGAAAACGACGACGTGCTGATTCAAACCGGCGGCTTCGTCGGCGTTGACGGCGACGATCAGAGCTACACCGGGCTCGAACGCGCCGGAAAGATTCGGATCGGCAAGGGTTCGTACGAAGCGGTCGCCATCGTCACGTCAGCAATTCGTCCAGGAGTTCTGTGGAGCAACGCTCTCAGCACGGAAGCTCCACCGAACTCAGTCGTGCATCGAGTTCCCGACCCAATTACGAATCGGTATCGCTTCAAACTTGGCAAAGGCCGCATCCGCAAGATCGGCGAATCAAAGTACAAGTCCGATCTAACTCAGATGACCTTCCGTCCTCGCGACATCATCTGAAAGCTTCTCAGTTGGACGAGGTCATGCACGCAGCGGTATCATGGGAATGTCCATCGTTCAGGAGTTATCCATGTCTGCCGTTCCGGAAAGCCGTTTCACGCTCGAAGAGTATTTGTCGAGAGAAAGCGTCGCCAAATACAAAAGCGAGTTTTACCAGGGCGAAATCTTCGCCATGACTGGTGGAACGCCGACGCACAACGATATCGGCGTAAATCTGGTGTCGGCGCTGAAGAACCGACTTCGTGGGAGCCGTTGCCGCCCGTCAGCGAGCGATCAAAGAATTCGAATTCCGGCGAACGGACTCTGTACCTATCCGGATGCAAGCGTGGTTTGTGGTGACCGTGAATTCGACGAAATCGACACTGACGCAATCACAAATCCGGTAGTCATCTTTGAAGTTCTTTCGAAATCGACTGAACGCTACGACCGGGGCAAAAAGTTTGATCTGTATCGCGAACTGGAATCACTTCGGGAGTACGTACTGGTTTCGCAGACTGAAGCTCAGGTTGAACGTTTTGTACGACAGGACGACGGCGATTGGCTTCTTACCGTATTGAAAGGTCCGGAAGCCATTTTGAAATTTGCATCGTTTGATGTTTCGTTGACGTTGGCAGAAATCTACGAGGACATCGAGTTTCAGCCGGAAGAGGCCGAGTAGCCGCAGGGCAGTTCGAGTTGGGTTTTGAGTTATGCATGCACATCGGACTCCTCTTCTGCAGAGTGTGTTTCTCGTCGCGGTAGCACTAGTGATTCTGCTTTCGGGCCAATCACCAATTGCCAGGGCCGAAGAAGTCGTACCTTCAAACGCAACGTCTGTGGATGAACTCGCCACATTCTCTCGTGACGTCGAGCCTTTGCTGCGGAAACTTTGCGGCGATTGCCATGGGGCTGAAAAACCGAAGAGCCATTTACGGATCGACACGCTGAGCCATGCGTTGGCGGAAGGCCGTGACGCGGAAGTATGGCAGGATGTTCTGGACCGAGTGAACCTTGGTGAGATGCCGCCTCCGAAAGCGAAACAACCGATGAAGGCTGAGCGGCAGGTTCTCGTTCGATGGCTGACCAGAGGGCTTCGAGAAGCCGCTGAAGCCAAACAACATTCTCGCGGGCGCGTCGTCATGAGACGGCTGACTCGGTACGAATATCAAAACACGATGCGCGACCTGCTGGGCGTCGACTTTAACTATGCAGCCGAGCTTCCGCCTGAGCCGCTGTCGCCCGACGGGTTTCTGAACAACGGTGCCTCGCTGGAAATGTCGCCGTCTCAATTGGAAGTCTTTCTCCGGGCGGCGCGATTGGGCCTGGGAGAAGCGATTGTTTCTGGAGAGCAGCCCATGGTCCATCGGTTTCAGAAGGAAGTGACAGACGTTGGCAGACTGCCCAACAAACGCGTTGCCGGCCACGAGCCTGCCAATCCTGAGTTCATTCTCGGAGTGAACAGTTTTCCGCGACGCGGAGAATTCGAAGTCCGGATTCAAGCCGGAGCGATCATTCCAGAAGGTCACGATTTTCCTCGGCTGCGTCTATCGCTTGGGTGCCTGCCGGGGATTATTCACGTACCGCGAAAGATCGTCGGCGAGGTCGACGTACGGGCGGAGTCTCAGGATCCGGAGACGTTTACTTTTCGGGGCCGCATGGAAGATTACCCGCAGCCTGGTGACACGCCGTTTGGAAACGTCGACTTCGACGGGATGATGGTGCTGGTCGATTTTCTGGATGCGGATGGCAAAGAATTGCGATATCCCGACCGCACCTACGCCGTTCCGCCGCCGAAGAAAAAGCCGACTCCCAAGGGGAAGAAGTCGAAGTCGGCTGCGACCAGGTACCCGGCTCCGCCGCCGACTGCTGAGAATCCGCGGTTGGATATCGTCATCAAGTCGGTCGAGTTTGAATCGCCGGTGATCACTGCCTGGCCGCCGGAAAGTCACACGCAGATTCTCATTGCCGGAGAGACTAAACCTCAAACGCCTGACGATGAGAAGCTTTACGTGGAGGATGTTCTCCGACGATTCACGGCTCGAGCGTTACGGCGACCGGTGTCGGACGACGAGTTGGACACCACTGTGGAATTCTTCGAGACGATCCGTCCCAATTCGTCCAGTTTCGAAGAGGCGATGCGCGAGACGTTGGCAGCGGTACTCGTCTCGCCACACTTTCTTTACATCGTCGAGACGAGAGACGCGTCGGACGATCCCAGGGGATCAGGTAAGCAGCGAGTGAGCGATTTCGAACTGGCGTCTCGTCTGTCTTATTTTTTGTGGAGTTCGATGCCGGATGATCGGTTGCTCGACCTTGCGAAGGAAGAAGCATTAAGTAAGCCGCAGGTTCTTGAGCAGGAAGTGCGGCGGATGCTGTCTGACAATCGCTCGGCTGAGTTCGTGACGCGGTTTGCTGACCAGTGGTTCGATCTCGCGGCGCTTGATCGAGTTGCGGTGAATCCGGAGTTCTACCCAGACTTTGACAACCGGCTGAAGCCTCAGATGGCTGACCAGTCGCGCGAGTTTCTTGCGGAAGTTCTTCGTTCGAAAGGAAGCTGTCTGGACCTGCTGGATTCCGATTGGACCGTGCTGAATCGGTCTCTGGCAAAGCATTACGGAATGACCGGGCCGAGGTCGTCGACGTTCGAACGGGTTGCACTGCGGGACGACCAACGGCGAGGTGGCCTGATGGGGCAGGGGGCTTTCCTACTGAGTAATTCTGACGGAGAGCAACCTCACCCGATCAAACGAGCGGTGTGGATTCTTGATCGACTGCTGGATTCGCCACCGGCTCCGCCACCGCCCGATGTGCCGGAACTGGATTCTGAGAGCCAGGACCTCGCCGGACTTTCGCTCAAGGACCAACTTGCCGCGCACCGGGACAAAGAAGCTTGCGGAAACTGCCATCGAGGCATTGATCCGTGGGGCGTGCCGCTCGAGAATTTCAACGCCGTTGGTCTGTGGCAGGAAACTTCTGCCGTGCGGCGAGGCGGCAAGGCCAAAGGCGGCAAGAAAACAGCCGGAGTTCCTGTCGATGCTTCCAGTGTTTTGCCGGACGGGACGAAAATCGGCGGACTGAATGAGCTGAAGAAGTATCTTCGCGAGAATCGACGAGAGCTTTTCGCGCGAGCGGTGGTGACTCGTCTGGCGGCGTATGCACTCGGCCGTTCGCTTGATCTGGGTGACCGAAAGACGATTGATGAGCTTACTTCTGTTTTCATTGGCTCCGAATTTCGGTTAAATCGATTGATAGTTTCACTCGTGAACAGCGAGTCGTTTCTGACGAAATAATGTTTCCGCAGATTGCAGAACAATGAATAAATCATGGCATCTTGATCGCCGAACTGTCCTTAAAGGGGCTGGCGTTGCGCTGGCTCTGCCTTTCTTTGAGGGGATGAGTCGCGGCGCCAATGTGAAGGCAGACTCGCAACCGAAGCGAATTTGTTCGGTCATGTTTCCGTACGGCATTGCTGTGCCGAAGGATGATCATCCGGAGCGCGACTGGGGATGGTTTCCTCGCGGCGACGGTAAGGATTACCAACTAACCAACGTGCTGAAGCCGCTTGAGCCTCTGATGGATCACGTGTCGATTTTTGGCGGACTGTCGCATCCCAACTGTCGAGCCATGAACGGCCACGACACGGGCGACACATTTCTGACAGCAAACAACCTCGAAGCCGGCTCGTACCGCAACAAAATTTCGCTGGACCAGTTTGTGGCCCAGCGGATCGGCGATGCGACTCGGATTCGATCATTGACGCTTTCAACCGACGGCGGCATCGGGCCGCGGACTCGATCGACGACGCTTTCTTACACGCCGAAAGGTCAGCCGATCCCCGCTCAGTCTGAACCGAAGCTGATCTTTCAGCGGCTGTTCGGGCAGGACGACGCGAGTCAAACGGACCGTCGCCGTCTGCAGAATTCAGCGAGCATCCTGGACCTGGTTCGCGATCAGTCGAAGTCACTTCGTAAAAATCTTGGCAAGCCCGACCAACGCAAGCTCGACGAGTTCGAGACGTCGGTTCGTGAAGTTGAAGAACGCGTTGAGCGTTCGCAGCGATGGCTGTCCGTTCCGCTGCCGGATGTCGATCCGGCTTCGATCGCGCTGGAAGCCAATCATGACGGCCCGAAGGATTACATCCGAGCGATTTACGATCTGATGTTCCTGGCGTTTCAGACGGACATGACTCGCGTCGCGACTTACCAGATCGGCAGTTACGGGCCGACGATCGCTCGAACGTTCCCGGCATGTATCGGGTTGCCTGGTAACTGGCACGGCCTGGCTCACGGAGCGGGTAAGAAAGGCGGCGCGGAGCAGTTGGGTAAGTTCGATCAGTTTCTGGCTGAGAATCTCGCTCGTTTTCTGACACGCCTGCAGGAAACGCCCGAGGGCGATGGCAGCATGCTGGATCACACGCTCGTTCTTTACGGCAGTAGCAACAGCAGGACTCACCAGAATCACAATTACCCGTTGCTCCTGGCGGGCGGCGGTCAGCTTGGCTTGACCCATAACCAGTACTTGCGATTCAGCGAGAAGACTCCGATGTCCAACCTTTTTGTCTCGATGATGCAGGCAGTCGGGCTGGAAGTCGACGAGTTTGCCGACAGCACCGGAACGCTTGCCGGTCTTTGAGCACGAGTCAATCAATTGAGCGCATAGAAAACGCCGGCTTCGCGATGTGCGAAGCCGGCGTTTTTTCAGTTGGTCAGCAACTTTGGTTAGTACACCGTTGCCAAGCTTTCGAGGAAGCCTTTCAGTTGGCGGCTGCGGACTGGATGTTGCAGCTTGCGGACGGCTTTGGCTTCGATCTGGCGAACTCGCTCGCGAGTGACTTTGAAGATCTTGCCGACTTCTTCGAGAGTGTAAGTATAGCCGTCTCCGAGGCCGTATCGCAGTTTGATGATCTCTCGCTCGCGATACGTCAGCGTCTTCAGGACGTAATCGATCTTGTCCTTGAGCATTTCCTGAGTTGCGGAACTAACCGGGCTGTCGGTCGACTGGTCCTGGATAAAGTCACCGAAGAAGCTGTCTTCGCTTTCTCCGACTGGTCGGTCGAGGCTGACCGGGTGACGTGAAATCTTCAGGACGCGGCGAGCTTCTTCGACCGAAATGTCGGCTGCGGCTGCGGTTTCTTCGACCGTCGGTTCGCGACCGAGTTCCTGGAGCAGTTCTTTGCTGACTCGGCGAAGGGCCGACATGGTCTCGATCATGTGAACCGGGATGCGGATCGTTCTGGCCTGGTCAGCGATGGCTCGTGTGATTGCCTGACGAATCCACCAGGTGGCGTACGTCGAAAACTTGTAGCCTCGTCGGTACTCGTACTTATCGACTGCCCGCATGAGGCCGCTGTTTCCTTCCTGGATTAAGTCAAGGAAGCTGAGCCCGCGGTTCCGGTACTTCTTGGCGATTGACACGACGAGTCGCAGGTTTCCGCCGGAGAGGTCCTGCATCGCCAGTTCGTACTCCGAGAATCGAGCATTAATTCGCCGTACTCGTTCTCGCAATGCCTGCGGAGTTTCCAGAGTGACGAGCATCAAGTCGCGCAGCTCGTTCTGGATGTTCGTTTTTTCGGAAGTCGCTGACGGGAGATTTCGGATGCGGTTAAGACGTCGTTCCAGCTCAGTCATTCGTTGGCTGATCTGCTCGATCCGCTTCATGATTGGAGCCAGCCGTTGCGTGCGGATGCTCAACTCTTCAACAAGGATGACCATCTTGCGACGTCGTGCTTTGAGATTCCGTTCGCGTTCGCGGCGATCTTCGATTGGGATTGAGAGGTCGAGGATCAGCGTCTCGGCTTCCTGCACGTAAGCGCGTCGCATGTTTTCAAGCGTTCGCAGGTTGTGTGGCATGCGAGCTTGAATTTGCGTCTTCTCAAGACCCTCGGTCACAGAGACCTTAATGGTTCGGTCGAAGGGGAGGTCGGAAGTGTGGACCATCGTCAGCACGTCGATGGTCGACTTCATCGCGTAATCACTCTCCATGAGTTCGCGACGGAACCGCTTTCGAGTGATTTCGATTTTCTTAGCCAGCGCGATTTCTTCTTCGCGAGTCAGCAGCGGGATCTCGCCCATCTGGGTGAGGTACATGCGGATCGGGTCGTCGATCTTGCGGCTGCCTTCGTCTGCTTCGAAGTCGACACCGTCGATCGGCTTAACCTTCTGCTTCTTCTTTTTCTCGTAGGTGGTGAGCGATTCTTCATCGGCCACGATCTCCATGTTGAGATCTTCGACGGCCATGAGGAGATTGTCGAGCTTCTCCGGACTGACTGCTTCGTTCGGCAGATAGTTGAAAATCTGCGAGAACTTCAGGTGCCCCTGACGGGTGCCGGCTGTGATCAGTTCGTTGAGAGTTTCGTCGACTGTATGCACGAGCTATTCCTTTGAAAGAAGACTGCAGTGCAACGTCGTTTGATGGTTGCCCACCGGACGACGCTGTGAAACCGCGTACGGCTCGGCCGTTCCGCAACTTCGTCAGGCAAAGCCTGACCTACCGCTGGTTCAATGCTCTCTTGCGATGAATTGCTGCTTCTTCTGGCTGAAAGCCATCGCTTTCTGCAGCATGGAAAGGGCATCGGTGCCCTCGCCACTCATCGCCTGCTTCTGGAAATCTGCTTTGTGAGACAGCTCCTCGCGTCTCCACTTCAAGACGTCGATTACCTTTCGAAACAGCATCGACGCGTCTCCGTCCGAGTTCTCTCGGAGCTTCTGCTCGATTCCCTTCTCGCGAGCCTGATCCGCCAGCCAGACGGTCATTCCTTTCAGCTCGTTTCGCTCCATTTCTAAAGTCACACGTTCAAATGAGGGTACTTCGCCCAGTTCGACTACGTCGTAGAGAATCTGGAGTAACTCACGTAAGTGCGGACTCAGAAAATCATCGACTCCAATTTCCTGTCGAGTCTGCTCAGCCAGTTCCGGCTCCGTCAGCAGAATCTCCAGCAGTTCGCATTCCATTCGGTCGTCTTTTGAAAGAGGACGTCGATGGACTTCGATCCGTTCTTCCTGCATCTCTGCAGGCTGTTCTTCCTGTACCGGTTTGGTCTGAAACTGTTGCGGACGATTGCCGCTCCTGATTCTTTGAAGTTGGTTACGAATGGCGCCTTCGGTTAACTGCAGACGCGGTGCCAATTGGCCAATTATGATGTCTTCACGAGCTGTTCCCTGCAGGTCGGAAGCTCCGGCCAACAGGTTGAGCATCTCTGTCACCACCGTCTCGCGAGCGTTAATCGAGTCCAGTCCGTTTTTTTTTACTTCGTAGTTGAACCGAAACTTCCAAGCTTCCGGAGCATTGTCGACGAGTGCCTGAAACGCCTCGGTGCCGTTTTGTTTGAGGTAGTCATCCGGGTCGGCGCCTTCCGGCAAAGTGAGAACTCGAAGGTCGACACTCTGTCCAATCAGCATTCCAACCGCTTTTGCCGCCGCGTTTTGTCCGGCATCGTCGCCGTCGTAAACCATCACCACCTTCGGAGCGAACGCTTTCAGGCGGGTGCAGTGCAGTTCTGTCAGAGCGGTTCCCAAAGTGGCAACCACGTTACGAACGCCGAACTGGTGACAGGCCACGCAATCGGCATACCCCTCCACGACGAGCACGGATTTCGTATCGCGAATCGCGTCGCGGGCGTTCGGCAAGCCGTAAAGGACACGACTCTTATGGAAAACCGTTGATTCCTTGCTGTTAAAATATTTGCCGCCGCGTTCTTTGTGGCCGGGGATGAGACGTCCCCCGAATGCCACAGTTCGTTTACGTTCGTCGTGAATCGGAAACAGAACCCGATCAACGAAATAATCGGAATATCCAGGCCGGTCGTCCTGCTTGCGGATCAGTTGTGATTGCTGAAGTGCGTCGATCGAGAATTGAGATTTGGCTTTTCGCTGCAGCCAGTCCCAATCTTCCGGGTGGTAGCCAAGCCGAAACTCGTCGACGGTCTGCTGGCTGTATCCGCGGCCGGAGATGTAGTCTCTCGCGTCTTTTGCTTCGGTGCTTTTGAGAAAGCATTCGTGAAACTGCAGCTCGGCCCATTTCAGGACAGCGTGCAGTTCTTCCTTCCTGGCAAACTGTTCTGACTGGTGTTTTGATTGCTCCGGCATCTCCAAGTGAGCACGCTCGGCGAGAAACCGCATTGTCTCCGGAAAGCTAAGAGCTTCACGCTTCATGACCCAGGTGAAGACGTCTCCGCCTTCGTCGCAGACCCAGCAGCGAAAACTCTGTCGGTCCGGATAGACCCTCATCGATGGATTTGAGTCGTCGTGGAACGGGCACAGGCATTTGTATTCCGCTCCGCCCCGCTCAGGAATGAGCGTCGTGGATTCGCCAATGAGACTGACGATTTCGGTCCTCGATCGGACAAGCTCTTTGAAATCGCTGCTCAACTCCACAGCTTGCGACTCCTGATCCCGGATGTCCTCGAAACTGCCAAATCCGTTCTGGATGCCGAGTCCCGCGGACCCGGCTGCAGTGCGAGAGGCATCCCGTGCCTGAAAAAGGAAACCTGAGTGAACCGAACCGGCTGACTCGCGACGAGTCTCGACCGGAAACTCTCACAGAACTGAACTGGTGAACCGCTTGACAATCTGAGTCTCAAGGTCCGGCAGTGACAATTCTGCAGGTTCGGCAGCCTTCCTGGCTTAACACTCCCAAGGCGTCCTGATAGCTGGGCCGAACATTGCAATTCTACACCGCGCCTCTCAATGATCAAGAATTCTTCCGCAAGGTTACGGTGACTCGCGGCTGTCTAAACTCATATCAGTAAATAACTTCAGAGTTTTCGAAATCGCGCAGGTCGCATCCGATCGGAAAAGTCGAGGCAGATTACGCCGACGCCCCAACTCCTGCAACGATATTGGTCTATGACGAAAGTGCGGAATGAGCAGGACACTTAGTTAATGGACATTTGGGGCTCCGGCCGCAGGATTGCTCGTCCGGCAGCCCATCGCTCTTGTCGGAGGCTGTTCTGTTCGGTTATCAAAGGCCGCTGTCAGAGACCCAAAAGTCCCGGGAACCTTACACGTGGGGTTACCGACTAAAACAGGTGCAGAAGTTAGAATTTTGAGCCACAGAGGACACAGAGATTACTGAGGAATCAGGCGAGTATTGATCTCTGTGTCCTCTGTGCTCTCTGTGGCTAATCTTCTTCGGATTGTCAAAATCCGCGGGTGGCACTGGTTGCTCGCAACCAGTGTCGCGAAGCGACAAGAGAAGAACCACGTTTGCTGTGGATTACCTCTTGCGGCTGCGCCGCACAGGTTGCAAGCAACCTGTGCCACCCGAAACAATGTTGGAGAGAGACAGGGCGACAAGGAGTAAGCATCATGATCGGACAGCCATTTCACTACGCAAAAGGTGCGGGGGTTCCGTCGAAGTCGCGGTTGTCCCGCTGGCGAGCGACGGCGCACCGCGTCCTGAATGAGTCGCAGAAGTTTGCGTCGTACAGCGATGAGGAATTGTTGAAACAGGCTCGCGACGCTCGCTGGCGCGCGAAGACGGGGATGCCGCTGAAGAATCTGCTGGTCGAAGTCTTTGCAATGGGTGTCGAGGCGTCGCGCCGCAAGCTCGGCATGGAGCATTACGCCGTCCAGATCATGGGCGGCATTGCGATCTTCGAAGGCGGCATCGCGGAATTACAGACCGGAGAAGGCAAAACACTGACGGCGACGTTGCCGACACTCCTGCGAGCGTTGCCCGGCAAGGGAGCACACGTCGTCACGGTCAACGACTATCTGGCCGAACGAGACGCCGAGGAGATGGCACCGGTTTATGAGGCGTTGGGAATGTCCGTTGGCGGCATTCTCACGCCAATGGAAACCGACGAGCGGCGCGAGAGCTACGCCAAAGACATCACTTACGGAACAGCCAAAGAGTTTGGCTTCGACCTGTTGCGAGACCGGCTTCGTCAAGGAGTCGCGGCTGGTGGCGAAAAACGCCGAACATTGTTTTCTGATCAAAGCGGTGGCGAGGCTCCGGTTCAGCGTGGGCACTATGCAGTACTGATCGACGAGGCGGACAGCATTCTCATTGATGAAGCACGAACGCCATTGATCATTGGCCTGACGATGCCGAATGATGCCGGCACGGTCAGCCTGTTTCGATGGTGCCACCGTGCCGTTTCGCATCTCGAAGCCAACGTCGATTTTGTTTACGAGCCGGAGCGACGCTCTGCTTATCTGACGGATCAGGGATGTCGGAAAGTGCTGCTGCTGGGTAAGCCGGCGCTGATTGACTCGATCGACACCGAGCGAATCTACAAACACGTCGAACAGGCGCTGACGTCGAAGTTCGCCTTCGTGAGAGACCGCGACTACGTCGTCGTCGACAACGAAATCAGCATCGTCGACGAAGGCACGGGACGAATCATGGACGGTCGAAAGTGGCAGGACGGTCTGCATCAATCGATTGAGGCAAAAGAGCTGGTGCCGATTACCGCTGCGTCGGGCGAAGCGGCTCGAGTAACCGTGCAGAACTTCTTCCGACTGTACTCGAACATCGGCGGCATGACGGGCACGGCGGTGCAATGTGCCAGCGAAATTAGACGAGTGTACAGTCTTAAGGTCACGGCGATTCCGACTCACCGGCCGTGCATTCGGCGCCTCAACACTCCGCGAGTTTTCGCGACGATGGAAGCCAAGTGGCGAGCAGTCACCGACGAAATCGAGCGACTGGTCAATGATGATCGAGCGGTTCTTGTTGGAACCCCGTCTGTCGACGCTTCGGAAGCTCTTGGCCGAATGCTCAAAGACAAGAATATCAAGCACGAGATTCTGAACGCCCGGTATCTCGAACAGGAAGCAGAAATCGTCGGCAACGCTGGGGAACCTGGCCGGGTCATTGTCGCAACAAACATGGCCGGACGAGGGACCGACATCAAACTGTCGGACGGGTTGAAAGCGGCGGGTGGTCTGCAGGTCATCGCCACAGAGATGCACTCTTCGAAACGGATCGATCGCCAGCTTGTTGGTCGAGCGGCTCGGCAGGGAGACCCCGGTGGCTATCAGTTCTTCCTTTCTCTTGAGGATGAGCTGATGCGCTGCCACACGCCGGAGAAGATGGCGAAGAAGAAGAAAAAGGCGTCGCCCAACGCGCATGGCGAACTGGCCGGAAGCTGGCTGAGCTTTTTCACAAAGACGCAGCGCCAGCTTGAAAAACTGCACTACAAGCAGCGCAAAGACATGATGAAGCAGGATAAGCACCGCTCGGAGTCCTACCGCAGAATGGGGCTCGATCCGTGTCTTGAGCTGACGGAAAACTAAGTTCGGCGGTCGATCTTCTCATCGGAAAATGGCGATGTTCACGGCGGAGCTTGACCAGACGATCGCGGCGGTTGCGTCGGCCCCCGGAGGTGCTGGGCGAGGGATCGTTCGAGTCAGCGGTGTCGAGGCGGTCGCGCTGGTCGATAGGGTTTTTGCGTCGACTGAAACCGGCGATGGACCAGCCAGTAAGATTTCTTATCGAGCGACGGGGACCGTAACGATTCCCGACTTTCCACCGGTGCTGACTGATGCCTGGGTGTGGCCGACCGCTCGCAGTTATACCGGCCAGCCGATGGTCGAGCTGCATTTGCCCGGAAGTCCGCCGCTGCTGGAACGGGTTCTGGAGACGCTGTTTCAACACGGCGTTCGTCCCGCACGAGCCGGTGAGTTTACGCTTCGAGCGTTTCTTGCCGGACGTATGGATCTGGCGCAGGCTGAGGCGGTACTTGGCGTTATCGACGCGGACGATCACGAAGAGCTGACGACTGCTCTGAATCAGCTTGCCGGTGGTCTGTCCGGAAAACTTCTGCAGTTGCGCGGTGATTTGCTTGAGCTGTTGGCCGACCTGGAAGCGGGACTTGATTTTGTTGAGGAAGACATCGAGTTCGTTTCTCGCGAGCAAGTCATGCGGCGACTTCAGCACGGGATCGACATCATTCGGCTCTTGGAAGAGCAGGCGGACGGTCGCATGCTGTCGGACGATCAGCTTCGAGTCGTTTTGGCTGGTCTCCCAAACGCTGGCAAGAGCACGCTGTTTAACACTCTTTCGAAAACTGACGACGCGATTGTTTCGTCGGTTGCCGGTACGACGCGCGACTACCTCTCCGCGAAAGTTAGCTGCGGCGATTTGAGTGTTGAACTTATTGATACTGCGGGGCTCGATCAGTCGGAATCTGGAATTGACGGCGCGGCTCAGCAGCTCGGTGGCGGACAGGTCGGAGAGGCTGATTTGGTTCTGTGGTGTTCGGCAATTGACGGCCAGGAAGAAGACCATGCTGCTGACGAAACGGCTCTTCAGAATTTGAAGGCGAAACACGATCGAATCGTCGTGATTAAGACTCGCGGCGATTTGCTGACCGATTCCTTTCGTAAGGATGCTGAGGGGACGCCAGTTGTCAGCGCGGCAGGTGGCGAGGGGCTGGCCGAACTTCGCGAGTTGATTGCTGAAACTGTTTCCCGAAGTTCTCAGGGAGAGCGGCAGTTCGTGGGTTCGACTGCGGCGAGAAGTCGGGACAGTTTGCGACGAAGTCGTGAGTCGCTTCAGCGAGCCCACGAAGCAGCTGATGGTCGGTTTGGTGATGAGCTGGTCGCGTTCGAAACTCGAGCGGGAATTGAGACTCTCGGCGAGATCGTCGGCACTATTTATACCGACGATCTGCTCGATCAGATCTTCAGCCGCTTCTGCATCGGCAAGTAGGCCGGATTCGTAGGCTGGAACAAGCTCTGCGCCGTTCCGGCAGTCGAGAGCCAACACCCGTTTGAATTGCCGGAACGGCGCGGGGCTTGTTCCAGCCTACAGTCATCGCGACGCCATTGAGTTCAACGCCGCCGCAACCCATCCTGAGATGGACGCCTGAGAAAGATCAGTCGCGGATCTGGACGATGGCTTCGACTTCGACCGAGATGTTGCCGGGAAGCGAGCCCATGCCGATGGCGCTGCGTGCTGCTCGTCCGGGATCTCCGAAGACTTCGACCATCAAGTCGCTGAATCCGTTCATGACTTTCGGATGGTTCTGAAAGTCCGGAGCCGCGTTGACCATGCCCAGCACTTTGACAATCTGAACGACTCGGTCCAGGTCGCCAAGGTTTGCCTTCAACGTGGCGATCATCGCGAGGCCGACCTGACGGGCAGCGGCGTATCCTTCTTCTTCGGAGACGTCCGAACCGACTCGGCCTCGCAGCATTTCGCCGTCCGGTTTCAGTGGGCCGTGTCCCGAGACGTAACATAAGTCGTGAATGTAAACGACCGGCGTGTAGTTACCGCCGGGGGCTGGTGCTTCTGGAAGTTCGAGTCCGAGTTCTGCGATTCTGGCTTCAATACTCATCTGGTTGGATTCCCGGTTCGCTGGTTGTGGCGTCGATGGATCATGATCGCGATGCGAGCATGCTGTCTTAACAGGGCGGCTCCGCAGTCACTGATGCTTTGTTTGTGGATCAGTGGGGAGCATGTCGAATTGGACGTCCAGAATTCAAGCGGATGCGGATCGCCGATGCTCATGGATCATGGCTGAACTTAAGTTTTGAGTTGCGGCGCGACGAGCGTGCGCGAACGCTTGATAATGTCTCGGGTTCACAGAGTCAGCGACGTGACTGAACTTGTCGGTGCGTAGGTCGTCGGTCGGGACGCGATGAGCCAATTCGGAGCTCGCGTCGCGGAACCTCAGGCGAGTGTCGACATTGTTGGCGATTTGGCCGAGATTCATGTGGATCCGCAGTGGCGGCGGCAGTCTTTGTGGAATCTGGCCGGAAACTCGCTGACGTTTCAGAACGACAACGATCCGCGTCAGGTGGAGATTGCGGCTCACGAGTCAGATGCTGAGAACGATGTCGTTGCTGGCCGGGTTGATTGTAAAGGCGGCCAGGTCTTGTGGCTGAGCATCTGGAACGGGTGTTTCAAATAGTTCAGTGAGCGGTCGATCGAAACGTAGAGGGGACTGGTTCCTGGTTGGAAATTGTTTGCCAGCTTTCAAATCGGTATTGTGGCGACGCGTGGTTCGAACCACGCGGGGGCGGAATAGTATTTGACTGTCTCAGCGGGAGAATCTGGGAGGTTTTGACGGCGTAATCTGGCGTCAGGGCGTTAATTCATGCTCGATTGAGCTAAGGAATTGCGGTCGGGTTCGTAGTTCAGCGGTCCTGGGCGGGACCGACGGGTGTCACAGCCCGGAGATATTCATCCTTGGCAGTCGGAAGAAAAATCCAGCAAGGGGCAACAAGAGGTGGTCGGATCTCAGCAGGTGGAGATTCTGCTCGTCGAAGGAGACGACCAGGAGTCTCAGTGGCTTAGCGATGCATTTGAGGAAACCGGACTGATTCAAGTCGTTCGTGTCGTTCCTCACGTGAAATCAGCGTTGGAAGCGCTTCGTGGTTCGGATCGGATCACTCCGTCGCTGATCATGCTGGACATTCAGCGAGCTGCAAACTCGGATGATTATGGCCTGGCAGAGTCACTGGAAGCATTAGGCGAGCTCAAGGGTGATGACGACCTTCGGTCGATCCCAGTCGTTATTGTCACTTCGAATAGCCTGCAGGCGGACGTGTTGAACGCTTACAGCCACGGAGCCAGTTCATTTGTCTGTAAGCCGAAAACCGAGTCCGAGCGTGCGACGTTAATCTCAAGGTTTTCACAGTATTGGGCACGGGTTGCCGAGCTGCCCTGGGCGAATCCTGACCCAGAGACACTGCCGGTTCGGACTTTTGAAGAGCTGGCTGAAGAGTTCCGGGCAAGCTGCCGACGTCCCATCGAGATTCTGATTGTCGACGACAGCGAAGACGACGTGATTCTGTTGAAGGAAGCATTCAGCGACTGCCCGATGGTTGAATTCATTGGCTCGGTCGACGATGGCGACAAGGCTCTGCAGTTTCTCCGTCGAGAGGGTGAATTCAACAGTGCTAAGCGCCCGGGGCTTGTCCTGATGGACATCAACATGCCGAGGAAAAACGGATTCGAAGTGCTGACCGAAATGCGATCGGATCCTGCGCTGTCGAATGTGCCCGTCGTCATGCTCACCACAAGTAAGCAGGAATCGGACATTCTGCGAGCGTATGACGGAGGAGCCTGTTCGTTCATTGCGAAGCCAGTCAGCTTCGACACGATGAAGTCTGTCGCCCGTCAGTTTGCTTTGTACTGGACGACGGTCGCGGAGATTCCGCAGGGCGAAGATTCGGATCTCTTACCGGCTCCAGCGTAAGGGGCCTGCTGCGATAGTGTGCCACTGGCTCTGCCAGTGTTTCCGAGCAATCGGCGATTGCAGAATACTCCACACTGGCGGAGCCAGTGGCACACGACGAAATTACTGCATCTGCTGGTTTCCTCGCTGGTTGTGAGCTGTTTCGGGGTCTGCCATACTCTGCTGCGTTAGCCATTCACCCAGTCAGGGACGATGTTCATGCAGCAGCAGAGTATCCACACGCATCAGTTTAAGAACGGATTGATGCTGATTGTGGAGGAGATGCCGGGGCTTCAGTCGGCGGCATTTTCATTTCTTGTTCCGGCTGGAAGCATTTACGACGGACCGGGAAAGAACGGTTCGGCGGCGATGCTCGCTGATTGGATTACTCGAGGAGCTGGGGCTCGCGACAGCCGCGAACTCACCGCCACGCTCGACAATCTCGGCATTGCTCATAGCCAGTCTGCAGGCTCCGAGAACATCACGTTTACGGCGGCCAGCGTCGCGGATCGTGTGACGGATGGCTTGGAAATCTTCGCGGACGTCATCCTCCGGCCGCACCTCGACGAGGGGCAGTTCGAGCCAGTGAAGCTGGGAGCCGAGCAAAGTCTGATTGCGGCCGAAGACGATCCTCAACGTAGAGCGATGGTCGAGCTGCGAAAGCGAAGTTTCTCTGCACCGTGGGGGCTGTCGTCGGATGGTTCTCTGGAAGACCTGCCGAACATTTCAGCTGCCGATATTCGCGGGCATCACGAACGATGTTTTCATCCGAACGGTGCAATCCTCGGCGTCGCCGGCAATGTCGACGCCAAGGCGGTGATCGAGGCGGTCGGACAGCACTTTGGCGATTGGGAGCAGAAGGACGGGACAGTGGTCGAGCCCGGCGACCGCGGCCCGAAACGCACTTTCATCGAGCACGAATCCGCCCAGACTCACATCGGCGTTTCGTACGACAGCGTTTCATTTCCGGACGCAGATTACTACGCCGCGTGGGCGGCAGTCAGTGTTTTGAGTGGTGGAATGAGTGCTCGGCTCTTCACGGAAGTTCGTGAAAAACGCGGGCTTTGCTACTCGGTCTACGCCAGTCAGTCGTCGTTGAAGCACGAAGGCCGAGTCCTTTGTTACGCCGGAACGAGCAACGAGCGTGCTCAGGAAACCCTCGACGTGACCTTGCAGGAGCTCAAGCGGCTCGGCGACGGCATCGACGAAAGCGAGCTGCAACGCTGCAAAGCGCGAGCGAAAAGTTCACTTGTCATGCAGCAGGAATCGAGTCGTGGTCGATCCGGCTCGCTGGCCAGCAACTGGTTCTTCCTTAAGAAGACTCGGACGCTGGAAGAAGTGCGGCAGAAGATCGACGCACTCACTGTCGATTCGATTCTGGAATACGTACGCCGCCGCCCGGCTCAGGACTTCACGGTGCTGACGATTGGGCCGGAAGAACTGAAAGTCAACGACTGATTCAGACGGTTTCACTCAGGCGTCGCCGTTCAACCTCGCGAATTAAGCACTACTTCCGAAGGCCGGATTCTTCATGCAGTTTCACCAGCACACACTCGACAACGGGCTGAACATCGTCGCCGAAAGCAACCCGGACGTTCACAGCGTCGCTCTTGGTTTCTTCGTGAGGACAGGCGCTCGTGACGAGGCTTCGGAACTCAATGGCGTCAGCCACTTCCTTGAGCACATGGCTTTCAAAGGAACGGAGCGGTTCACCGCTGATGACGTGAATCGAATTTTCGACGAGGTCGGTGCAGAGTACAACGCGTCGACCAGCGAAGAAGTGACGCTCTTCTACGGAGCGATTTTGCCTGAGTATTTGCCGCAAACATTCGAGCTGCTTTCGGGAATTCTGTATCCGACGTTGCGGCAGAATGACTTTGATATGGAGAAGAAAGTCATCCTCGAAGAAATCAGCATGTACCAGGATCAGCCGATGCATGTTGCCTATGAAGCCGGCATGCTGAAGCACTTCTCCGGCCATCCGCTGGGAACGTCAATCCTGGGCACTCTCGAAAGTGTCGGAGCACTTACCGCCGAGCAAATGCGGCAGTACCACGCCGATCACTACCAGGCTGGTAACATAACTCTGGCGATCGCCGGCAACTTCGACTTCGATCAGATCGTCGATCTGGCGAAGCAGCATTGCGATCACTGGCCGTCGGGTACGCTCGATCGTCCGATTCATGAAGCAAAGCCGCAGGGCGGGATTTCGATCGTCACGCAGGAGTCGCGGAATCAGCAGAACATTGTCCAGATGACTCCCGGGCCGGCAGCGCAGGACGAGCTGCGGTTTGCAGCCGAGATTCTTTCAGTGATCGTCGGCGACGACGGCGGCAGTCGCATTTATTGGGACCTTGTTGATCCGGGGCTCGTCGAATTCGCCGAGCTTGGCTACTACGACTACGACGGCAGCGGTTCATACATGACCTGGCTGTCCTGCCAGCCTGAGACGACCGAAGAAAACCTCGCGAGAATTCAAGCCATCTACGAAACCGTCAACAAAGAAGGCGTGACCGAAGTCGAGCTTGAGCAGGCGAAGAACAAAGTCGCGTCCCGCGTCGTTCTGCGAAGCGAACGCCCGATGGGCCGTTTGTCATCACTCGGCAGCAACTGGGTTTACCGCAAAGAGTATCAGTCCGTCGCGGATGACCTGGTGATTCTCCGAGGGCTGACTCTCGACGACATCCGAAAGTGCCTTGATGCATATCCTCTCGGAGCATGCACAACGGCGGCCGTTGGACCGTTGAAAGGATTGCAGATCGATTAGCTCACCACAGTAGGCTGGAACAAGCTCCGCGCCGTTCCGGCGTCTCGAAACACTGAACTGCCGGAACGGCGCGGAGCTTGTTCCAGCCTGCGTTTACTGAATTCATCACCGCCATGTCCAAACAACCGAACATCATTTTCATCATCACCGACCAGCAGCGTTACGACACGATCGCCGCGCTGGGTTACGACTATATGGACACGCCGAATCTCGACCGACTGGTCACGGAAGGTGTCCACTTCGAACAGTGCCATGTGACGGCCGCGTCCTGTGCGCCGGCTCGGGCAAGTCTTTTCAAAGGCTACTACCCGCACACAACCGGCATCCTGAAGAATGCGGACCTGTGGCGTCGGTCGTGGATCGAACTTCTCAACGACGCCGGCTACCACTGCACGAATATCGGCAAAATGCACACCTGGCCGTTCAATTCGTCGGTCGGTTTTCACGAGCGGTACGTCGTCGAAAACAAAGACCGGTACCTGGAAGGCCGGTACTACTTCGACGAGTGGGACAAAGCCCTGCGATTTCGTGGCCTCGTGAAACAGCAGCGAGAACTCTATCGCCAGCTGCCTGACTACAACGAGTCGCTGGGTGCTTTTGACTGGAAGTTGCCGGAAGACGCTCATCCGGACGTCTTTGTCGGCGACATGGCGACGCACTGGATCCGCAATTATCCAAAGAGCGAGCCGCTCTTCCTGCAGATCGGTTTTCCGGGTCCGCACCCGCCGTACGATCCGACGCCCGAGTACGCCGCTCCGTACATGGAAAAAGAACTTCCGATCAAAGAAGTCACGCAGGAAGAACTCGACAATCAGCCGCCAGCTTTCAAGGCGATGAGAATTCACAACGCCGAGGTCGATCACGACTCCGTCGTTCACCAGCTCGATCCTTCGCCCGAAGCACGACATCGCCAGCGAGCTTACTACCTGGCGAACGTCACGATGATCGACAAGAAGGTCGGCGAGATTTGCGAAGCTCTGGAAGAGCAAGGTTATCTCGACGACACCGTCCTCATCTTTACGTCCGACCACGGCGACTGCATGACCGATCACGGCCACAGTCAGAAGTGGACGATGTACGACGACATTACCCGCGTGCCTCTGATCGTGTGGTCGCCCGGACGTTTCGATGCTGGAAAGGTTGTGACGTCGCTCGTTCAGCAGATGGACCTCGGTCCGGCCATACTGGAACTCGCCGGTTGCGAAGTTCCGGAGACACTTGAAGCGGAGTCGCTCTTGCCAGGCCTGACGAACGACGATTTCGCCGGTCGCGACTATGTCTTTGCCGAACAGGCCAGAGACAACATCCTCACCGACGCCGAATTCATGACAATGGTGCGGAACCACGAGTGGAAGCTCGTGCATTTTCTCGACGATCCCAATGGGCAACTCTTCGATCTGAAGAACGATCCGGATGAAGTGAAGAATTTATGGGACGATCCTGCTCACAATGCGAAGAAGCAGGAGTTATTGGCGGTGCTTCGCGAATGGCGAATCCGCAGTCAGTATCACACTTCTTCATGGTGTGCCGAGTGGCGGTAGTTCAGTCATTACGCGTGTGCTGTTGATTATTCGCGAGTCAGTTGTGCCTGTTGTTTAGCGATTCTGCTTTGAAATGGAGCGTTGCATGTCGTCGTCAGCCAGCGATCAAGTCTTTGTTCACAAGCACACTCGAAAAGAATTCCGAGAGCGGATGCAGTCTGGCGAGTTGAAGGCCTGCATCATTCCGGTGGCTGCGACCGAACAACATCTCGAACACCTCGCGATGGAGCATGACTGGCGCAGCGTGAATCACGTTGCAAGCCTGATTGCTGAGAAGCTCTCGCCACAGGTTGTGATTGCTCAGTCGATGAACATCGGCATCAGCGAGCACCACATGCGGCACATCGGAACTCTATCGGCGTTGCCCGGAAGCTGGCTTGGAGTTTTGTTCGACACGATCCGCAGTATGCACCACGCCGGGTTTACGAACATTCTTGTCCTGAACGGTCACGGCGGAAACATCGCTCCCTGCGAAGGCAACTGGGGACAGTTTCAGCAGCGGCTGGAGATCAATCTGCAGTTCGAAAGCTACTGGTCGTTCCTTCCTGACAGCGTGGCCGAAGCGAATCTCAAAACAAAACGTTGGCCGGGGCACGCTCAGGAATTTGAAACGGCCTTCGCAATGGCAGCGTTTCCCGAAAATGTTCGACACGATGCAATGCGCGATCAGCCTGACCAGGAACCGATGGAAGCAACCGCCGAAGCCGGAGCGGCAATGATCGATGCCATTGTCGACGGCGTGGCCGATCACGTTCAGAAGATGATCGACGGAACTTCCGTCGCCGACATTCCGCCGTTTCATGAGTAGTCGACTCGTCGCGAATCTGCTGTGCTAACAGTCCGTTGACAATGTGTGCTAGTGGCTGTGCCAGTGCTTTCTTGAGACGTCCGCGACAAGTATTTACGCACTGGCAAAGTCGGCGGCACACGAGCATTTGAAACTGCCGGCGTCGGATGTTGCGTTTCGGCAACGTCGAGTTGCATTCACACCACCCGCTGCCGTACGCGGAATTTGCTGGCTCTGTGGCGGATTCGGTCGGATCGTGACAATCGCTCGTGGCGTTGTGCTCGATGCTGTCTGCTCACGCGGAATTTGCTCGGGCAATCACCGCGTGGTCTATGTTTCGTCATCCTGGAGATTCCAGGTTCTGGTGGTGCGCATGCGCCGCTGGATGACGACCACCAGACCATGCCGAGGATTCTCCCGATCATGCGGATTCCGCCGGGTGTACGATCCAGACTGTCTCAGCTGAAGATGCCGACCGCGTCGTTGTGCGCGCTCGCCGGTCTCGTGATCGCATGGCCGAGTGGGTTCTTCGGAAACATCGTTCCGATTCCGTCCGCTGTCGCATCGATCGGCGACGGCGTCGTCGCGAAGCGCGTATCGAAAGGCAGCATCTATCTGCTGGAAACGGCAGGTCTGTTCTTCCCGTTCAGGGATGGGCTGCTGCAGATCTCAGACTCGGCGACCATTGACCTTTCGATGGCCAGTGGTGGACTGCGAGTCCTCTTCGCCGTGCTGGCTGTTTCGACGGCCGCCGCAGCTTTGTCGAGCAAACCGATCTGGGAACGCCTCTTCATTGGCGCCAGCGGATTTCCGATCGCGATTCTGTGCGGCGTGTTTCGAGTTACCGCCGGATCTTTGCTCCACGCTGGCGAAAGTCGATGGTTGGGTGATCTGCTGCTGTTCGAAGTCGCCGGCTGGTTGACTCTTGCCGCAGCATGGTGCCTTCTGCTGACTGAACGCGAGTTGCTGTCTCGATTGCTGATTCCACCTCCCGCTCGAGAAGTGGTGCCTGTTCTCCGCAGCGTTGAATTGAATTCTCACCAAACGAATCCGGCTGAAGGGTTCGGCTTTCAACGCCGAATCACCCAGATCGAAACCGCACAACATCCGCCAGATCGCGAGCGATCACAACCGGCATTAGACCAACCCATCATGCGGCAGACCGAACCGATGCTCGGTGCCGCGACCTGAAATAACTGACTTCAGAATATCTGGGCAACTGTGCCCGTTCAGAATCTTTGGATATAGCCATGCCGTCACCTGAAACCACAAGCCCGTCGACAGCGGCAACAGCTTCGTCTGCTGCAGCCTCGCAAAATCTGCAAACTCGCCCTTCGCGTAAGGCCTCTAAGCCAGCGCCGAAGAGTAGCCAACGCGGCAATCCTGTGTGGCGAGCTTTGCAGCTTGCCGAACCGATGACGCCTCAAGGGCTTCTGCTTGCCTGGAAGCGTCGATGGAAGCAGGCTTTGCTGATCGGGATTCCGTTGGCGTTAGTCGCCACGGCGGCGGCGTGGATATTCGTGCCGGCTTATTACACATCGTTCGCTTTGTTGAAAGTTGCATCGACCGAGCCGCGGCTCGTCTTCAAGAAGGCAGAGACCGAGCAAAATTTCGACACGTACCGGCAGACTCAGATGGCGATGATTCAAAGCCGTTTCGTTCTGAACGCGGCATTGCGTCAGCCGGGCATCAGCGATCTTGAGACCATCCAGAGCAAGGCCTACCCACTGGAATGGCTTGAGGACAACGTCGCCGTCGACACTTACAACAGTCCCGAAATTCTGAAGATTTCATTGGCTGGCGGTAATTCTGAAGACATCACGAAGATTGTGAATGCCGTTAAGGATGCCTATCTCGACGAAGTCGTTCTTGCCGACCGCAAACAGCGGATCACTCGACTGAACGAGCTGGAGCGAATTCACAGCGAGACCGAAGAAAAGGTCCGGCAGAAAGAGCAGCGAGTCGAGTCACTGGCGAAAGAGCTGGGCACGGGCGACTCGCAGGCACTTTCGATCAAGCATCAGATGGCCCTTGAGCAGATCTCTTTGCTGCGCCGCGAGCATGCTCGCGTCCGTTTCGAGTTGATGCGAGCTCAGATCAACGAGCAATCGGTGGGAGTCTCCGGCGTTGATACCAGTTCGTCCGTGCTGCTTGGAAGTTCGGCGGCAACTGGTGGGGATTCGACCGCAGCGCCATCACAGGCCGCCGTTACCGCGAATCGAATGTCGCAACTGAGTTCGCTGATTACGCGGTACGAAACGCAGGTCGTTGACCAGAATCATCCCACACTTCTGAAGTACCGTGACGAGCTGAAGCAGCTGCAGGCTTCGGCTGGAGGCGTCGATGCAACAACGGGCGCTGCAACGCCCGGATCGCGACTCGACATCCTGAAGCGGCAGGAAAAACTTCTCGCAGAAGAACTTGAGAAGTATTCCGATCTAGTGAAAAACATCGGCAGCTCGTCGTTCGAGTTGGAACTGATGAAGTCAGACATCGCTCAAATCTCGAAAGTCTCGGATCAGGTCGGTTCAGAAATGGAGTCGCACCGGATCGAGCTTAAGTCGCCAACACGGATTACGCTGATGCAGGAAGCCGAGGTTCCGAAGGTCCTTGATCTTGGCAAGAAGAAGAAGCTGACCGGTGCTGCCGGCTTCGGAGCGATCGGTTTTGTATTCCTGGCGATTTCGCTGGTGGAGTTTCATTCGCGACGGATCACCGATCCTCAGGATATTTCGCAGACGCTCGGGCTGGATCTGCTCGGAAGCCTGCCGGCGATGCCGAAGCCGCTGATCAAGTTCTGGGAGAAGCCCAAAGAGTCTCGCATGGCTTTGTGGAATAACGCGCTGATCGAAGCCGTCGACAGCACGCGTTCGATACTTCTGCATGACCCCGAAGCTGAGCAGCGTCGAGTTCTGATGGTCGCCAGCGCGGCCGCTCAGGAGGGAAAGACAACGTTCGCTTGTCAGCTGGCCGGGAGTCTTGCGCGTGCTGGTCGGAAAACCGTTCTGGTTGATTTCGACCTGCGGCGACCGCGTGCGCATGAGCTGCTGAACGTTCCGTTGGAGCTGGGGCTGTCGGAACTGCTTTCCGAAAAACTGGACGTGCAGACCGTTCTTCATTCAACGGAGGAGCCATCGCTGAGCGTCATCCCGGCCGGTCGAGTTAACCAGGCTGCACTGCAAAGCATCGCTCGCGATGGAGCCGACTGGGTGTTTGAGGAGCTGAAGAAAGAATTCGAGTTCGTCATCGTCGATTCGTCGCCGATTCTGTACGTCGCTGATGGGGCGTCCGTCGGACGCAACGTCGACGGCGCGATCATGGTCGTGCGGTCTCACGCCAGCCGGTTGCCAGCCGTTGCGGTGGCTTGTGAACGGATTGAAATGCTGGGCATCGACTTGATCGGTGGAGTGATGGTGGGCGTTCAGTCCAACCTCAACGGCTACGGATACTCGTACGATTATCACTACGGGGCGACATCGAGTTAGTAATTCAGTTGTGGGCAAAGAGCGGGCAACAACGGACAGAAAAGCGGCAGCGCGAGCGACGCCGCAACTGACTATGGATGTTGAACCATATTTTCCAAAGTAAAGAATGACGACGAAACTCATAAATGCGATGACCGTCGACGTGGAAGACTACTTTCACGTCTCAGGGTTCGCCGATCAGATTTCGCGATCCGATTGGGACGGCATGCCCAGCCGGGTCGTCGCGAACACTCAGCGATTACTCGCCTTGATGGAGAAACATCAGACGCGCGGTACGTTCTTTGTGCTTGGCTGGGTTGCCGAAAAGTTCCCGCAACTGGTCCGCGACATTCAACGAGCCGGTCACGAAGTCGGCTGCCACAGCTACTGGCACCAGCTTGTTTACGATCTTTCGCCGGACGAGTTTCGACAGGACCTTGTTAAAGCACGTGACGTTCTGCAGGACCTGACGGGCGACCCGATCACGCACTATCGTGCTCCCAGTTTTTCGATTACCCGTCGGTCGTTGTGGGCTCTGGAAGTTCTGGCCGACGAAGGCTTCACTTGCGATTCCAGCATCTATCCGGTTTATCACGATCGTTACGGTATTCCGGAGGCCGACCCGACGCCGCATCGATTTCTTACGCCGTCCGGCGCGCTTGATGAATTTCCCGGCGGCGTGGCGAATTTCGGGAAATTGCGTCTGGCGATTTCAGGGGGCGGATATTTCCGGCTCTACCCTCGGCGATTTTCGGAGTTCTGCCTCGGCCGGATTAACACGCAATCCGCCAGCCCGTTCATGTTCTACATTCATCCGTGGGAGGTGGATCCGGATCAGCCCAGACTCTCTGGCTCAATGATGTCGCGGTTTCGGCATTATCAGAATCTTCGAACCACCGAGCACAAACTGAACTGGCTGTTGCCGCGATTTCGGTTCGATTCGATGAGCGCTTCGATCAAAAGCGTCCAGAGCGAGATGAGCGAATACTCACTGGCGGAAGGCCTTTATGGTCTCAGTGGAGATTTGCTTGGAAGTCCCGAACACGTCGCCGAGCTGCAGCTTCAGAATTCCTGATTGCGCACGTAAAGCATGTTTGTTGTGAGATCTTGCTCGTACCCTCGGACACGGATCAGCGTCGAAAACGGCCACGACAATCAACCAGCGGTTGCGCTGCAGCTTCGAAAAGGCGATATCTGTGACTCGGCCCTCCTGCCTGATTCTGACACATCGCGTTCCGATGCCGCCCAATCGTGGCGACCGGATTCGGACCTGCAACTTTCTGCGTCACATCGCCAAGCGAGCCGACGTCTGGCTGGCGTGCCTGGCCGACGAGCCAGTTTCTGACGACACGTGGCAGGAGCTGCAGACAATCTGCCGCCGAGTCGCGATCGTGCCCGTCGAACCTCGCTTCCGCTGGATCCGCGCCGGGATGTCGCTCCTGACGGGGAAGACGATTTCTGAGGGAGCGTTCTCGTCGCCGCGTCTGAAGCGGATTGTCGTCGAATGGTCGGCTCAGACGCCGTTTGATTCGGCGCTGTGCTCATCGTCAGCTCTCGCTCCTTACCTGCAGATTCCAGATCTTGAGCAGACTCCACGACATGTCGACCTGATCGATGTCGACAGTGAAAAATGGTTCGACTACGCAAAGGCGTCGGGCGTGGTGAAACGCGGCATCTTCCAACTGGAAGGGCGCCGTCTGCGCGAGCTCGAAAGTGGGATCGCAGACTGGGCGAGCGGCATCACCGTAGTCAGCGAGCCCGAAGCCGCACTCTATCGAGCGTTTCGTCCGGACGGTCCCATCGAGCCGATTCCTAACGGCGTCGACGTCGACTATTTCACACCGGAAGCAGGCAGCCCTGACGGGAAGATACCGAAAGCGTCTTCGCAGCGTGGTTGCGTTTTCGTCGGAGCACTCGACTACAAGCCGAACATTGATGGCATCATCTGGTTCGCCAGGAATGTCTGGCCACAGATTCACCGGCAGCATCCGGACCAGACGCTGAGCATCGTCGGTCGTGAGCCGGTCGCTGACGTAAAAAAACTTGCCGGGATTCCCGGCGTCGACGTCGTGGGTACGGTTCCGGACGTTCGGCCCTATCTTACGCAGGCCGCTGTCGCGGTGGTGCCGCTGCATATCGCGCGCGGCGTACAGAACAAAGTTCTTGAAGCGCTGGCCATGGCCAAGGCCGTCGTCGCATCGCCGGATCCGCTGGTCGGATTGCGAGTTGAAGACGGCGTGCAGCTCTTCAAGGCTGTCGAGGCAGAGCAGTGGGGCAGCTGCGTTTCTCGCTTGCTCGACGACGCTCAACTTCGTCACGACGTCGGAGTTTCCGGGCAGGCCTACGTGACGGCTCATCATCGTTGGGAACAATGTCTTGAGCCGCTGATGCGATTTCTTCATCTGGAGAATCGCGAAACATCCAACGCGGAACCGACCGCTGACGAACAGCTCCTTCCTGATCGAGAGATCACATGAAGGGACTACTCTTTACTTATGGAATGACGGCAGCAGGGGCCCTGTTCGGGCTCTTTTGTCCGTTCTTTGGATTCCTGGCGTACGTCTCGTTTGCGATTCTCAAACCAGACGCGATGTGGCCGTGGTCCGTCCCGCCAGCTCGGTACAGTCTTGTGATCGCCGGGTGCATGCTGATCGGTTGGGCTTGCACAAAGCAGGCGACCTTCAAACTTGGTCGATCGATCTTTCCCGTCATGCTGATTTCCGGGTTTCTCGGGTGGGCGTTCATCGGAGCGTTCTATCCGCATCACCAGGATCTGGCGTGGGACTTTGTCGAGCGGATTGGGAAGATCGTCATTCCCATGATTATCGGCCTGACCTTGATCACGTCGACGAAAGAGCTGAAGCAGCTCGCGTGGACGATCCTGACTGCTCAAGGCTACATGGCGTTCGAAATGAATTCGTACTACTTCGGCGGGTACAACCTGCTGAGGTGGGAAGGGTTCGGCGGCATGGACAACAACAGTGCCGCGATTGCTCTGGTGACAGGGATTGGCCTGGCGTTCTTTCTCGGTGTGCATTCCGAGAAGTTGTGGCATAAGGGACTCGCGTTCTTCTTTGCGGTTCTGATGGCGAATGCGATTCTGTTCTCCTTCAGCCGCGGCGGGATGCTGGGGATGATGGTGGCGGGCATGGGCGCGTTCATCGTGATTCCAAAGCAACCTCGTACGTACGCCATTCTTGCACTCGCGGTCGTCGCCTCGTCGATTATGGCGGGTCCAGAAGTGCGCGATCGATTCATGACGACATTTGTCAAGAAGAAGGGCGGAGAACGCGAATCGTCGGCACAAAGTCGCGTTGACCTCTGGAAAGACTGCATCGACGTCATGAAGAAGAAGCCAGTGATGGGTTGCGGTCCGAATCAATGGCCGATGATTGCGTCGACTTATGGCTGGCCGCACGGCAAGGAAGCTCACAGCCTGTGGATGCAGACCGGAGCGGAACTGGGGATTGTCGGTCTGGCAATGTACCTCGGATTCTATTTGTCAGTTCTCACACTACTGTGGCAAGTCACCTGGAAACGCACTCACGTTTCGGACCCCTGGTACAAGCACATCGCTCGGATGTCGTTTACCGGTTTGTGTGGCTTCGTCGTGTCGGCTCAGTTTGTGAGCCTCGAATCACTCGAAATTCCCTACTACACCGCGTTGCTTGGTCTCGGAGTTCTCAAGCTGAACAGCGCGCCGCGACACCTGTCGGGGCTTGAAGATTTCGAGAAAGAACACTTCGGTACTGGCGACGATGGCCTCTCCGAAGATTTGGATTTCACCACCAATGAGCACGACGAATTCGAGGATGAATTCGATGCTTATCCAGAGTTTACGCGACCGGAGGAGGATGAGGCCGAGTTTGAAGTTGTCTCCGCAGTCATTTCGAATGAAACCTCGGAGAAGTCTAAATGAGTAGGCTGGGGCCGGACCCAGCAATTGCGTATTGAACAAAGCTGGGGCTAACTGACTCAGGTTGTCTTTGCACTGAAGTCAGTCTGAAATCGGTAAGTTATTTCGAACACGATCTTTAACACGTTTCAGAAATCGGACAATTCCCTTTCCTGCCCGCCGACAAACATCAGGTCTTTTGAAATGCGATCACTCCGAAACTCACTGCGAAACGATTTCTTCGATGTCTGGAAGGAGGCTTGCGCGACTGACGACGGGCGGAAGGCAGTTGCCGGTTCGCTCGGGGACCTGCTGGAGTGGCGTCCGACCGACGTCCATGCTGACGTGCTTGCCGAGTCGCCGTACACCGAAATCGGCAGTAAGTCCGAGTCGCGTCCAACGTGCGAGCGCGACGACATTATCATCGTCAGCGCGAGGTTTCGCAGTGGATCAACGCTGCTTTGGAATTTGTTCCGAAACATTCGGGGATTCGTTTCGTATTACGAACCGTTTAACGAACGACGGTGGTTCGACCCGGCGGCCCGCGGTGAACGAGTCGACTCAACGCACCGAAAAGTGGCTGACTACTGGGCCGAGTACGACGGCATGGCAGACCTCGGCGACGTGTTCGACGAAGCCTGGAACGAGAAACAACTTTACATGAGCGAGGGGACCTGGAATCCCCGCATGAAGTCCTACATCGAACGGCTGGTCGAAAAAGCGAACGGTCGCCCGGTGCTGCAGTTTAACCGTCTTGATTTCCGGCTTCCGTGGGCAAGGCACACGTTCCCAAACGCGAAACTGGTGCATCTCTATCGTCATCCTCGCGACCAATGGACGTCCAACCTGCAAAAAAACGAACGCTTTACACCTGACGGAAAGATGTCTGACTTTGCCGAAGTCGACGGATTTTATCTGCTTAATTGGGCTCGGGATTTGAAGTACCACTTTCCGTTTCTGGACGAGCAGGCGATCGAGCACCCGTACCAGCTGCACTATTTCCTGTGGAAGCTGTCTTACGTCTACGGGCGAAGCTGGTCTGACGTGTCGGTTGGTTTCGAAGAGTTGACGACGAATCCCGAGCGTGCGTTGTTCCATTTGTTCGAGGCGTGTGGGATCGACGAATCGCACGTCGAAAGCCTGCTTCCTCTCATCGAGCCGCCGCCGTTTGGCAAATGGAAAAAGTACGCCGAAGACGCGTGGTTCAAGCGGCACGAAGAACACTGTGAAGAAGTACTTGCCGATTTCTTTTCGACGCAGAAGCCAGAAGCTCGCGGCGTTTCGACGGATCGACAACGTGAGAATCTCAGTAGTTGTGTCCGGTAAAGTGACCGGCCACGAATTCAAATGCGGTTACCAGTTCAAAATCTGATCAGAGTCACATGAGCGTTTCAGACATTCACGAACGAGCGTCGACAGCGAATCGCGAAGCCGGATCAATCGTTGACCGCGCGATCGACTTTGTCATGCGCAGCTGGTTTGCGTCCGCTCGAGGCCGCTTCGTGATGGCTGCCTGCTGCATGACGTTTCTGACATACCTGCTGCTGTCTCAGGATCCCTGGTGGCTGTTCCGGGTGTTTCCGAAAGAAGCGGCGAGAACGTTGAAGCACGGAGTCATCGACAAGGTTTATCACTTCATTGCCTACTTTGGCACGACGTGTATTCTGATGTGGTATGCCGTGTCCGGGACTCGGCGAACGATGTACTTTCTCGCGGCGGGGGTGACAGTTCACGCGGTCGCGACCGAGTTTCTTCAGCAGTTCGTACCTCGACGGACCACGGATCTGGATGACCTGTTCGCAAATCTTGTCGGAATTGCCGCCGGAGTTTGCTTTGGAATTCTACTTCGCCGCATGCTGGCCGGAACCGACTCGACGGCTATGGCCTCTCATCGTAAGGGCGAAAGTTCAGCTGCTCCGGTGCTGGGAGTGGCCAGTCGCCAGGCGTTAACACGACTGGCGCCCAACGATGGACCACCACCGAATCTTGAGCCCGTTGCGGTTTCGGCTGAGCGGACGAGTTTCGAACGACTGCAACTTTCTTCCGATCAGATTGCCGAAGTACAGCCGCGGCAGGTCAACTATCGCATGCTGGGAATCGTCGCCGGCGTCGTTGGGCTGATGCTGGCTTCAACTTACGCCGTTCATGGCTGGCAGGTGCGGCGCGTTGCGGGGTCGTCGCTACAGAACGCTCGGCAAGCCGTGGCGGCGGGCGAGATCGCAGACGCGTTGAATTATTTTGACGAGTATTGCAACTCCGCGCCGAATGACGTCAATGCTCTGGCTGAGTTTGCAATTCTCAGTGACGACACCCGGGATCGTTCCAGGGGCGGCAAGGGCGTCTTCATGCTCTTCGAACGTGTCCTGAGAAAAGATCAGACGCGGGACGACATCCGACGTCGGATTGTTGTCACGGCGATTGACCTGGGGCGATATTCCGATGCGCTTGCTCACGTGAAGGTGTTGCAGCAGACGTATCCGAAAGAGGGGTTGTTTGATTACCAGGCAGGATTCTGTCATGAAGAACTGAACAACCACACTTCCGCAGCCGAAGCATTTCAGGCAGCCATTGATGACATTCCTGAATTGATCGAGCCGTGGGAACGGCTGGCGTGGTTGAAGCACGCGGAGTTCGGGAAGACGGACGAAGCCGAGCAATTGATGCTCCGGCTCGTGCAGGTCAATTCGCAGAACGCCGAAGCCTGGATCGCTCGCGCGAAGTTTCGAGTTCGAACGAAGCAGCCGGAAGCGGCCGGTCAGGACATTGATCGCGCGATTGCGATCGCACCAGCTGAATTCCAGGTTTTGTACGCTGCTGGGGAAGTCGGCATCGCTCGCGCCAGACAGGCCAGAGCGGAAGGAATGCGTCCGAAGGCTCGCCGCATCGCGATTGAGACTGAAACGTTGCTCGCTCGCGACGATCAGTCGAAGGAGCACCAGCGGCAGCTTGATCTTCAGCGTGTTGAGTTGAAGGCTGAGTTTGGCAGTGTCAAACAGGCATTCGCTCTGGCAGCCAGCCTGTTGGAAAAATCGACGGACGAGAACAAGGATCAGTTTCACGAGTTGATGGCGGATATCGCGATCGCTCATGGAGAAGTGGATCAAGCAATTTCTTCGTTGGATCAGCTTCCGCGAAACGAGATCACGGACGGGCAACGGCTGAGAGTCAAAGCGAGCGGTGCGATGGCCGAACAACACTGGCAGGCAGCGACGGAGTTGCTTGAGGCGGCTCGCCGAATTCTGGCCGAGTCACCTGAACAATTACAGCAAGTCGATCTGAGTCTTGCGGAGTGCTTCGGGAACCTCGACAAAGTTGAAGAGCGTCTTGTCGCCTACCGACGAATTCTCAAGTATGCGCCCCACTCGATCGCGGCTCGTCGAGGGCTGGCGTCGACGCTGGCAAAGGCGGGTCGGTATCCGGAAGCCCTGGCTGAGTACCGGCAGCTTGTCCACATTCCAACTATCAGGCTGGAGTTTGTCAGACACCTGATTCGTTACAACGAGACGATTCCCGAGGTCGCGCGAGACTGGAAAGAAGTCGCCGAACTACTCGCTAATCCGAAAAGGGCAGGGGACTCGTCGGTCGAGTTGGCGGTCCTCTCGGCTGAAGTGTACATGGCGAAACGCGAGTTCGACGCAGCTCGTCGACTAATTGCTCAGACGCACGCAGAGAATCCGGACAATGGCGACTTGCTGGCATTGAGGATTCGTATTGCCGAATTGTCTGGCGATGTCGCCGAAGTCTCGAGACTGAACGGGCGGGGTCTTGCAGCGGCCGGTCAGGTCGATGAGGCCGAGCACCAATTGCGGACGACGCTGCTGGAGTCTGAAAAGAACGGTGCTGCCGCCATTTCGTTGATGCAGCTTTATCTTCAGAACGGTCGAACAGAACAGGCAGTGGAAGTTTTCAAGAAACATGCTCCGACGATGACACCGCTCGAATTGTCACAGACGTACGAAGCGTTCGGAGACGTGCAGCGGGCCGTCGGAATTCTTCAACAGTACGTTGAGCAGCGGCCGAATGACTCGGAAGCGGTGCTGCAGCTTGCGAATCTGTTTGTCCGAAACGACCGACACGAGTTGTCCGAGCCGTTGCTTGAGAAACTACTGTCGTCACAGACCGAAACTCCGGATGAGAGTGCTCAGGCTGCTCGCCGAAGTCTGGCGATCATCCTGGCGATGAAGCAGAACTATCGTGAGTTTCAAAGAGCGACGGCTTTGATGGATCAGAATGCTGCTGAAATTTCAGGCATCGATATTCGAGACTTGAGAACAATGGCCACGGTGCTGCAGCTCTCAACCAGGCCTGCAGACCATCTTGTGGCGATCGGGCTGCTGGAAAAAATTGACGACCGGAGACAGATGAGTCACGCCGATCGTTGGCAACTGGGCAATCTGTACATCCGGGTCGGAATGCCAGAACAGGCTGCACCGCAGTTTGCTCAAGCGGCTCGAAGTGGGTTCGCCAATCCGGTGTTCCTGAGCGATCTCATCGCTCACCAGATTCAAGTGGGAGCGCTGGCGGAAGCTCGGAACCAGATCGAGTGTCTTCCTGCAACGGTTTCGCCGTCTGAACTGACCCGGTTGCGATGTCGATACGTGTTGGCGATCGGGCAAACTTCGGCGGCCATTGCAGAACTCGACCGCTTCGTCGCATCGTCATCGGAATTTGAATCGCGAGCGGAACGTCTCTTGCTTGCTGCGGAAACCTGCCGCGAGGCGTTGCGCCACGATCCGTCAGCGAATGACGCGGTTCTTAGTCAGGCAGCCGATCGTTATCTGCGGACTGTCGTCGACGAAGAACCGAAACAGGTGGCGCATCTCGTGCGCTGGCTGCTGAAAACGCGACGCGATGTGGAAGCGTTCGATTTGCTGGACGTCGTCTGGCAGCAGCTTCCTGCGGAGATCGCGGCCAAATTTTCTCGCGATATGTTGAGTGTCGGATCAAATCGAAGCCGGCGAGAACTTGTCGAGCAGCACCTTGTGGCAAAGAGTCAGGAACAGCCGGACTCGCTGAATTTGAAGTTGTGTCTGGCTGACGTGTGGTCGCTTGGCGAAAGG
>Ga0316208_1000820_pt1 | contig 33600 bp, 31 predicted proteins | sample 3monopyrite_MG_FD_204944 | JGI IMG/M metagenome (GOLD analysis project Ga0316208, IMG submission 204944) | Microbial mat bacterial communities from mineral coupon in-situ incubated in ocean water Damariscotta River, Maine, United States -... | ecosystem: Environmental > Aquatic > Marine >...
CTGTTCGATCTCTCGACGGTGGCCACCGGAGTCCTGCCTCAAGTGACTTGAGCTATCTGAAACAGGAGCCGTATACGAGACCCGTACGTACGGTTCTGTGAGAGGGCTGAGTCCCGGCTCGCTACCGAGGCTCACCCTACTCGACCGTGCGGCAAGGCACTTTGTTCGAGCTACCGCTCGTGTGCGGCAAGGCACTTTGTTCGAGCTGCCGCTCGTGAGTTGCGATTGGAGGCGGGAGCGAAATCAATAACACGTTCAATCAGGTAACTAGTGAATCAACGGTGGCAAACAGGTAGCGCATGGAGTGGTAGCTTAGATGGAAAAGCGTCCGGTTGAAGCCCGGAAGAGACGGGTTCGAGCACCGTTCGCTCCACTTGGGAATGCGTCCGAAATAACTTCCCGAAATCATCAAAACGAATTTAGCCACAGAGACACAGAGGAAAACTCTCCTTTCAAACTCTGTGTCTCCGTGTCTCTGTGGTTCAAATCGGGAAGTTTTTTCGGACACGATCCTCAATTGACTCGGCAGAAAATCCGACACGCCCCGTTCGTCTAACGGCTCAGGATGCTGGCCTCTCATGTCGGCGATGCAGGTTCGAATCCTGTACGGGGTGCTTTCAAAAACAATTCACTTCGGGATGTAGCGTAGCCTGGCTAACGCGCCTGGTTTGGGACCAGGAGATCGCAGGTTCAAATCCTGTCGTCCCGACTATTCTTAGAAACGAGCCCTTCGGCGAGGACGTCGAAGGGCTTTCTTATTGTGGGGACTAGAGTTACGTCATCGAGGACGCAGTTCAAAAACACGATTTCGAGTATCTGACGTTTTTCAATCACATCGGCGGTAAGCCATTTGTCTGTAAGGCTTTGCGAAAGTTCAAAAATTCTGCTCGCTAAGTCGGCATATTCGTCGTGGGAACGGTCGAGAACGTCGAGTTGCAGCTTCAGGTTGCTGAGGCGATCTCGGAGTTCGGTCTGCTTTGCGGCGAACGTTGATTCGTCAATCTCTTCGGCCAGACGCATGTTGAGCAGTCGGTCTTGCTGACCGACGATGAGCGTTTCCTGACGCTGAAGCTCGTGCCGCTGGGAGAGGGAGTCCAACTGCGTGTCACGGGTCTTCGAGGCGAGGACAGTGCGGAACCAGTCTCGCACGCCTTCGTCTTCGATCTTCATCTTGTTGAGTATCGCGAGAACCTGTGAATCGAAGTCGGCTTCGCAAACGCGAATGCGAGGATGGTCGCCTTTGTTGTAGTAGGTGCAGCGGTAGTAGATGTACCGTTTTGCTCCAGCTTTGGTCTGCTTCGTCTTCACTTCGCCTGTGATACGGTGTCCGCAGTGCCCGCACTTGATTCGGTCACCAGCATACGTCAACTCATGCGATTGGTAGACGTGACCGCCGAGAATGGTTTGCACACGGTCCCACGTTGCTCGGTCAACCAGCGGTTCGTGCTTGCCGGGATACCAGTTGCCCTGGTGTTCAATCTCTCCGATGTAGGCTCGATCGCCGAGAATGTTGTGAAGCGAACTTCGGGGGAATTTCCGTGTTGAGTCACGGTAGATTAGACCCTCAGCGTGGAGTTTCTCGGCAAGTGCATCAAGAGTCAGTGACTGGAAAGCAAACAGCTCGAAGATTCGTTTGACCGTCTTCCCGTTGCGTTTGTGGACTTCGACGATGCCCCGACCGTTCTTGCGGACGTTCTTGTAGCCGTAGGGTGCGAGACCGATGAACCATCCTTCCTGAACGCGGCGGGCGAGTCCTTCGCGGACATCAACCGATTGCTGTTCGGTGTAGAAGCTCGCCATGTTCGCGAGTGTGCGACGCATCATGCGTCCGGCAGGATTGCTGTCGGTAGGCTGGGCGACAGAAATGAACGGAACGTTGTACTCAGATTCCAACCGCTCCAGTTCGACGTAGTCGTAGAGATTTCTCGCGGCCCGGTCCAGCTTGTAGAACAGCAGACCGTCAATCTCCAAGCAGTGCTTCTTGGCGTAACGAACGAGTTCCTTGAAGGTCTTGCGTTCGTCGCTTTTGGAAGCTGTCTCTGCGATCCGAAAGAATCGGACGATCTCGCCACCTTGCAGTTCGGCGTACCGCCTGAGAGCATCCTCCTGCACTTCCAGCGAAAACCCTTCACGCTCCTGCTCGCGACTGCTGACGCGAGCCAAGGCTACGAACCGTTTCATCGTCAATTCTCCCGACGAAGACAATCAATGACACCACCAACATTATTGATGATCGCTATGGCGTCCTCGCGGGTCAACTGGTCGGGGTAGTACGGTTGCCAGATTTCGACAGTCTTTTGCAGCAGGTCGTCCGAAACCCAATCGGGCAGGTCAGAACGCGACCGCTGTTCGCGCTCTTCCTTTGGTCGATTGGTTTTCGAGTTTTGCATTGTTGAATGACTGATGTGATTTGGGGATGCTTAGAACAATCGACGTTCGACTTGATTTCCGTAGACGGTCCATTGGGTTCGTGGTTGCTCTTCACGACCGTACAGTTCGAGGTACGGCCCTGGGCTGACTCTTTCGATCAGTTCGCGGACTGCGAACGGCTTACGGCTGTGCCGCGTTCGCCGATGCAGCAGCCAACTGCGACAAGTCTTGTCGGCAAAAGGCAAGCTGCCGCGAACGCCCAGCAGTAGGAATTCGTGCGACACACGCCAATAGTTGCCCATGCCGAGTTGCGGCTTGATCCAGACCAAGCAGGACTTGAACTGGAATCCCCATGCATCCATGACCGTGAACGCTTCACGGAGAAACGCGTTCGTGGTCCATAGGTGAAGGTGAGCATTGTCGGCGATCACTTGGTCGACCGGCTCCGAGCAAATGGCGTCGAGTTCCAGAGTCGGATAGTGATTGTCGGCTGCACCGCGAGCGGCCTTGTTGGAATACGACCAAGGCGGGTCTGCGTACACGGTGCTGAATCTTGACTCGGTCGAGACAAGTTCGTCGAGACTGCCGATGATGCTCGGAGGCTGTACGCTCATTCGCTGACTTCCGTGTCTGTCGTGGAGCCGCTTTCCTGCTGGATCATCCACGTATGGGCTTCATCAAGTAAAAAGCGAATGAAGGGAATGTCATCACGCCCCAGTCGAGTGGATTCATGCCACAAATCGCCGTTCTTGTAGAGGCGATGAAGCGAAAGCATGTGGCGAACCGTGTCGCCGGATCTCGCCCGTCGAATGCGGACAACAAGAAGCCCTTGTCGAATTTCGTGTACGAGTTTCGTTCTCATTGGTCGGTTGCTCCGTAGGTCTTGTCGGCGGGTAATGCTTCTGCGATTGCGGCATCCAGTGCTGACGCGAGGCTGACAAGCCGGTTGCGGAGTTCCGCATTCATGCAGCCATCATCCGCCAACTCGGCGGACAGAACGCGAACCAGCTTGACCAACGAGATGAGGTCATCTGGCGTGAACCATTGATTCACTCGGCCTGTTCGGTTGTTGAGTCGGGTGATGTTGAAGCGATAGTCAAAACCAATCAGTTCATCGCCCGTCTTGTAGACGGATGCCGTAAGCTGTTCGGCTCCCACAATCGTGTTTGGCTTTCTTGATCTTTGAGTCATTTCATTGCGATCAGTTGTTGTTGGTCGAATAAAGAGGCGTGGAGAGCTGTCACTCTCTCCACGCGTGCGGAACAGTCAGTCTGATGGACGCCAGTTGTGCCATTTGCTTTGCGGTCCCGACACAGCACAGCGTGGTTCCCAACCGGCCGCCTCTGCTTCGACGAGAAAGTACTCGATCTGCAGAACGGACCGTTCGATTCGTGTCAACCAATTCCTGCTGTTTATGGATTCCTCATCCAGATTGGACTGCTCCAAATACAGCTCGAATATGGCGTCGAATATGTAGTGGGGCATCAGACGTACTATTAGGCGTTCCTTAATTCGTGTAAGCATTTGTTCTTCTCCAAAAATAGAAAATTCGCCGTGACAGGGGCGTCGCGAACTCTCGGGTTTGTTTGCCCCTCCCTGACAGTGGTCTGTCAGGGAGAGGTAAGGTGGAAAAGTGCCGGGCTGACACGAACAGCCCGGCGTAACCGTGGGTAAAACCCATGTCGTTCCCTGAACGACGAAAACCGATGAGCGACCTAGTACTCTTCAGGAAGAAGAATCGTGGTGTAGGAGCGATCGTGTTCCGTGATGATCCAGAACTTCGTCTTGTCCGAAGCGTGGAATACTGACACCAAACGAAACTGACGCACGAGCGCCTCTTCGTTTGAACGACGGTCTTCATCACAAACTTCACCCCAATCGCCTTGAGCGTGCCTCAGCAATGCAGTCAGCATTTCGTCCGCTGCGATTGCCAAGTGAACTCCCTTAGTCATTACGATTCTTCCGAGCGGAAAGAGTGGTGCCTGGTTGACATCTTCCATGGCGTTTTCATCCGTGAAGCCGGTGGGACATTCCCACCGGCGTGTTGATAATCCGTTACTCCTGGTCAGCCTCGCGCTTGGCGTTTTCCGCCTGCTTGAGACACCATGAGAACGCCAGTTCCGACGCCTTGGCGACGAACAGCAAGTCGTCACGCCTAAACGACGTGGTGTCCTTGTACTCTTCGCCATCACGGTAGGTGCGGGTGATCGTGACGCTGAGCCACGACCCGTTTTTCTTCGATTCGTTCTTCCAGACGGAAGCTCGAATACCGTTGCCTACTGCGAATCGCTTAATCGGTGCATTTGCCATAAAGGCTCCTTGTGTGTTAACCACACTGTTAGTGAGCCGATGGAGCAGGCCCTCCTGTCTCCACCGGCAAGTTTTGTTAAAACCGAAGCCTCATTGCTTCGGCCACTGCGTTAGCTCGCTGACGCGAACCCGAACGTCGTCGAAGTCGTCGAGTCTTTGCCAAGGTCGACTCTTCTTCGGCGTTCTTTTTTTGTTGAGTGACTCAGCACGCGCAATGTTGTTCAATGTGAACCTTGCTACGCGTGGAGCGTTACAAACCCAAAGCACGATCAACACGACAATCAAGGCGTATCGAATCGCATAGATGGGCCAGACAAACATCGCACCGATTATCCAACGACTTGGAGCCGGGAGTTCCTTCAGGAACTGTCCAGCGTATGGTCTTCGGGTAAGAGCGCGATTCGTGAATGACGTTGGCCACACGACCAACACCTTGCCCAGCAAGAACACCTTTGGCGTTAGCGCTGCGAACAGCCGCCGAGATAGTTCCCAACTGATTGCGAAGAAATCATTCACGCACGTTTGCACTACTTTCGTCGCCGTAATCACCCAACCAATTACGAACGACATTCCTTCAAGGCGATCTGTCACGGTTTTCATGACGCAACCTCCTGTTAACGCCGCTGGCTCATTCCAGACGACGCTTGATTGACAAGCACTTACGGCGCTTGCCAAGCAATCGGAAGCGATCACCTGCCCATTGTTTTTGCTGCTCTCGGGCCGAGAGACGTTTTCAAACCCAGCGGGGATTGAGTGTTCAGAGCGTTGATCTGTTTGAGTGCGGCATGTGAACGACGACGTTCAGGAGTTCAGGAATTGCAATGACTCTCAAATGAACGCCGCTGCCTCTGAGGGGAGCAAGACCCTCAACCAAACGTCGCTGTTTCGAGTGAGTGGGAACCATCCAGGTCAGCTCAAAGTTGCCGTCACGGATCAGCTCGCGGAATCCCATTTGCTGTTCGTACTTTTGAATGCTTCGTTTTGTGCGTGCGACGATTCGGTTGATCTTTGACTGTCCCGCGTCAACACGGACGTTCCCCAGTCGTGTGAACTGCGGTGTCGCGTCGATGTAGTGACCCGCAGGAAGCCCGTGCCGAAACATCTTCGGGAAATAGGTTTTCAGTTCTTCGCGCGTGATCAGCGAACGAGACTCAGAACTGTGGCAAAATGTCAGGACGCCGAGTGAGCGTGCCAGCGACATATCGGAAAGTGGTCTGAGACTGGCGGCAGTCCAATAACGGAGGCCGCTATCGTGGTGCCACTCGCTGATTCGGCCACCTCGCAGTAGTTGGTCAATCGCAAGCATTGCTCGTTCGCGGTCGTCGATGGGTAAACAGCGGTCGACTGCGATCGTGTGGCGGTCGATGAAGTCAAGGATGATCTGTTCGGATTTCATGTTGAGCATGTCAGCGGATAAAGTGATTACCAAAGTTCGTAGGGAAGTTCGGCGGACCGGCAGTGCCGGTGGAAGGATTCAAGTTGTTCCAGTGAGTAGCGGCCTGCGGATTCGATGACGCGGACGACATTGCCCTCGTCATCAAACAGAAACGCATCAGGGTTTTTGACACCGCGTTCTGCGATTGCCACGGCATCCTCGCCAAGCCACGTGTCGGCAAGTTCTGGTTCCGTGGTCAGGTAGCGGACATACACGCCTGCCAGCAGCAGATCGTGGTTTCGGTGATTCGCTGGCGGTAGTCCGCCCGCCGAGGAGCCAAAGAGTCGTGCAGCCTTGTGAGTCGCTGCAACGACGGGTATCGGTTGTGTTGGTTCGTTCCATCGGGCTTGAACGACTTCCGTAATCTGCCGGAGATCAGGTGCCGTCTGCTGCGGCCGCCACACGGCCAATGGTTGCTTGCCGATAGGCGACGATGAAAGTTGCCAGACGTCTCCGACGATCAAACCCGCATCGACGAGTTGTTTGATTGCATCTACGGTCGCACTGGAAGAGCCAAAATGTCCGGCCCATCCTTGATGAATGTGAGCTAGTGATAGAAGACGCACACGGCACGTGAGTGTCTCGATCAAGTCGTATATTGCAGGCGTCCAAGTTCGCTCAACCATCATTTGCCTCCCGCCGCTGATCCGGATTGATCGAGCGGATGATCTTGCAGGTAGCGGTCAAACATGCCGACCGAATCAGGCGCTGCTGCCGTTGCTTCGGGCTGCGGTGCGCGTTGAGCCCGGTTCTTCGACTTCTTCCCACGAGTTCGCTTGGGCTTGCTCTCTGGTGATGGTCGCTTCAGTTCCGGGTCAACTGTGATGGTTTCCTCTGAGATCAGAGGGGAGGTGCTTGGCTTGCGGCCGCGATGGGGAACCTCCTTCTGAGGTCGTGCCCAATTCACTGCCAGAAATGTTCCCGCGTCGGTCGACGGCCACGGAGCGTCTTTGCGTTCTCGATATTCTTCGGCGGAGATATGGAAGTCGCTCTCGATGATGACGGGCATGCCGCCGTACTGTGCATAGCCAGCACCGCGATTGATCAACACAACGCTCTTACGGTCGTCGTCGCTGACGAGCTTGATGTCGTTCTTGGTCAGTCGTGGAGCGATGAAGTCATTGCGAGAACGGCTGGTGCTGGTGGTGGTTCCGCGATCGCTGACCGACTGCGAGACGGTAAACGAATCCATTGTGTCGACCGTTTCACCGCTGGCCTTTGAAAGTCGCTCCTGATCATCCCAACCGGAAATGGCGAACCATTGGCGATACCGGCAATTCGTTTCCAGCGTCGACGTGAGGTCGTAGCGAATCAAATCCTGCATGGACTGATTGGCGAGGATGACGGCCACACCCATGCTGCGAGCGAGTTGCAGCAGGTAGTCCAGATTTCTCGATGCCATCCGCTGAAACTCATCGACAACGAGATAGACCGGAACCTTGCGTTCGGTCAGCGTGGCCGCCGTCAGCAGCATATAGCTGGCAAGACGTCCAATTTCAGGAGACGAACCCGGTCCAAGCGTGGCAGACAGGCTGAAGTAGTGGGCTTCGGGATGCTCGAACAAGCGAGTGGGGTCGATGCAGTGCTCAGCAACAGTTTGGTTCGGCGTGCAATCATCCGTGATGTTCAATGCCGCGATGGAAGCCAATCGGGTGACGGCCATCTTGACGTGGTTGCCTGCGTCCTTCGACTTTTCGTCAAGGCCGTGTCGCTTCGGCGATGAGATGACGTATGCCAACTTGTCGCGAAGCTGCTCAAAGTTACTGACTTCCGGAAAGTGGCTGACGGTCGCATAGAGAACGGAAGCGTTGGCCGAACTGAAGTAGCCCTCGCCATAGTCGCTGCCGTAGTTCAGCCCCAAGGCCCCGCAAAGGATGTCCGTCTTTTGCAGTTCGTTCAGGCGATTCCAGTAGGGAAGTTTGAATGGATTGAATCCGTAGGTTGCCAGATCATCCCGTTGAGTGAAGTAGCGAACGGGAACGTCGGTTCCGTTCAACTCCTTGGCCGTTTTCGCTCCCTGCTTGATCGTCTGCAGAAGCTCAGGAGAGTCACCTTTCAGGTCGAGCACCATGACGCTGGCGTTGCCAGAGCCGAGAACCTGTTCAATAAACGGTGATAGTCCGCGAGCTGTCTTCCCCGAACCGCTGTCACCAAGGAAGTGGGCATGTTCGCGAAACACGTCCGATGGAACCAACATCGGGGACTGGTCGTAGGTGAGTCGGCCAAGGTAAAGACTGTCTCGCTCAATCTCGTTTTGCGATGACCGGATGCGATCGGTGATTTCCTTCCATTCACTCGCGGGAACGAAACTCGGCTTTGGAATCGAAAGGCGACCGAAGACCGGAGCGCCAACGATCATGATGGCGAGAAACATCAGCAGGACCGGCAGAAGTGCCAATGCGGCACAAAGAAGGATCAACAGGCCGATGCTGAAGACGACTTCAAGCAGATTCGAGGAGCTGAAGAGTCGTCCAAAGCTGATCGCCGTTTCTGAAACCTGAAACAAGCTGGTAACGCGAAAGAAAGCAAACACGTTGAGCAGGACGGCAACAACCAGCATGGTCAGTCGTTTGCGACAATTGCCCGACGGACTGACCAACACACCTGCCAGTGGCTGGTCGTCGCGGTTGTAACTGCACCATGTGTTGACCGCAGATTGAAACCCGCGAATGTACTGTTCAGGCGAGGTGCTGTAGGCCATTGCCATGAATCCCCAGCCGATGCCCGAAATCGACAACAGAATCAGGATGTACTCAGGCAGCAGAACGCTGAGTGCGATTGGGACGAGCAACAGACTGCTTGTGAGCGTTTGCCAACAAGCCGCTTCGCGAGTGTCCCAAGCAGATTCAACCGACATCGGCGATACGGTGGCGACGAACGTAAAATGTCGTACCACCTCACGTGCTACCAGTGCCGTCGCAGTCAACGCCACGTAGACCTCGATAGCCACCGGCAAGGGAAACAGGTGATAAATCCACGCGGCGCAGATCACAGCAATGCTGACATCCCGGATGGCGACAAGATGCGACTTCACGCGTCGCCACGCCAGCACAAAGACGAATCCAACAATCAGCATGATAAACAGCGTGACGTCGAAGACGAAAATCTGAACCCAACAGCACAACAGTGCTGCGAAACTCGCCAGTGCCAATTCCTTCAGAACTTTTGTGGTGAACTCAGCGTCGTCGTTATCAACGCCACGGTAGTACGCAAACTCCAATTCCAACGGCTCGGATGGAACGAGTTGGTGCTGGATGGGATTGCCGGGCGACTGTCGGTAAACACTTCTGGGCATGGGATAATTCCGTCGGTTAGTTGGCTCGAAGTAGTAGGAAGGACAAACGCGGGATCACCGCGATGTGAACGCGAACGGCATCCGTACAGCCGCAGGCAACCAACGCCTTGGAGATCGCCTTCGACTTCTCTTCACTGGTGGTGAGTACGACGACTTGAAATCGGCCAGTCGCCGCCAGTTCGGAAATCTGGGGGACATCGAGTCGGTTGTGGGACGCCTGAGTCGTCTTGCGGGCGACGTGCTGCGGTGAACCGCCAAGATCGACGCGGATGAGTTCCAATTGCCCTTTCGCGTCCACGCAGTAGGGCGACTGCGACAAGTCGTTTGGCAACCACGGCATGTATTCGGCAAGTTCTGCGGCGGTCAATCGGCGGCGACGAGCATTGCCACTGGTCGCATAGATCAGAGTTGCATAGTTCGTTGGCAGCGACTGCGGTCCCAGCGGTTCGCTCAGCCGTGCGGACAGCCCAAGCGTACTGATGGCATGGGAGCCAAGTCGGAAATACGTTTCGGGCGGGACAAGGATGTAGCGAGTCAGGATGCCGGTGGCACAAAGACGTGCAGTGACTTTGGCAACAGCGTTCATCGAACGTCCGGCAAGCAACTGCGAACCAATGACACGATTTGTTGCCATGTGATAACGCTGAACATAGTCAATGATCGAGCGGTCTCGGGTTAGGAAGGTCGAATCAGGCATCAGGGTGGCTACCAAATCTGATAGGGCAGTCCACGCAGGACTGCGTCGTCATGAAATGCGGCGATACGGTCGGCTTCGTAGTCGCCACCAAACTCGATCAACATTGCGGGTTGGTCGGTGGAATCGACGAGGATCGCATCCGGCAGGGACTGCCCCGGCTCGTTGTCAGTGATCTGGTTCTCGCCACGCCAGGCGTTCGCGTAGCTCGGATGGTTGCAGCAGAACCACAGCCAGACTTCGGAGACCCCAAGATCGTGCGAAACCTGAGTCGACATCAGGGCTTTGTTGCGTCCGCCGAAGTGATTCACTGTGTGTTCGGTTGGCAGATAGATGACGGTGGAGCGAAGCGCCCGATACCGCCATCGACTCTGCAACTTGAATGCAATCTCGCTGACATCCGGGTCGTCCTGTCCCGGCTGCCAGACGAACACCGGACTCAGCAGTTCCGGCAGCGGCCTTGCCATCACCACGTTGCGTCGAATCAGTCCCATTTCAACGAACCGGTGCAGACGCCGCCGCGCGTTGGCGATGTCACCAGCCCACAATGCGTCGGCCAGTTGTCGCTGTCCAAACAAGCGCACCCGTAGGCTCAACGCTCGCAGCACCGTGAAATCTCGATCGGTGAACTGGGTCGGCTTTTTCATTCGGCCAGTTCTCCGTCATCTTCCGTGATGTCTGTCTGAATAGGACTCTTCTTGCTCCGTTTCTTTTTTGGTGTCGTTACGTCGGGCAGGCCAATCGGCAGTCCGGCAATATTCGGGCTGTCATCGGTGAGTCGTTCGCAAATCGTCGGAGCCGAGCTGAATGGGTCGTTCAGCGACATTCCTTCTGCTTCGTCGCGAATCAGCTTGGCCAGATGTGGCTTTCCAGCGGCTTCGTAACGTCGAGCTTGTTCCTCCAATTGGTTATGATGTTCTGCGTGACCAAGAATGAGCATGCGTTGCAGTGCGGAAGCCATGAAGCTGCCGATGCTTGGCAAAGCCCGTTCAACCAGCCGGTCCGTGATCCATTGAGTCGTTTTCTGGAGCATGGCAAATCCTGTCAGGGGTTGAGAAACAACTGGCCGGGCATGTCGATTGACCCGGAGTGACAGAATTATTCACGACCTGCGGTTCACGCTAAATTCAAGCTGATGCAATCTGCGAACAAGTTCGTTGCATCCGAAACCAATATTGCGATTCCCTAACGATGGCCAAGAAACGCCCCAAACACGGACGAACTGTTGAGATCAACGTCGACACGTTGACAGCGGCAATGAACCATCGTGGTTTGAGCGTAGAGCAGTTGACGGACCTCGCGGACGTATCCGCGGGCACCGTCAACAACCTGCTTGCCGGGAAGCCTGTCTACCGAACGACAGCATTGCAGGTGGCCAACGCACTCGGAACGAAACTCGGCGTTCTGCTTGGCGAATCCACTTCACTCGCCGGGGCTTCGACGGTTCATGAGTATCTGGTGTCCGACGTATTGACAGACTGGATCGCGGCGTCGAACGGGTTGAGATTCCAGCTTTGCCGACTGCGGCACATGGAACTCGACCGACTGGCTCGCGGGAAGCGGTTCGATCTGCGAGACATGACAACGGACGAAGAGCAACGGTGTCGAACGTGGATCAAACGGCATCCGAACGTCTGCGAATCGCTTAACGAGCATCCAAACATCGTTCGGAACCTGACAGCGTTTCACGATCCGGTAGAGAGTTTCTATTGGGTCATCGACGAGTGGATTGACGGTGTCACGCTTCAGCGAAAGTTGGGACGCGAGACATTTCTGCCACCGGTTGCAAAGGAACTGCTGCTTGATGTCGCCTACGGCCTGCAAGGTTTGCATGAGCAAGGCATCGTCCGGCGAGAACTCAACCCGGCGACGATCTTGATTCGGGACTTAGACGGTCGGGCGATTCTCACCGAGTTTGAATTGGCAAAGCTGATCGACCGTGGCCCAACGGTGTCGACTGACGAATGGCCTGTGGACCCGTATCGAGCCGGAGAAGCGGACTCGGACGATGTAGACGTTCGGGCCGACATTTACAGTTGGGCACGGATTGGAATTCATGCGCTGGTGGGACACCTGCCGGAGATCGGACAGGAGCAATCCGCACTGGAATTGATTGATTTGCCGTCGTCGGTCGTCGGCTGTCTGGTCAATTCAGCAGCGGTTTTTCGTAGCGATCGTCCTGCTTCGATCAGCGAAGTATCGCGAATTGTTAAAAAATGGGACTAACAAAGATGGACGATGACGACGCGGATAAATTGCGAAAAACAATCGCTCGCTATCGCGACGAACTGAACTACATGCAGAGTTTACTCGATCCCGTCAGAAAATTGGTGGAGACCGTTTTAGTGGTTGAGGAGATCCTTAAAACGCACTTCATGCCGAGTGATGTGGAGAAGCCAACGCTTGGACCGCTCTTGCATTCTCGGAGAGCCTTTCTCGGCAGAAAGTTGTTTCCAAACGTTGCGTTCGCGATTGATGTGAGAAATCGAATTTCACACCATGATCCGCGTGGCAGACCCACGGACACGGAATACGGGAAAGCCTCGGAAGTCCTTTTCAACGTGATTGAACTTCATTGTCGCGAGCTTGAGAATCAGCTTCCGAATCTCGAATCGTCGCAACACCAGGGAACATCAAGCACCGAAGAATCCTCCGTGGAGTCCATCGTTCAGACAGAAGACGCGTCGCCACCAGCAGGTACTGCAATTTATGCTACGCAGATTGAACGCAGACCGAGGCCAATGCTCGATGCGGAAAATGGCGATCCGTACGTAACCGCGTCAACCCTTGCCGAATACAGCTTTTGTCCTCGTGCGGGCATTCTGACGCATGAGGGCGGATACTCCGATCCGGAAGAAGAATTGCCGTCTTTAGCTTTATTGCCTTGGTACGAACAGGATGCGATCGAGGAAGCGTACACCCATTCCCTCTACGTGCTGTACGCGTTGCCGGTCGGATTGGTCGCCGCAGTCGTCATATTGTCTCTCTTCGCGCTTGGGCACTTTGCATATCCCTTCCTGTTGACCGCTCTGCTTGGCGTCTGGGCGATTTTCGCGAAACGGGCGTATTTCCGTTGGCGGGAGCTGGGGGAACGCAGACTTGCCGCCCGGCTTGCAACAGAATGTAATCCTGTTCCGGGCAAGAATGCGTTCCAGCCGGTGAATTGGTGGGGACTACTGCTGGCAGGCTACGAAGTGCGTCGTCCCGAAGCCGCTTTGCACGATGAGCGGTGGAAGCTGAGCGGGAAGCCTCGTCGAATTCTCGAAAAGGGATCGCTGAGAATTCCCGTTCACCGAATCAGGAGTCCGGACGGATCAATTCTTCCGCAACACATTGTGCGTGTCATGGCTCATTGTCATTTGCTGGAGGCAACGGAAGGGGCGAACAGCCCGTTTGCGGTCGTGCTGTTTGACAACACTTATGAGGGGATGACTGTGCCGAACACGGCTGAATATCGCGAACGGTTCTATACGGCAATCGGACGTGTTCGAGCAACGATCATCGAATCGGACGCGAGAGAGCGAGAACCCCCAGAACCAGTCACCGGAAACGTGTGCAGTGGCTGTCATTACGGCCATCCACGACCGGTGGCACTGGAAGACAAGTCGCAGCGTTACGGCGAGGCGCTTGATCCTTTCCTACTTCACAACGGCAAGAAAGTCTTCCACTGCGACTGCGGAGATCGGTTTCACTGGAAGCCGAAACATGACGCCAATCAAAAGCTGCGTGAGCTTAAATGAGACGGCTACTTAAGTCGATCCTGTATCCAATCGATCACTCGGTTTGCAAGGTTACTCGTTTTGCTTCGTTGCGGGGTTTTGCGGATTTCCGCCATCGCTGCGTTCCACCCATCAAGCCATTGGCCCGATGTCTCGAATCGGTCATCGGGTTCGACGCGCAGAGAGCGACTCATCAAATCGTCAATGGGTCGCCAGATTCGCTTGGAAAGCTTGTCGCCTTCCGGGCTGATCTCGCTGGCTGGAACCAGCCTCAACCCCGACTTTACGGAGTCGGGCAACATTCCGACTTTGCCTCCGTGTCCGTCGTATGGAATTTTGTCAGTCAGGATTTCGTAGAGAACGACCCCCAAAGAAAAGCAGTCCGCCCGAAAATCGACGTTGGGCTGACCCCGTAAGAACTCGGGTGCCGAGTAAACGCCGCTCACGCCGTCGCCGTCGAGTCGTGTTGTTGTTCGCTCCACAGTCCATGCATTTCCGTAGTCGATCAGCACGAGACTTGTTCGTTTGGTGAGGATCAGATTGGCGGGTTTGATGTCGCCGTGAATTATCTGCCTGTTTCGATGAAGATGCCGCAGAGCATGGGCAACTCCTTTGACCAGACGGACCGCTTCCGGGGCCGCAATCCTCTGTCGGTTTCGATCGCGAATCCCACTCAGCACAGACCGCAAATTGAAACCCTCAATCCACGGCAGAACAACGTTGACGGAGTCGCCTTCCCGTTGGCATTCGAGAATCTGAAGAGTCTCGTTGTCGCCCCGCGTCCGCCGTTGCAGAGTGCGAACGCGGTCAAGAGTGCCCGTCGAGTCCGGCAAGACGTGAAGCGCTCGCATCTGCTTTGCACTTGGATCGAATACCTGAAACGCACGCCGCCCGGAGGAGCCGATTTTCGCCACGGCAAGATACGTTCGACCGCCGATCCGAAATCGTTCGATGACCGGATACTCGGTCCCTCGATATCGGATCGGACGGCTCGGCATCGGGTGAATTCTCTTGGTGTGGAGCGATTGCGGATGTTGATGTTCAAAACGAAGTGTACCGCAAAGTGTGGCCAAACACCTGTAGCTAACACCTGCCAGTCGCAAACGACTCTAAGTCGTTTGCGACAACGGAAATCAATGGAATCAGGAATGGAACGTCAGCGGGTCATCCAATGTTCCGCTGCATGTTCCGTTTTTCGGGGTGGCAAACGGGCCGCAATGCGGCCCGAATCCGAGAGCGGCGAACGCCAGTGAGCCGCTGACCGCCGGAGCGTCCAGCGGAGGCGGAAGACGACCGCAGCCTGCCCCAGCAGGCTCGGTCGTGAGTCGAGCGTCCCAGCGAGACGGGCGGGCGTTCAAGCCCGCAGCGAACCGCCCCAGCGGTGAGCGTTCCGGCCCGTTCAGGGACGGTGGAGCGTTCAGCGGAACAAAGCCGGAAGTCTGGTCCCAGCCAGACTGAGAGGCGCTGAGAAGATGGGCCGTGAAAGTTGAGGGGACGATCGACCGGCTTTTCGGTCATCACGTTGGGAGATTGCAATCAGGGTCGATCGTCGCCTCAACGAAGCGGCTCGAACGGCCTTCATGAGTGCGTGACTATTCCGCGACGCGGAAAGTCACAAGCGAGTTGGCGGGGTGGGCGAAGGGCGATCTCCTGATCGCGAACGCGGTCGGGAATCGTTCGTAGCCAAGCGACGGTCGAGGTCTTCCGCAGAACAACGTCTGCGGAAACCGAGCAGGAGCCTCGACGACCAGATCGCCCACCGGGCGATGCGCTTTACCCCGTTTTTTTGAAAAGTAAGGGAGTCGCTCGGAAGTCGGATGGACCGTCGGTCGTGGGCCATGTCGGGGTAATCGTGAAGGACAGTTGAAAAGAAAGGCGACCACGGGACGGAGTCAACTGGCGTTCCGTTCCGCAGTCGCCGGAATGTCTCAGACTAAGCAGCCAGCGTCGCTTGCAAATCAGAATTGGGTTCTTCATCCGTGGCTTTGCAGCGAACAGGCTTGTCCTTGTCGCCCAGCAGTTCTTTCAGAATCCCAGACGCACACTTCTGGATTCGTTGCATCGATCTCGCGAACACGCCGCTGTCCCCCTGATGCAAGCGAATGTAGTCGGCTGTGTGTTCGATTCCCTCAAGCCCCAGAGCTTGGCAGACGACGTGAGAGACAGCCTGAGCTTCCGTTTCCATCACTGTGTGACTCAACCGCTTCCGGGTTTCGAGATCGGAATGCAAGAGTTCATGGGCAAATTCGTGAACGAGAACTTCCAGCCGCATCGGCGGCTTCAGTCCGGAAAGAATCGCAATCTTCTTCAGCGAAGACACACCGCAGACCCCGCCATCAAGAAGTCCATACTTCAATTCGATGCCCTTCGATGCGATCAATCGTTCGACCGGCTCAATCCATTGTGTCGCGTCTCCAGTCGGTTGGGCCAAGCGTGGCAATTCTTCACCCTCGGTCTGGCTGATGTCGAAGACATGGACAACTCGAAAGCCACGGATTTCCATTTCATCGGCTGAGGCATCCTTCTTTCTGACGGCCAGCGGAGCGGTGATTCCGATTCCCTTTTCGCCTTTCTTGACCGACCGTCCAACGCCCTTCCAGCCGTGAAAACCCATCACTCGTGTTGCGTCCGGGAATTGCTCTGCGATCAGCACGCAGTTGTTGAAGCTGTATTTGTGGAAGCGGGCCATCAATTTCAGCACATCCGTCATGCGTACCGAGTGGCCTGACGCCAGTGCGGAATTCAGTTCGTCGATCCCTGTCTTCACCAATTTTGCGATTTCGTCTTTTTTCATTTTTCGTTCCTCACAGTTCACTGCATCCGACATTGCAGCGATCAGTCATTGACACGGCCTGTCGGCGGCCACCCCGAACCGGACACAGCAAGTCAAGGTGGAGTCTTTCGCGCAGCGAAAGCAGCAGTGAGGACCACAGCAAAGCGGCGGTACGAACGGACCTTGACGCTGTGGCACGATTGGAAATGCCGCAGACAGGCACCAACAAACCACTTCCCTTTTCATTGGCTTCGGTTGAACCGGCAGGAGCTGGGTGGGGGCAGGTAGAATCCAAACCGTGCCCGGCAATACTTGGGACTCGCCTGCCTGGCGAGACGACATCGACGGTGCGGGCGGTAACGTGTCCGGGCGGGGGCGACGCAGTGGCGGGTGCGGCGGTCTTGGTGGGCGGAGTCAAGGCAAGCGAAGTGCGGGACCGATCGACCGCCGGATTTCCTGACCATCGGTCAGGAGTTCGAGGGAGCGAGTTCAAAACGACCCGAGTCGCAACCGACAGGCCGTGTCGATGACAGTGACGTGTCCAGACGGAAAGTGCATCGGTCGATGTGACCGACGCGCGCCAGTTGGTCCGCCGTCATTCGGAGAAATCGGTCGCAACTCGGCCCGTCCAAGAAGACCGGCGACCAGATAAGACGCCATGAGGAGAACGACCAAGGTAACCCGGCGGCGGCCAAGAACCGTTGATTTCAGAAGCCACCCGAACCGCCGCTTATGGTTATCGACTTATGGTTATCGACTCAGTTGTTTCTGGTGGAGTGATTACTGTTCTCAGGCTCCGGCAGTTGCCGGAGTGGATGCTCGTCCGACGCTGACGAATCGACCCGCCGCTGTCGTGTGACCGAGGTCACGACGACTCACCCGAGACCTTCGCAGCGTCGGATGGGAATCACGCGAAACGAATCCTTAGATGATGTCTCGACCAAAGACCGCCATAAGCAATTCGCGTCGTGATCCCCCGAGCAATCCGTCCGTGTCACTGCAGGGGAGTTTAGCAAATGGTCAACAAAAGTCAGAAGGGTTCCCACGATCGTAACATCGTTTTCGTGGGAATCGACTGGGCCGACTCGTTGCACGCGTTTCACCTGCTCACCGCAGAGGGAACAGAGCAGCACGGGTCGTTTCAACAGAACCCTGCTGAGATCGACAGTCTGTTCGCCACATGGAGAAAGAGTTTTCCACAGGCCACACTGGCAGTGGCCATCGAGCAGTCTCGAGGGCCGCTCATCAGTGCGTTGCTCAAATATGACGACGTCATCATTTATCCCGTGAATCCCGCCTCGCTCGCGAGCTACCGCAAAGCCTTCGCACATGGCGGTGGGAAGAATGATCCCGTCGATGCCCGACTCCTCGCACAGTATCTGCTGAACTACCACGAACAACTGCGACCGCTCAAACAGGACGAACCACTCACGCGGGAACTCGCCACACTCGTCACGGACAGGCGGCAGCTTGTCGATCAGCGAGCCGCACTCGCGAACGAGTTACGAGCCGTTTTGAAGCAGTATTTCCCGGCCATTCTGCAAATGCGGCCCGCGCAGATGTATGCCGACTTCGTCCTGAGACTCCTGCTTGCTTACCCCACGCTGGAGCAGGCTCAACGAGTCACTCCCAGGAAACTCAGCGACTGCCTGCGCGGCGGAACGGCGGACAAAGTCCAGCAGCGCATCGACATCATCAGAAACGCCACGCCTCTTTCTGAAGAAGACGTCCTCTTGAGAACCTCAGCCCGACGCGTCACCGCGCTATGCCGCCGCATGGCCGTTCTTAACGACATCATCGAGCAGTACGACAACGACATCTCAAGGCTTGTACGCCGCCACGAAAACTATGAAATCGTCGCTTCACTGCCAGCTACGTCAGACGTCACCCAGGCCAGACTGATAGCCGCACTCGGAGACGATCGCACTCGATTCGAAAACGCTTCGGCTCTGCAGGCGGCTTCAGGAATTGCACCGCTGACAATCCAAAGCGGACGCATGACACTCGTCACCACACGCTGGGCCTGTACGAAGTTCATGAAGCAGACCTTCCATGAATTCGCCGGTCTCTCCGTCCGTAAAAGCGAGTGGGCGAAAGCCTACTACCAGCTCCAGAGATCCCGCGGAAAGTCAGCTCAAACAGCACTGCGAGCCCTGGCGTTCAAGTGGATCCGAATTATCTACCGCTGCTGGCAGGAAAACATCCCCTACAACGAACAGCAATACATCCAGAGACTCAAAGATACCCGATCACCGCTCTTCGAGCTGATCGAAAACAATCGAAAAACTCTCCAAACCACTTGACTCAATAACTCAGATGTCTCGGGTTCACCGCCTTATCACGATTCTTGCACTACGCCTTTTCCAACACCAGTACGGCACCGCGATCACTGTATTGCGATAAATGCAGCCGCCAAGGAATGTTGTTGACGGTTTGAACGGACCACGCGTCCTCGTTGAGCATCAAGAACTGAGAATCAACCTTCGATGTTTCTTGATCGATCGCGTGCTCGGCAAAGTCGATGCTCATTTTCACAACGCCGTAGCCAATATGGACGACGTTGAAGGTCAGTTCAAAAAGATTGCTGTTGTGGCCGACAAGTTTCTTACCGAAGGCAATCCGCGATCCTTCCCGGACATTGAACCGAAATGAATCCCGTGCAACCTCATTGAATGTTTCAATTAGTTCGTCCCGCAGCGCATCCATTCCGGGCGCGGAAGGCTTGTAGACGATGCATCGAAGGTGCCGTAAGTCAAACGGCACGAATTCCATAGATTGCGTGAGCAGAATCACCTTGTCTGCTTCTTTGACGCAATGAGCGAGGCCAAGCTCGTAAAACACATTCGGATTGCAGTCGGTCAAATCTGCAATCACGTATTCGGACTTCGCGATGCTGACGAGTATCGTTTCCAGTATGTTTGGGGAGCGAATGTCGTCCGCACGTCTGCACGCAATGTTCAGCTCGGGTGACTGGAGCGTTTCTTGCAACAGTTCGTTGACCCTATCGAAATTGGAAGCAAATGGCATCATCAAGAAACATGACGCCTTTTGTACCCTCGCCGATCGCTGGCGGAAGAACTGCTTGGGGTAGACTTCAGGCATCGCTCATTCTTCGTGACAACAGATATTCGGCCGCCGAAGTGCAGTAGAATATTGCCGCACTTGGGCGGCCGAGAATGGATTTGTCAATTTTGATGCGTCATGCTCGGCAAGGAGTTGCGACGGATCGCCGGTCACATCGCCATGCTACACCGCAGTCGGAGTCCGTGCTATGCCGCAGTTCCCACAGCAGCAATCATACCCGAAGCAATCCCTGCCCGCTACTTCCAACTCCAGGGAGCCACGGTTTCTGGAAAAGGTTGCCAACACCTGTCGCGTAAGGCAGCTTGCGTATCGCACCAAACAGTTCTCCGTCGCCTGAGTCAAGCGACGTATCGTGTTTCACAACGTACGAATAAACAGGCCCCCCAATGAGATGTGCCGACCGAGTTTCGCGAATTTCTGACCGACTCGGTGGCGGGGGAGTCGGCAGCCTGCTCAACGGCTTCGGCTGACGTCTGAGCGCTCCGGTCCGACACACCGCCGCAGTTTTTCCAAAGTTCCCTTGCGTCCTTTGGTCCGATAGGGATGTGAGCGGGACCGGCAAGACTCATGTTTCCTCTCGGGCAGTTAAAACAGTCTAATATTGTTATGGATTCTGTGTTGCACCTCTTCTAGAGCTTCAGACAGGGCAGCCGCAATCTCATCGTAAGTGGCTTTAGAATTTGAGGTCACTGTCACCCGAAGACCGCGTTCTGACAAAAACACCTGATGAATTCCATTGCGAGGCTTGGCCGGTTTCTTGCCCCGTCGTTGCTTGATCTGGCTGACTGTTTTGGCGTGCGACAGTTCGCCGGAAACCGCTTGAGTTGCCAATTTGGCTTGTTGTTCTGCGTTGTCGAGCTTGCTGATTTCATACGCCGATGTTTTTGGCAGCGTTCCCGCATCGACCTGTTGCTGAACTTCAAGCGGCAGGTCGAGCAATGCCAAACTTCGGCTAACGCGTGACGTGGTCACGCGAAGTGCTTCGGCCACCTGTTTCCCGTTCCAGTCGTTGAGTTCCATGAGTGATTGATATGCTTTGGCTTCTTCGAGCGGCTTGAGGTCGGTGCGAAGGAGGTTCTCCACGAGTTGCTGTTCCCGAAGCTCGCCTTCGGTTAGTTCACCATCAACGAAGAAGCAGTCAATTGCTGGAAGCCCGGCGGCTATCGTAGCGCGCCAACGACGTTCGCCGGTAACGATGATCCATTTTTCGATTGCGTCGTCCCAGCGGACGCGAATGGGATGAAGTTGACCGTGGGCACGGATACTCCCAGCAAGACGCTCGATGTCGCTATTATCGAATTCTGTTCGTGGCTGTTCCGGATCGGCAATGATGCGATCTACTTCGACCGAGCCGAATGTTCGGAGCGGGCGGCGGCCAACATCCTTTGCCGACGAAACCGGACTGAGTTGTGGGCTGCGTGCGTTGCGGCGTACGCCCATTGACTCGTCGACGTTCAAACTTACTTCTTCAAGTGCATTCCTTGTGCTTGCCATGTTCTACGCGACCCTACGTTTGCGTTCATCCATACTGATTCGGTCAAGAATCTCACGAGCCAGAGAAAGAGTCAATTCTGCTGCTTTCGATTGCGGGTCGTGCATTTGAACCGGTCGGCGACGAGTCAAAGCGACCTTGAACGCCGAGGCTTCGGGGATGACGGTATTCAGGACCATCTCGCCGTACATCTCGCGTAGCTTCTGCTCATACATACGATGGACCAACAGGCGATTGTCACAACGTGTAATCAGGTGTCCCAAGCGTCGAAGGTCGGGATTGAGATGTCGCACCTGCTGCACGCACTGATGGACGGCTCGTAATCCCTGCGTGCCGAAATCTTCTGGCGGAACGGGAATCAACACATAGTCTGCCGCGACCATTGAGGTCCAGCTACAGCGATACAGATTTGGCGGGCAATCAATCAGAACAACATCGAAGTCCTGCTGTTCTTCAAGGAACTCTCGAATCGCAAATTGCAACATGCCGGTCTTCTCCGGCTCTGGCGCGTTGAACGGGGCTAGGGTCTGGTTGGCCGGGCAGATTGTGATTCCATCGAACTGGGTTGGAAGTAGCAACTGGTCTCGGGAGTCGAAAAAACTGCCTTCATCAAACAGCATGGCCATTGTCTGCTGGCTACTGAGCGATTCCACGAACTCTGAACCAAGGAACCCTTGGCTCAATGAACCTTGAGGGTCCATGTCCAGTAGCAAGACACTCATGCCAAGTTCTGCGAAAGCTCCGGCAAGATGAAAACATGTCGAGCTTTTGCCACAGCCGCCCTTTTGATTGATGAGGCAAAACGTCGTTGCCATGTCCCTCCATGAAATTGCAAGTTGCAATTTCGGGCAAGTAGCCGAAATCGCTAACGGAATCGTGGCACGGTCTCACGAAGGTCGTCAAGAACTTTTGCGATCCCGTCCAAGCAGGCTGATTGGCCTGATCGCTGGTTGGCGAAGGTTCCTCCGATACGATTGCAAGTTGCAATTCCGTGCAAACCACTGCAACCAATGAACAATTTCACGATCAGCCACGTGAAGGTTATTGGGTTGCACTCCCCTACTCGGCCTTGATGTTCGTGAACACCAACCGCCCACTTCTCTTGGTTGCGTCCCAGATGGCGTCATTGGCGTTAGCACGCACACGCGGTGCTATTGAGTGACGGAGCGTACACGCCTCACCTCCCCTGCCTCTGGATTGCCGAAGGTCGGTCAATTTCTGCTTGCGCCACCGAAAACGCTCGCCTACTTTGAGACAGATTCAATCGACTTAAAGTAAGCATGGGCAATCCGAGAAGCAGGCAACAAAGGAAGATCAGACCGTTAGGTATGGGCGAACTATCAATCGTCGAACATGCCCTTTGTCCTCTCGATTCGAGAACTTCGCTGTCCGACAATCTCGTCCATTTCAATGAGTATTTCTACACGGACCGCAATCGTCACCAAAGGAAGGCGCAGATACGTGTCACAGCCCCTCTCGGTTTGTCCGCGAACGACGAGTTTTATCTCTGGGGACTATTGGCCCTCACGTGCGTCCAGCAAAAGCCGATGTCAGAATTATTTGCCACTCCACACTACTGCCTCAGACAACTTGGCTGCATCGACCAACATGGCAAGCGTGGAGGACGCCAATACCGACAATTTGCTGAGTCGCTTGAGCGGTTATCAATGGTCAGCTACCACAACGACGCTTTCTACGATCCTATCCGTGGTGAACATCGCAAGGTCGGATTCGGCTTTCTAAGCTATAGCCTTCCGGTCGACTCACGTTCTTCACGGGCTTGGAAAATTGCATGGAACCCGATCTTCTTTGAGCTTTGTATGGCTGGCAGCCAACAGTTCCGCTTTGACCTGGACGTTTACCGGTCATTGGACTGTGCGTCTCGCCGCCTGTTTCTCCTGCTGCAAAAGATGTTCTCGAAGCGACTGACAGAAGCTCGATTTGAATTGAGGCACCTTGCAGTGCATGTGCTGGGGTTCAGCGAATCACTACCGACAAAAACGCTTCGTCAAAAATGTAAGAAGACGCTTTCCCGATTAGCCGACTCGGGAATCGTCAAACCGTCAAGCCAATTCATAACGGGAAATCGCGGTGGCAGGTATTCGGTAAGAATGGAGCGCGGTGCATACTTTGCAACGAGAGCGGAATTCAGACTTGCGAAGGATTTGTCCTCGTCGTCACTTTATGACCCGTTAGTGGCGATCGGTCTTGAGGAATCTTCCATCCGCCGGTTCGTCCGCGATTTCGATCCTGTCTTGGTGCAGGAATGGGCAGACATCACTCTGGCAGCGATGGAACGGAAAGGACAGAAGTTCTTCCGACGGAACCCGCAAGCGTACTTCGTAGACAACGTGCAAAAAGCTGCTCAAGGAAATCGAACGCCGCCGGATTGGTGGCAAGAGCTAAGGCATTCGGAGAACCGTGAGAAACGGCGGGGGCAGGCTCACTCGCCAACACCTGTGGGGGAGATCATTACCCAAGTTCTCGGTGAAATCTCTGGCGATGAGTCCTAAAAGAAGTTTCAATTCCAAATGCAGTTTCATCTGCTTTCAAGTAATCTTTGTACCCAGTACTTTGGCGCAGCCTTCCTTGGCATCAGATGTTCAACAATCTCAATGACTTGTCCTTGCTGGAGTCTCTGCTTAAGTGACGCAAACGACACGTGATTGAGGTTTTGGGTGACGCGAGCGACACGTATGTGAAGGTATTTCGGTGACGCAAGCGACACCTCATGGCCTGCGGCTTGAACGAAGTTATCCACAGGCCAGCAATGGCTGCTGTAGCATATTCTGGCGATGGTCGGAAATGGCTCGGTAATCCTCGTCAAGCCCGGAATAATCGTTGCAACCCTCTTGTCGGTGTTGGGGTGGCTCCGAATGCACCGGATACATCAAGACGAGCGAGGATTTGGCCGATAACTATTTTGCGGACTGCATGGTCCGCTAATTTGCCACCGTTTCGCGCAAGCCATTTCGAATCGGGCGACGGGCGGAAGAGTGATTGGTCACGGAGGACCGGAAGATGCCTGTACGTTTACGGCGAGTCGCCGACCTCGCGCCGGTGTGGTTGCTGACGCTCATCTGCGCGTCGGGTTGCACTGGTGTGCGGGAATACTTTCACAATGGATTAAAGGTTGGTCCCAACTACAAGCGGCCTGCCGCACCGATTGCCGACGAATGGATTGACTCGCAAAACTCACGAATTTCCAGCGAGCCAGGAGAATACCGCAATTGGTGGACGGTCTTCAACGATCCGGTGCTCAACCGTCTCGTGCAGACGGCGTACTCGCAGAATATCACGCTGCGCGAAGCTGGTTTCCGTGTCGCGGAAGCCCAAGCCCAACGCGGGATAGTGGCCGGCAATCTCTTTCCACAGGTCCAGGAAGTCATTGCCGACTACACGCGCACGCAGCGCAGTCAGGAGACGGCCCTGTTCCCGACAATTCCTGCGGGTTCACCGTTCGCGAATCTAGCGTCGCCGCAGTTTAGCAATTGGAGAGTGGGCGGCAGTCTCGCCTGGGAGTTGGATTTCTGGGGCCGTTATCGTCGTGCCGTTGAGGCCGCCGACGCTCGGCTGGACAGTTCGGTTGAAAAATTCGATGACGCGCTTGTCGTACTTATTGGAGAGGTGGCAACGATATACGTTGAACTGAGGGCGGTGGAGCAGCGTCTCGAAGTTGCTCGCGAAAATGCAGCCCTTCAAGAGGAAAGCGTTCGCGTGGCTCAGGCTCGGCTGGACGCGAAGGCGGTCGACAGCGAACTGGACGCCCCGCAAGCCAAGGCGAATCTGGGCAATACCTTAGCGGCCGTTGAAGCCATTGAGATTCAGCGACGACAAACTCAAAACCGACTGGCGGTGCTGATGGGCATGCCTCCTCATGATCTCACGTACATTCTGGACGGCCCGGCTCCGATTCCCCACGCTTCGGATCAAGTGGCCGTGGGAGTACCTGCCGAATTGATTTGGCGACGGCCCGATGTGCGTCGCGCCGAACGACTGGTTGCGGCCCAGAGCGCGGAGATAGGGATCGCTCAAACCGAACTGTACCCGCATATCTCGATCAATGGCACAATGGCTTGGGAAGCCGCTCAATTCAGTGATGTTTTCAAGAGCAGTGCCTTCGGGGGCACCATCGGGCCGTCTCTGCGGTGGAACATCCTCAACTACGGTCGGCTGATGAACAACATTCGCGTTCAGGATGCCAGATTCCAGCAACTGATCGCGAATTACCAGCAGACGATACTGCAAGCCAACGAAGAAGCAGAAAACGCGATCGTTGCGTATCTGCACTTCACGGATCAGGTAAGAGTGCGGGAGGAAAGCGCCCGCCAGGCGCGTGAAGCCGAGCGGGTGGCCCAGGTCAAGTACCGGGAGGGCGAGATCGACTTCAACCGCTTGTTCACCGTGCAGCAGTTGCTCCTTGGCCAGCAAGAATTGCTCGCGGTCGCCCGTGGCAACGCCGCTCAAAGCCTCGTCGATCTGTTTCGGGCACTGGGTGGCGGCTGGGAAATCCGGCTTGATCCCCCGACGGGTGGAATGCCTTCATCCGAGTTGCCCGCCGGTCCGCCGCTGGCACCCGCTCCCGAAGCAGTGCCCCCACCGCTACCAGTGCTAGATTTTGAGGAATCACAAGAATGAATGTTCAACCAAGAATGAAGAAACCGATTTCGGCGCGTCTCATTATATTGCTTGCTGTTACGTTCTTGACGGCGGGGCCAGCTACGGCTTTTGCCGACGAGACATCTTGCGATGCAAAGGCTCAACCGAACAAAGCCCTCTGCGGTGTCGGTCGTTCTCCATTGTGTTGCCCCAACGATTACATCCGCAAACCCGCACCCTGGGTCTCTTCGGTTTCGTGCTGCTGTCCCGACACGTATTGTCCCAAACCAAGCTTGGTTCTGCCGTGCCCTGCAAAGTCTTGTTGCCGGGACGACTACTGCCCCAAGCCGCTGCCCTCGCTTTGTCGTCCCTTTACAAACGCATCGTACAAGTGCGTGCCGCCGGTGCCTTGTGAGTGGCGGCGATCGGCGACATGCGCTGGCAAAAACGAATGAGTTCTCGTTTTGACTCAACGGCACTCACATTGGCCTCAATTCCCGTCCGTGCCACGAACTCCTGTGGGATTGTGAACCGCATTCATGGCTGCCGAGCGTTCCTTCCAGATCGATCTGGCGCCGAAAGCTCCCCCAATCGCCCGCCTTCAAAAAGCTGGATTGACGCAAGATCGAGAGCCAGTACAATAATCAGTTAACGGACGGACCAGTCCGTTAACAAAATAATGCGTTAGGAGGTTACTGCCCATGCCAGTCGCGTCAAAAAGTGCCCGCCCGGTGGGTCGCCCTCCGGATACCGATCTTCAGGAACGCCGTCGTGCGGAAATCCTCGACGCTGCCACGACCGTCTTCGCGGAACACGGTTTCGCGGCGGCGGATGTCCAGGAAATTGCCAACAAAACGGGTGTCGGCAAGGGGACCGTTTACCGCTACTTCCCCAGCAAGGAAGAACTCTTCCTCGCGGCGGTGGACCACGGGATGCGAAACCTCAAGCAAGCCGTCGACGCGGCGGCCACGGAAGCCGAGCATCCACTGGAGCGCATCGCCCAAGGAGTTCGTGGCTACCTGACTTTCTTCGACGAAAATCCCGAAATTGTCGAGTTGCTGATCCACGAACGCGCCCACTTCCGCGACCGGAAGCAACCGACCTATTTCGTTCACCGCGAGGCCAATCTGGGACCGTGGCGAGAACTGTTTCGGGGATTGATCGATGCGGGAGTTGTGCGCGACCAGCCCGTCGAACAAATCATCGAGGTCATCTCCGACTTGGTCTACGGAACGATGTTCACCAACTACTTCGCCGACCGCAAGTCGAACTTGGCCAGCCAGTGCGAGAGCATTTTGAATGTCTTCTTCCATGGGATTTTGATTCAACAGGCGGGCGCAAAGCATGGCAAGTAAATGGAAGTGGCTCGGCACGGCGATAGGATTGCTGACGACCGTCGGGCTGATCGGCCTGCTGTTCGTGACTCGCCCCTGGGCTGGAGAGGGCTCGCCGGATGCCGATACAGCCACTCGCGACGCGCAGCGTGGTGAGTTTCCGGCTATGGCGGTTGAACTGACTACCGTTGAGCGGGGAGCAGTCTCCACGACACTTGAATTGACCGGAAACTTACTCCCACGGCGGCGAACGATCGTGGTTGCCGAAGTGGACGGAGTCATTCAATCCATCCCTCGGTCGCCTCGGAAAATCGAGGTCGAAATCGAAGGGCGGAAGTATTCCGAGAACCTCGGTTTGGACCTTGGCCAGCCTGTGGCTCAGGGAGATATTCTCATTCAACTCGATCCTACTGAATACGAGTTGGAGTTGGCCTCCGCTAAAGCAAAGCTGCACAAGACTCAAAAAGACTTGGAAAACCTTCTTGCCTGGAAGAGGCCCGAAGAGATCCGCCGCCTCAAGGCAGCCCGCCAAGACGCTGTCGCCCGCGCGGATCGGGCCGAAGGCGATTTCAAACGGGTGGAATCGCTGATTGGTCAAAGAGCCACTTCCGAACAGGAATATTTGCGGATTCAGTCCGAACTTCGTTCGGCGCGGGCGGCAGTGGAACGTGCTGACGCCGACTTGGCCGAGGCCGAGGCTGGTCCGACTGAGGCGGAGATCGCCGTGCTGCGCGCACTGGTGTCCCAGGCTGAAGTGGACGTGCAGATCAAGGAAGATCGTCTCCAGAAGACGGTCATCCGGGCGCCTTATGATGCGGTCATCGTGGACCGGTTCGTCGATGTGGGAGAGCGAGTGACGTCGCAACCACGCGTGGAACTGATGGAACTGATGGATCTGAGTCTGGTAATCGCGCAGGTTGCCGTCCCGGAGCGTTACCTGGGACGCGTTGAAATCGGTCAGTTTGTGAAAGTCGAAGCTGCGGGAACCGTTGAGTCCGTGCCCGGAGTAATTATCCTCGTCAATGAAAAAATCGACCACGCGACACGAACATTCCGAGTCCGCGTCGCGGTCGAAAACCATAAGCGGACATTCAAAGCAGGTCAGTTTGCCAAAGTGGCGTTTGGAGTCGATTCCGCAACTCAGGCTCTGATCGTCCCGACACCGGCTTTGGTGTACTTCGGGGGACAGCCCCAAGTGTTTGTCTACGACTCTGATTCACAGCGTGTTGCACAGCGGCCTGTTCGCATCGGACTAGCGGGAAACGGGGTCACGGAAGTGATTGAGGGATTGGCGGAAGGGGAGCAGATCGTCCTCCAGGATCCTGCAATCCTCGCCGATCGCATGCGGGTTCAACCCGCGGCCGCGCAGAGGGATGCGGCGGTTGAGGACCAGAAGCACGCATTGACCGCAGCGAGCGCAGGAGGCAGTCGCCGATGAAGATCTCCGAACTTTCTATCACTCGCCCCGTCTTTTCAATCATGGTCGTCGCAGCCATGGTCGTCTTTGGCTTGGTGGCTTACTTCCGCATCGGAATCGACCTGTTCCCCAGTGTCGATTTTCCAATCGTTACGGTGTCGGTGTTCTACGAAGGTTCTGATCCGGAAACCATCGAGACAGATGTCACCGACACGATCGAAGAGGCCGTCAACACCATCAGTGGCATCAAATCGCTGCGCAGTGAGAGCGTCACTGGGCTGTCGATGACATTTGTCGAGTTTGAACTGGGCCGCGACATTAACGTGGCGGCACAAGATGTTCGAGACAAAGTTGCGGCCATTCGCGCGGAACTTCCCCTTGGAATCGAAGAGCCGATCATCGAGAAGTTCGACCCGGATTCGGCGCCAATCATGGCGATTACGCTGGCGGGACCGGAGTCGATCCGAGAACTGACACGCTATGCGGATGATGTCATCAAACCTCAAATTGAAGGGGTCAACGGCGTAGGCGCCGTCGAGATTGTGGGAGGTCGCGAACGGGAGGTCCGTATCTGGCTGCGAGTCGATGACTTGCGGAGTTATCAGGTGACGGCCACCGAGGTCGTGGAAGCGATCGAAAAGCAAAACGTGGAGTATCCCGGTGGCCGAGTGGAGGCGGATACGCGGGAACTCGTCGTCAAGACAAAGGGACGGATTACAACCCCGAAGGACTTTGAAGACATTGTGGTGACAACACGCGGCACCACACCGATTCGCTTAAAGGACGTCGCCACCGTTGAGGACGGCATGGAAGACTTCCGCAGTCTATCGCGGCTCAACGGTCAGCGGGCAGTTTCATTGCAGGTCCGTCGACAATCAGGCGAAAACATGCTGGCGGTCGCTTCAGGGGTCAACGAGCGATTAACCTCGATCAAGGCAGACCTTCCCGCGCATTACAGCATGACGCTGACCCAGGACTTATCGCTGTTCGTGGCCGATAGCGTCAATGAAGCTCAGGGAGAGTTATTGCGCGGTGGTTTCCTGGCGGTGCTGGTGATCCTCATATTCCTGCGGAATTGGCGTGCGGCGTTTGTCGCCGCAGTGACGATTCCCGTGACGATCATCACGACTTATGCCTTCATGCTCGCTTTCGGATTCTCTCTCAACATGATGTCGCTGTTGGCGCTAAGCATTTCGGTCGGGATGGTCATCGACGACTCGATTGTGGTTTTGGAAAACTCCTTTCGTCACATGGAAGAGGGCAAGTCTCGAATGGCAGCCGCATTGGCCGGCATCTCAGAGATTGGCTTTGCGGTCATCGCGACCTCTTTGGCAATTGTCGCGGTTTTCATTCCGGTGGCGTTCATGGATGGGCTGGTCGGGCGCTTCTTCTATGAATTTGGACTCACCGTGACATTTGCGGTTGTGGTCTCGACATTCGTCGCGGTCTGGCTCTCTCCGATGCTCTGCTCACGAGTGCTTAAAGTTGCTCCGAAGCATGGTTTGATGTTCAATCTCGTCGAGCAATTCTTCACTGGAATCGAATGGCTTTACGGTGGGACGCTGCGATTCTCCTTGCGCTTTCGCCGGTTGGTTTCAGTTATAGCGATTGGTGTCTTTGTTGGCAGCCTCATGTTGCTACCTCTAGTCGGAACCGAGTTTACGCCCGCTCAAGATGAAGGCCAGTTCAATGTTCAGGTGGAGACGCCCCTCGGCTCCTCCATCCACCGGACCAGTCGGATTCTCGAAGAAGTCGAGCAACGACTTCGGAACCTGCCTTACGTGACGAATCTCTACTCGACGATAGGAGCCGGTCAAGAGGGGCGTGTGAATTACGGCATGATCCTGGTGCAGTTGCCGGACAAGTCGGAGCGTTCAATGAGTCAACACGAAATCATGGGAATGGCAAGGGAGAGTGTGGAGGACTTAACGCACTCCAAAATCAGCATTGAGTACATCCCGCGTGTTTCCGGCGGGGGCTTCCGTTCTGCCCCTCTGCAATACAATGTTCGTGGACGGGATATCGCGAAGCTGGAAGAGACGGCCCTTGAAATCACGCGACGCATGCGCGAAATCCCAGGGATCGTCGATGTCAATCTGACGTATGACTCCAACAAGCCGGAAATCGCTATTTTGCCGGATCGCGACCGGGCAGCAGACTTGGGAATCAACATCGAACTGTTGGGCAAGGCTGTGCAAACTCTTGTTGGTGGCCGCCCGGTCAGCACGTTTGAGGAAGGCGGCAAGAGTTACGACGTCCGCGTGCGTCTCGCCGAGGGAGACCGGAACCGTTCCGACGCGATTGCCGCGCTGCCCGTCCGCACGGGCGACGGACAATTAGTCGAGTTTCGTAGTCTCGCCGAGGTCGTGGAAGGAACCGGCCCCGTTCAAATCGATCGTCAGAATCGCCAGCGTCAAGTCACCATCATGGCGAACCTTGAAAAGTCAAAGACTCTGGGGGCGGCGATGGACGATGTATTGGCCATTGAAAAAGAGGTCGGTCTCCCGCCGGGAGTGGTCAGTGCCTTCACCGGCGCGGGTGACATGATGGCCGACTCGTTTGCAAGCATCATCTTCTCTTTGTTGCTCGCCGTGGTATTGATCTACATGGTGCTGGCTTCTCAATTCGAAAGCTTCATTCATCCGGTGACCATCATGCTTTCGGTGCCATTGTCCATCGGGGGGGCACTTGGCGCGTTAGCGCTCACTGGACTGACGTTGAACATTTACAGCATGATAGGCATGGTGATGCTGATGGGGCTGGTGACCAAAAATGCGATTTTATTGGTGGATTATACGAATCAACTCCGTCGCGAATCCGGCATGGAAACGAAAGCAGCACTCCTTAAGGCTGGTCCGGTTCGTTTGCGTCCCATTTTGATGACCGCGTTTTCGACGATCGCCGGTATGATTCCTATCGCTATCGGCATGGGCGCTGGCTCAGAAACTCGCCAGCCAATGGGTGCCTGCGTGATCGGTGGGATGCTCACTTCGACGCTGCTGACGCTGGTCGTCATCCCGGTTGTGTACAGCCTGTTGGACGACGTCGGCGGCACGGTACGGCGGTGGCTAGGTGGAACCGACCAGCAGCAGGGCGCAGGTCCGCCCGTCCATGTAGTCGAGGAAGAAGCCGAGAAAATCGAAGAACAGCGTGAGGAGAAATCCCGCGTGCCAGTCGCTGCCCGGTCTCGGGACGCGGTTCGAGCAAGCTGATGGAATCAACACGTAAGCAACGAGCGAAGAATAAGTGTCGGACACTTTTTTCCGCAACGATCCTAAGTTGGTCCAAAACAGACAAGGCGACCAGCAGGCTTCAAGGATGCACCAAGAGTTACGTTCAATGAGCGAGGATGAACTTAACGTTGCTGAACTCGATGAAGGCGGCGGCCGACGTGGTCGAAACCATCGACGATCCAAGCCTAGCACGACCTCGAATCAATGATCCCTTCAAGAGATGCCACGCTCTCGGGAAATGGGCTTGTGATGCTTGTGATTAACTCGCAGAGGTGTCGTTCACCTCACGCACAGATGTGAATTTTGAGTCTGCTGAAGATGGACAAACTTCCGCGAGTTACGAACATGGCGTAACTTCAGAGATCAGCCAACGCGGAACACGCCACTTTCGTTTCCATGCCGTATTGGCAACATCGGTACCGGACACCAATCAGGCGGTCAAGAAATTGCTGACTTAGCGTCGATTATCTTGTTCACGCTCAAGGTCACATGACAATCTTGTCTGTTTCATAGTATGGTTCGCCATGTCTGATCCAGCGAACCAGCAATCCAGGAGAACATCGCTTCCTTATGTAAAGCGAGCAGCTCTCCTCACGGCAGGCGAACGCCGCTTCTTTCACGACGGGCTAAAGCCAGCGATCGGCGAACGTTACTTGGTGTCTTTTAAGGTCCGACTTGCAGATGTCATAACGGTCGAGGATTGGCAGAGTAGACATGGGCGAAAGATCGCTCAGAAACACCTTGACTTCGTGTTGATCACATACAAAGCGACACGCATCGTTGCAGCAATCGAGCTGAACGACGCAACTCACGACTCAACATCCCGCCAGCAGCGAGATGAATTCATCGAAGACGCATTGGCTTCAGCAAGGATTCCGCTCGTCACATTCCCGATCTACCAAGAGTACGATCCAGCAAAGATCAGGCGGCAAATCTTCATTGCAGTCGCAAAGATTCGAACTGATCGAAGACCATCGGATGATCGGTGATACAGCGAACCGTTATGTGGTCCAGAACCGGCATCGAAAGACGACCGTCAAAGCAAATCGAGGTCCTGCGCCACATAATCCGGTGCGCCACACAAGATTTGTTATGTGGTGCACCTCATAAGTGGTCGACAAAGACCATGCGTTCTTCTGGGTAGTTGCTGTTCATTCAATGGGAATTAGCACGAAATCCATCGGGATACAAAACCCGTCTAGTTCTAGGCGAGTCTTGCTTTTACCGACTTGTACGGTATTGAAATCAAAGTGGTCGAGAATCGGACTCTCAACCACTGCTGTTTTGTACGTCAAACGCGTTGCTGCGAGCGGACTGCGAATTCAGTTCGCAAGCGGTGACACGCATGACAGACGTTGACAGGCAATCGCACCCGGTAAACCTGAATTCACCATTCAGGCTAAGGGCGTTGGGCTAACCTCCAACGACGCGATTGGCCCGTAGAGCCGGATGCATCGAGAGGTGCTTGTCCGGTTCGACGGAGGCTTCGTCGAGTAATCCGGTCTCGACTACTGACATTCGTACGTCAGTAAATGCGTAGACCGAGTAATCCGGCGATTCGATCCGATAGCTCGTTTGCGGAGCGACGCGGATGCTTCATCGAAAGCACTCGCGGCCCCAAACAAACGAGGGCGATGCGGAAACACCTTGAGACGTTCTCAAGGCCGCTATTTTCCAAAGCAGGTGAGGTATCTTGTTATGAAAACGTTTCTGACAAATACGATGCGTAATCCTGCACAGGGGGTTCGAGGTCACCGACCTCGTTCAACCTGTCCGGCGTGGGGAGTTTCGAGTCTGGCGACAGACCGAACCGCAGCTGACTTACTGCGGGGATCGCTGGCAAAT
>Ga0316208_1000821_pt1 | contig 33588 bp, 30 predicted proteins | sample 3monopyrite_MG_FD_204944 | JGI IMG/M metagenome (GOLD analysis project Ga0316208, IMG submission 204944) | Microbial mat bacterial communities from mineral coupon in-situ incubated in ocean water Damariscotta River, Maine, United States -... | ecosystem: Environmental > Aquatic > Marine >...
CGTAAAATAAAGGGATATGGGCACAGAAGACATAGGAAAATAAATAATATCGATATAAATCAATAAGTTAATGGTGCCCAGGGCCGGAATCGAACCGGCACGGTGTTGCCACCGAGGGATTTTAAGTTCTCTGCATTCTGCTTACGAGTGATTACTAGCTCTTACTTTTAGTGACTATCTCTTATATTAGTGCTTACTAATGATTACGATTAATGGCTGTTGTATACGACCATTCTGCACAGAAAATGCACAGAGCTGAAAATTAGTCATAACTGAGGGTCTGCTTTCTGCGGTGGCGGTCATTCAGTGGTGGCCCAATGCAGCAGCCAAGCAAGTTGTAAAACATTCATTCTGAAATCGTGCCGTCACTTGGGAGTTTGAAACAATAAAGGCTTCCGAAAGATTGAAGATTCTGTAACATATAGAACGATCCTGGTTCCTCAGTCTCGTAATCGGATCCAGCTAAATATAAAAGTTTGTATTGGGAGTGAGCACAATTTGATTGATCGACTGAAAATTTGGATGAGTTCCAAGTATTGGTTTTGGAAATTACGAACATGGCTTGTAAAGGTTGGTCTCATCTTCGAGCGCGGCGCTTACAAGAGTAGCACCTCAGTCATCAAATCAAAGGCAAACGCCCGAATATTAGGCTCTTTCGCATGGATTGGGGTGAAAAGTCTGTTTTGGGTCGTTTTGTTCTTGGTAGCACTTATTTCAGTTGAGGGGTATCTCAGAAGTAATACGAATTGGCTCCCAACACTTAGTACAGACGACAAAAATTTCAATATCGAGCAACTCAGGCTGTACGCCCAACTGCTCACGGCAATATTCTCGATCTACTTCGCTACAATTGGCATTATACTGAGCGCCGGTTACACCAGGCTTCGCAGGGATATCATCCAAATGCTCACCAACGAGCAGGTCGGCAGCGTGTATTCTCGGGTTTTGGTTCTTGCAGCAATTTTCTGTTTAGTAGCAACTGCCTTGCCTTTGTTTGGACTCGAACCAGGACTGTTCGTTTATGCTGTCGGTACGATTTTGACTTTGTTTAGCGCTCTGGCATTGTTTCCTTTGGGCCAGAGGCTATTCAATTTCTTTGACCTCAATCTTCTGATTAGCAGCGAAATACTCCCCAGCATTGCTCGCCACATCGAAGGTGCAGCAAAGACTCGGAATTCAATTTCTTTAGCCAACTATCATTCGAGGGCTGCGCGACAGGCCTTTGATCAACTCTCCTATATTGATGATCGTTTCAAAGCTGACAAAGAGGGTTTGGAAGACAACCTGCCTGCGCTTTGCAATGACTATACGCTCTTGTTACTGCACTACTTACAGCGGAAACACACAATCGAACAAGAGAGCTACTGGTTTCCGAGGCGTATCAAGCACAAACAATGGTTTTTAGCTGGTGACAGTACGACGTCTATGGCTCTGCAAACGAGCAGCCAGCAACCACTGATTGAGGAAAAGCCAGATCACCAATGGCTTGAAAACGAAATCGTGGACAGATTGACAGGCCACATTGAGCTCGCATTTCAAATCGGCGACTTCGATCTTGCGTTGGAACTCATCAGTCGCTTCTCGACCCGTATTTCCGCATATGCATTACGTTTTCAATTAGACGTCGGCATGCAAGAAGTTAAAAGAATCAAGGAAATCATTGAACAAGCTTTCGCTTCATCAGGCGCCGAAGCGAATAATGAAAAAGCGAAGATAATGATTGGCATAGCAGACACATGGGCTGCACTGGGGAGCAATCTCTGCTTAGAAACTCTACGCCGAATGATGACCTTTGAGAAAGAGCTTAAACAGTTTTTCGAGGAGGACAATTGGAGCGAGAAGTCTATGCGCCAACTACCCGCCTTTCTACAAGTGGAGCTCGCTTTTATCACAAAACGGATTGAGTTTGAGAAAAAGATCGAAGGGCAACGGCTATCAAAACCAAAATACGTCCAACAGTTGGCAGTCCAAAAGTTATTGCAATACTACTCAAAAGTCTTGACCTCGGTATGCGACTTCTACCATAAGCTTGGTCCAGATTTTATGGCTACATTGACAAAGTTGAAAATGACAGAGGCTGCAACGCAAGTTACCCTGGCAAGCTTACATAGCTATTGGAAATTGCCGCGCTGGTTTGACGATATTGCCCGCCTTGTAGAACGGTATTATGAATATGAACACTACAAAGAAGAACCGTATAAACTGCCTGAGATAAATATTGTCGAGATGACCCAGCAGCTTACTTCTGCGCGAGATGATGTAATTGCCCGGCTCGGTAGCGAGGATATGGTAGGACATATCTTCGAACAAAAACACAACGATGAACTGCCGGATCATTTTGGGCAAATCTACTTCGAACTTGCTGAAGCATGTATTAGCGCGCTTGAACAAAATGATGAAAGTAAGTTGGACAAGGTGCTCCCAATGTTTATGTCTCTTGCGTTTTTAGCGGCAGATTCAAGGTTCACGGATCCTTCACTTGACGTAAACGATGAGTTCCGGCTTCATCTTATTTCAACTGTGATTAATGACTTGGCATCGGTTTTAGGCTTTGCCATGCTCTACGGAGAATACTTTGACAATGAAAAGTTGTCGAAAAGTGCCCTTGCTAGATTCGATTCTTGGATCGAGCATGCCACTGACAAGCAACAATACCTTAAACGTATGATGCTCTTTTCAAATCCGTTCAGCTTTAGCATGAGTGCAGCACCGCGAGGTATAATTCGGCTTAATTGGAAAATGTCGTTCGAGCGCCGCACAAAACAAGATGGATTTGGTGACGATATGAATATGGGGAGAGGCAAACAGCATCCAAATAAAATCGTGCGGGCGTTTCTAAGGTCACGCTCGGATGCTTCTCATTTGTTTTTTGCAATACAAATTGTGCCGCAACTCGAGCCAATTGATTTTGATATCGACAACCACATCACCAGCCTTGCACGCCAATTGCGTGAAAATGACAAGGAGGAATAGCATGAAAATTTTTAGAGCTAAGCCTTCGAGCCGGCATCATATGAGTGATGGAAAAATTGGATTAGTTGATAGCCTATTCATAAAGCGTGAACGGCAGGAGCCAGGCTTCAACCGTAGGATGTTTGATGAGGATTTTGCGATGTTGTTCCACTCAAGGAGCCACCAAAGCAGCGATCTATTCGAAATCGTGTCGAATGACGACGAACTCATGCAAAAGCTACTTGGAAACGTTAAGACGAGATATGAATCACATCTAACTGACGAAACAATACGTAATTTGATAGAGGAAATAGCTCAGACACTAATTTGGTTCGGAAGAGCTTACTATTTTCTTCACGACGATACAGAGCAGCAAGAAATCCACATAGCTTCATTCAGCTCAGATGGCATTGTACGTCTCTTTGGTGCGAATATTCAGTGGGTACCCAAACGCAGGGAACGACATTGGGATCGAGATGATGAGGAACTTCCGAGAGAAATACGTATTTTGGATGCTGCTAAGGTAATGCGCTTCGACATGCCCACATCAATCAAACGCATACTATCCGCACAGAATAGAACTTTCACTATCCTAGACAAACACCGATTTGAGTTAACTAATTTCCAGCCGCAGTCCACACACGAAACCCCAAATCCGGCCAACCATTTCGATTTCAGTGTGTGGGAAAATACACAAGAGCGCGCTTTTTATCGTGCCACGCGAAGTACCGGATGGAACGGTAGAAAATATGATTCGTCAAATCGCTCAGACTTCTTTGATTGTCACCGACTGATTTGCTTCCGACGAAATCAACTCATGCTAAGAGACTACGTTTTGAATCAGTTCAGCAGGGAGTTGTCTAGGGTTGGTAAAAGTTACAAAGCCGAATTCTCGGTTGAAATAACATGCACTGATAAATTACCCAGTGTCGCGCACCTGAACCAATTGGAGGCAAGGTTGGAGGGTGAAGATGTGGGATTTAATGAAATCATAGACTATTGCTACGAGCGATGAATTGCTGGTTCGAAGGGCTGAAGTGCAGCCTGTTGAATGACTGAAATGGGTTGCCCCCTTCCTCACTTACCGTTAAGTACTAACACTTGGTAACGTTCCAAGTGTTAGTACCTCATATATAACGAACTATATTTCTATAAACTCATCAAAGAATTGCTCTCTTACCTGGCTTTTTCATATTAGATAATCTGTGCTCTGACCCATTTATTCTATTTTAAATTATCACGATCTTTTTGGTGTGTTTTTCACCAGTTTCGTTACCTGTGGTCCAAGTATATAGATCCCATGTAAAAGGTGTTTAACAACATCAACACACGTTCTAATATCTTCTTTGTTTGGAAAATATGCTCTATGTGCCGATGCGTTACCAGCATCAAGTACTTTAGCTAGCAATTGAATTTGATTCTTAGTGGCAAAACCATTTTTTTCAAATTGTTCCAGTTTTTTATTAAAAGTACCAACGTCACCTATTTTTTCAACCATAACAATATCAATTAAAGTTCTCAAACCTATGGTAGGCAATGCAGTTAGATTATTTATCATGGCGATATTAATCTCACCAATTAACGCTTGCTTTACATCATCAAGCCTATCATACCAACCAGGCATATTTACATTAGCATCGATAACAAAAAAGCCTTCTTTTTCATTATCTTGTTCTTCAAATAAGTTTTTATTTAAATCAATAGATTCATGTTTTGGATTGATAAAGTGCCACTCGAAAAACTGCACTAATATTTCTGAAATATTTTCATGTCGTAATACAGATTCTGAAATAACAAGTTCGCTATTTTCTACAAACGGGAAACCAGTTGATTTTCCAGACCAAACATCATGGCATTCACTCAAATAATAAAGCGCTTCTAGTTTTTCTTCATGAATTCCACTTACACCTTCAAGAAGAGTTTCTATAGAAAGACTTTTACTTAAATGTAGCGGGTATAAATATTTGAGCCGAATATATATAACCTGCATTAATTCTAATGTTCTTATTGCTTTCACATCATCAATCAATGGAAGTGCATAACAACGCAACAGGTAGCTCTTATAATCTTTAGTTCGTTCAATAAGAGAACGAGAGCGTTCCAAGTCATCGAGAAGATCTAGCCAACCTGAATTCTCTACACGAAATTTATCTGCTAAATAAGATGGTGGCTCACCAGATAATTGTTTATAAAGTTTGGCTAAGGCATCAATCGATGATTGACCTAGTATTTCTTTAACTTCTGTTAAAAATTTAATATCAATCATTATCAATAACCAATCCACATTTTAAATTTACTACAATATAATATCAGTGTTCGTTAAGCAGAGATTTACGGATGTTCCTATTTTCACTTACAGTGTCGTAAGTAAACACGTATTCTAACTCTGGTGTTTTGTGCTCTAATGGAGAACATTATTGCCGCGGTTTAGCTGCTCCATTAATTTATGTGGTTGGTTCAGAACTTGTGGATTTTTCTCTAAATAGAGTAATTGTTCAGTTGTTAAAACATACGTCTCAACCTGTGGCGAACCATCGATTGCTAGTTTGATGACTACAAGTGAGCCAAATTGAGCCGCTACATTAGGCACATCTTTAACTGACGATAAAAAAGCCGCAGCAGCTTCAGCATTATTTTTATTAACCTCCGATTGAGCCTTCTCGATAGCAGCAAGTTCGATTGCTTTTTGTCCTTTTTCATATAATAGTTTTGCTTCGTTAGAATTCATTACTTGAGTAACCAATGCAATACCCTTTCGAATCCATGACCCTTGAAAGAACTCTCCTTTATCAGAAACATCAAAGCCAATATATTCCGCAAAATGCAAGTAAGCATCAAATACTTTTTGTGCTTGCTTAAAGTTATCTGTATCTAAATATAGATATCCAAAAACTTCAAGATTTTGTAAATTAACGCTTTCATAACTTAGACTAGTTTCAAAATCATCACAAAGCTTATCAACTAAGTCTTCAGTTTCTTTAAAAAAATAATCACCAACTGATTTCCGATGCAGCGCTCTATAACGCCTATAGATTTTTGAAAAATCATCATAAATTTCATTTTCAGACACATGTGATTTGATTTTAATTATTAGACGTTCACCTTCGCTTGATTCTCTAACAAAGTTAAAGAAACCCGTGATCTTGGTTTCAAAATCCTGGATTAAAGAACCCGTTTTTGCTTCTTGCTCATTACGAGCAGCAATGATGGCAAGAATGTCATATTGCCCCCCTTCACCCGGCTCAGTCCCTTGAGCAACTTCTGTAGGCTTCTTTTTCTTTTTCTTTGGCTCTTCCGCAACCACTTCAACCATTCCAATCTGGTTATCAAAATACACTTCTATAGGATCTTTTATGTCCTCACTGCGATGAAGCATATTGTAAAGGGTGTTGAATTTTCGCCAAAAGAATAAAAAGCTTGGTTCGCTGTACTTGGCATCCAAGGCTATGACAAACTCAATTCTATTCAGGATCGTAAAATATTGGGCTGCTTTAGCTTTTGTGTCTGCTGTTCGTTGAGGGTTAGCTTCAATATATTTTTTTAGGCTACTTTCAAAATCCAAATATGATTCTGGTTGCTCACGTTTAACAGGGTCTTTATATATACCGATAAAAACATCAAAAAATTTATCATAGGTGTCAGACTTATAAAGTTCTGTCAGGTCAACATCCAAAACTTTTTTGTCACCAAACGGATCAAAGTCACTCACCACCACATCAGAGAAATGCTCAAATGCATCTTTTATATTCTGTACATTTACATTGTTATAAGAAAAATCAACAATCTTACAGTCGTTCTTATGCTTGGCTGTACGATTTACACGCGATATTGTTTGAATGGCACTAATGCCACGTATTTCCTTATCTAAAAATAAGGTATGCAATTTCTTTTCATCAAAACCTGTTTGTAGCTTGGCAACTACAATAATCAAACCGTTTTTCTTCAGCGCGAAACTTTCCAATACTTTTTCTTCAGATAAACCACCATTTAGACCAATAGCGCTTTGTTCATCTTGATTGCTAGAATAGACAATATGAATAGGTGCTTCCGCATATTTTTCATACTTAGGTGATTTCACTAGTTCATTAAAATACTTGGTTACCGCTTCTTTATAGGCAATGGCTGATTTAATCGAATATACAGCCAACATGGCTTTTCCTGTACCACGTATTTGTCGGTACACGTCTTTTACTAAAAGATCAGCTACGTACTTAGCTATTGCATCTATACGATCCCTGTTTTCATAAATCTGTTTTTTCTGCGCATCTTTAAATTCTTTTTCTGTGAATCCTTCAAGCGGATTAGATGGTAAGTCAAAGAGCATTTTTGATGCGACTGGAACAATATTCTTAAGCGGGTTTAAAATAAAATCATCTTCAATGGCTTCTTTCATGGTATAGCTATCAAACGGTCGCCATAGCTTTTCACTTTCCGCATACCCACTGAATTCTCCAAAACGAGCTAAGGTATGGTCATCAGGCGTAGCTGTAAAACCTATGATCAGGTTTTTCTTGGTTGCCTTTTCTGCGTATTCTCCATCATCGAATGGGCTTTGAAGTTCATCAAAAATACTAACCATTTCTTCATGCTGGTCACCACTTTGCGATCGGTGAATTTCATCAATTAGAAATACAATGCGCATTTGTTCAAGTTTTGCCAAAACACTCGCATCCAGCATTTCACGCACAGCACCAAACTTTTGTAGATTTACTATCACCAATCGGGAGTCAGATGCTAAAGCCTCTTGGAAAGTTTTTTTATTCGTTGCTTCAACGACCAACCGTTTATCAATATTCATGTTGAGCATTAATGAATCGATTTGGCTGCGCAACTGTAACCGGTCAACTACAATCATAATCTTGTCATATACGTACTGCATTTTCCCGTTGTTATCAGGACGACGTAGATCTTTTAACTGCAATGCAGACCAACCAATGATATTCGACTTGCCAAAACCTGCGGCATATTGCATTAACAGCGAATATACATTTTTATTGTTAGAGTAGGCTCGGCGTTTTACTAACAGTTCTTTCTTTTTTGCTTCACCAACCCCAGCCAGTTGTTTTTCTAACAGCTTTTCGAAGTAATCTGGTTCTTGCTCATGCGCCAAAAATTCATCAATCTTTGCCATGATCTTATCTGTACCAAATTTTTGTTTAGGACGTGGTGATATCAAATGTCCTAGCTCATTCTTGACTTCCTTAAGGCCATTTCTAACATATACATCACGCTCAATAAAATTGTAATAAAGGATCTCTTTCTCAATCATGAACTTGCTGTACAAGGCAGTAAAAAGTTCTTTTAGTTTGTTCTTTTTATCGGCTTCTGGTTCTAGCAGTGGATAAAGTTTAAAAACGCCGTGCGCTTTTTTTTCTATTTCTTCACGATCAAACTTGCCTTCTCGGCAGGTACTGAGAGTTTCGTCAAAATAATCAGCGATAGTTCGAATAACATAGGTTTCGCCAATGTCAGTAGTTGTAATATGAATCGCCTTTTCAAAAACCTTCAAAAAGTCTTTGCGCAGTGCCAGCTTTTCGTTTTCACTGAGCATGGCATTACTATCAATATGCTGGTGATAAGCTTTAACAGCTTCAAAATAGTCTTTGATGACTTTTCCACGCCCGTTCTTACTAGCATTTTGACTGGTGTAATTACTTTTTAATTCGCTATAACCCAAGTAGATGCCATTAACAAATAACACTACATCAGGGCGGAAGGAGAATATCTGCTCGCCTTGAAAATTAAACTTATAGGGGAGCTCTTGAACCACTGAAAATATATTTTCTTCAAACAATTCATTACCATGAATAACGCTATCACTAGTATAAAACAAATGTAGCTTAATGCCTTGCAGGGTAATGGATTTGTTAGCATTGATGAATAGCGCCATATTACGACTACTACCAATCCGATCTTGAATTAGCGCCATCAAGTCACCTAGCAGCTGCGTCTTGTCGCCTTTGTATTTTTTTAGCAATACTTCATAGCTTTTTTGGTTAAGAGCGGTATCACTAATAAACGCCTGCAAGTCTTCCTCGATAATTAATGACTGAGTCACAGTATTGGCTTTTACTTCTCTGTAACCCAAGCTATCAACAAAGAATGGGATTAGAAATTTATCTTGCAGATGAAGTTCGTTCATGCGACTTGTTCCTTAGTTATATTCTCGTTAATGACTTTTATTTTTCCAGTCACCGCATCATTGATCATTGCAATACGTAATTCATTTAGTTTAGTAATATGCATTTCTATATTTTTTATTACCAAGTCAATCTCTTCTGTTCTAGCATCAAGAAATTCTGCAATGGCTTGTTGTTCCAATGCAGGAGGATTTGGTGTTAATGTATTTCGAACATCCTCTACAGAAATCGCTACGTAAGTAGACCCTGTAGCAATACTATTAAAGTATTCAGTTAAGCACTTCGTCAGATAGTATTTGTACTGATTTTTTTTCTTAGATCGTATTGCACATAATCCCCTACCTATCCCAAAGGTTCCATCTGCCACATTCACTGCACCAACAGGTGCTCTTACTGATAAGAGAATATCACCATCTACAGCGTACTTTTTAACCTCGTTACACCAAACTTTTGCTGTTGGTGAGTAATCTCCAAATTCTGCATTACCTTGCATAAATGGTTCACCTTCACCTTCATCAACGTAACTAGTTGAAGATGGGGATTGCCCCATAATGACTTGACTAGTTTCTTTTATTCTTTTTATTTCCCAATGCTCAGGTATTTTTCCAATCCAATTAACGTCACTTTCTTTTAATGGAGCATTTTCGTTTAGCCCCCTAAGAACCACATTCGAAATCAGTGTTCGCCTTAGCTTTTTATAAGTTACCGCTTTATTAGCGAGAAGTGATATTTTTTTCTCAATTTGAGCAGTTTTTATATCTAAATAATTTGAAATAGCTCTTTGTGAATCATAATTTGGTACAGGAACAGTAATCGCACCCAATTTGTCGAAATATAGCCGCAAACGCATATCCATAATGCCACGAGAATTTTTTCTAAATATCTTCTTTGCAGTTTCGGTTCTAAATAGATAGGCATAGTACCTTGGATCAATATTGGGCTTTACTTGTCTCAGTACATCATATGCTGGGCTGGTAACACCATCGTATTCTGACAAGCCAACTGATCCCATCCAAGCCAGCAACTTATTCACAACAATGTCGTTTTTCTTCACCATCCAGTAGCCATCAGTCGAACTGGCTTTGTTACCGCGTGCTTCCAAGTCTTTGCGTGGCCTCACACCAATACTGGCATATAAAGATAATAATTCGTAATCGTTATTCGCTGGCGCTGTTTGCGTGACCATTCTAAAGAGATCTTTGACTCTTTTTTCTTCCCATTCAAATGGTACTTTATCTGACCATTCGCCTTCGCTTTTTTTGTAATGTTCATATGTGTCTGAATGCAGCTTCATAGAGCAATTGCCTCATCCAATTTTTTCAGCTCTTCATCTAACGTGGCAATTTCGTTCAATACTTCAGAAACACTATGTTGTGCTTCAGGCTTATAAAATATCTTGTTAAAGTTAATCTCAACACCTACGACGTTCTCCAGGTACTCAAATGGCTTGCTAATGTATTTAGCCATAAACGATTCTATAGCTTTTTGGTTTAACTCCTCATTTTTATTAAATGGAATTACTTCGTAATCTTTTTGATAGTCTGGTATAAGCTCGACTGTTATTTCAATTCGCTCAGCCAGTTTCTTAGTCGTTTTCTTATACGCTGATTTAACAATAATCTTTCCACACCCCAGAACTTCTATTGTGTCTTTTGCTAAATCTTTCTTAATAAGTGTTTCTTGCTCTTCGTCAAAGTAATAACTGGCCTTAGTGGTCGTTACTATTAAAGGTTGTTCTTTATAATCAAGGCTCGCAATGAAAGGTTTGATATCTTTCTCAAAATAATCGAATAGTGATGAATTTAGGTTTTTATCAAATTCTGTAATTGTAAATTCGGTAATTTCTCGAACACCATTACTGATTTTAGTAGGCGCGAGCACTTCAGAAGTAGCGCGCTTTTCCTCACCCGTTTTTTTGTCTTCCTTAACCGGCAGATGTGTTTCAAAGGTAAATCCATTAACATCTAAGTTCGTGAGCATGATGGCTTGTTTATTAAAGTAAAAATGTTCTTTATCGAAGATACGTGCATAGTCATTATCTTTGTAAGCACTTAGCGTTTCAACGATATCTAACCTATCAGTCTCTGAGACTTCTTTCTTTTTCGAACCTTTACTTTTTTTCAGTTCTGTCCATTTTTCACTAGCATTAATGAGCATGACCTTGTCTTGATATTCAGGATTTCTATTTTTGTGAAGCACCCACAAATATGTATGAATTCCCGTGTTAAAGAATTCATCGGTAGGTAATTGGATAATAGCTTCAACAAGTCTGTTTTCAAGCATCCATTTACGAATATTACTTTCAGCAGATCCTGCATCACCACTAAATAAGGTTGACCCGTTATGAACAACCACACCTACACCATTAGCATCTAGTTTGGAAATAAGGTGTTGCATGAATAGTAATTGCCCATCTGATATTGAGGGCAAAAATTTAAAGCGTTCAGTTTTGTCTTTACGAATATCTGACGCGTACCCAGACCAACTCACACCATAGGGAGGGTTAGCAATGACCACATCAAATTCTTCGTTATCAAACTTATCATCAATTAATGTATTGCCATGTTCTATTTTTGAATCTGGCCTAAAACGACTTTCAATTTTTGCTAAAGCATAAAGTGCATCGTTCCAGTCTTCCCCAAAGGTTTGAGTTAATCGTTTAAATTTTTGATTGATTCGATCTTCAACCCCAAACAACATGTTGCCGCCACCACAGGTACAGTCATAGATTTTGAGAAGTTTGTCAGACTCTTCAATTTTGGATGCAATAATCTCACTGATAAGGGAGATAACGTCATCCGGAGTATATTGTTCCCCTGCCGTTTCTGCAGAAATATCTGCCCACTTACGTTTGATATGTTCTTCTAATGTGGTGATTTCAGAGTTATTGAAGGGTTTAAGATCAATCTCAGCCCACAATTTGGTATAACCCAATAACACTTTTTTAGCTTTTAACTTTGTAATCACACCTTTGATATCTAAGAATTTTTCACCGTCGCCCGCATCAACACCCAAAAGGTCTATAGTTTCACCATCAAAACCTTTCAGGTAAGCATCAAAGTCGGTATCGAAAGATTTATCATTTTTACAAATATCGGAAAGTGACAACTCTTCTTCAAAAATAAATTTGTTGTAACCTTGGCCTTTATCTTTGATGAGATCAATTAGGTCTTCTTGTTCAATGCTTGCAAAGGCATCTTCACCAATTTCTTTTTTCAACTCATCAAACATACGAACTAACCGACTTTCAATCATGGCTAGCGCGAAAAATGGCATCATGAATGATGGCCATTCAGACTCTTTAATACCTGATCCTCTTAGCAGGTCTGCGGTTGCCCAGATTTTTGATTCGTACTGTAAAATGTTTTCGTTCATTTTTTACTCTATGTTAATTAAATATATTAAGTTGACTAAATATTAAAATTCATGATTCTCTTCGGGATCTTTAAGATCCTCAGGTTTTATATCGCGAGATTCTATTTGTTCTTTCCCCACGATCTGGCTTGTTACTGCTAAAGTATTTATCTGTTTTATGAACATCCAATCATTAAATTTTGGTCGTTTTGGCCAATACCCATTTTCATAATCATGACCAGGACTACAAAACAATGTGTAGTTAATGCCAGCTGGATTCTGCGAGCTAGTGTACTTTATACCTTCATATTCTAGCGATCTAACGAACTCAGCCAAAACTTGTGTTGGGACATACTCCAGTAAATCATCATGGCTCGTAGGTGGTTGACTCAGCTCCCTAAGAAATTCATCAATGAAGTTACTTGCCCACCGGAGGTTATGATCATAATTAGAATCAAATATACTTGGTATCTTAACTTCAGGTATTTTTGTAAAATCCAATATTTTTAGATCTTTCTTCAATTCAAAACTCGCTACCCATACTTCTTCGCCAACTAATGACCTAACTTCTGTTATACACGTATCGACATCATCGGAAAGGTACATATATGAAATTCCGGCTGGGCTCATCCTACTATGAGATGCATTTCTAACTGGTGCTGGACCAAGCGCATCTTGTAGTTCCCATTCATCGTTAGGTAATACCCCAGATACTATACGAGCTCGAAATAACGTTGTATCTTTGTGGAGCGTACCTTCCAACTTAGGAAAAAACTCTGTAACTGGACCTAATAATGCTTCACGAGAGTCATCATCACTAAAATTAAAAAAACGACCATGAAACTTTACGTGTTCTTTAAATGATTCCCAAGATTCTTTGTATTTATTATGGTCTGGCCCATAAAAATCATTGCGAGGCACAATTAAGGCGCTCCCACCATCAAGCCAATCATCGGCTCCATCAGCAGAATCACGCCAATTTGGCGCGCTATCAGCCATCAAATCATTAACTAATGTAGTCTCATTATTTTGATTAAATAACTTTTCTGAAAAAATTGGCTCATCATGAAATAGAATTTCATCAACTGTTTCACCAGCAGTGTATTCTTTTGATTCCGAGTCCCAATAAACACCCGCGCTTTCAACATGCTCATACGCACGCGCTAATCCTTCGCGTATGAAATTACCTACAGTTTCAGTATCACTCACAAATACATTTTGTGAATCACAATATTCACATTCACCATGTTGACCCTCTGACTCAATAAATTCTTTGATCACAGGCTCTTCAAAACATTCAATACAGCAATTGTTCATAAAGGTATTTCCACAATTCATCTAAAACTTTACGCGCGGCATCAACAACGAGATCGCAGTGTGTTGTTTTTTGCGATGATAAGTGGTTTGCGAAACCACACGTTTTTTTAAACCTTCCATTTTTACTTGATGAAATAGTTCTTTTCTACTTATTTCCGTTAACTAGTACTATTCGGTAAGTAATACTTTCTATGCATACTAGCCACCTACTTTTTGATAAGCACTAACAAGAAGTGGTTTAATATCTTCTAAATCAGCAAAATCCTTTAATGAAACTTCCACATTGCCCGTCCCATAATGACCAATATTCGACACATCTCGGATAAAACCTTCTTTTAATTCTACTGATGCTGGGTCAAGTTTTACATACAATAAGACGCGCTGTTTCTGAAGTTCCATACATACAATGTTTTGTGAAATCTTATATGCGATATAATGTTTTTTTGGCACCTCATCCATTGCTGTATCCAAACCAAGCATGTACTCCTGTACAGCATAGGTAATATCAATAATTTTTTGAGGTTTGTTTTCAGTGTGTTGTTCAATTGTATAAGTAGCGTTTTTATGTGTGGTAGTTGATTTTTTACTTGTACCACCAATTTTATTTCCCGCGCTTATACTAGGATAACTTTTTTGAAATACCTCTTCAAAATAAAGACTTCCATTTTTAAAGAGTCGATATGTCCATAATTCAATATTGGCACCCATTACCTGAACAGCATGCAAGTCATATTTTTTGTAATTCGGTGCAATACAAATAACTCGAACGTCTGACCAATCCACTTCAACGTCTGAACCCATGGTTTTTTGTACTGCAATCTCAAAATCGCCTTTATGATCTTGAATCCATGATAAATAAAATAAACTCTGATTAATTAAATCTGAAGATTCCACTTTCTTATATTCAATAATTACAGGATTATTGTCCTCAGATAATGCTAATGAATCAATACGACCAGCATGCTGGGCACCTGTTGAATATTCAGTTGCGACAAATCGACAGTTAAATACTGTACCCAGGTTTTCTTCAACCAGTGTTTGTAAATCTTTTTCGAGCGCAAAATTTGTTTGCTCAACAGTAGATAATTTCGATTTTGAAAGTTCAAATAATGGCATGGTTATTCCCAATAAAAATTATTACAAGTTAACGGTAATCATTCTCTCATTTCATTTCAGATTATTACACGAACCGTTCGCCCCCCGTTTAATAGGCCTTCTCATATTTTCTCAATTAACCAGACATATAAATTAACGGTAACCCATTGGTTAAAAATTACACATTTATTTAATATAAGGATTTCTTTATCCGATATAACTTATGCCATTGGTGGGGATACCAGACATATTAAAATTTGATAGCTCACCCATGGGTTAAAGCAATAGAGCCACTTACCCAATATCATTATTATTCATTAACTATAACAGAGAAGTTTGTGGTGTTGATATGTGTGATGCTCGTTCAAGAGTTCAAAATCTCTTTATAAGTAGTATGGAGTTTAATATTGGTTAAATTGTCACCAAATATGGATAAACACCCTCTTTAAACCAATATGGTACGAAGATTACGGTAAAAAAATTGGCGGAGAGGGTCTAAGCAGTCCCTCACCCCATTTAAAATAAACCGCATAAGGAACCTGAAATCAGCCATATTTAAGCCGTATGATTTGAAAGTGGCGACAGCTTATCCAGCATATCAGGAAACTGGCTAACCATCATAATGAGCATTGCAGCCTGTACATTGGACCTTGCTCTACCCTTCTTCCTGTTCTCAGGTATCCGCCAAACCCTTTTAGAGAATCATCTAAACTTGTTCCCACATATAACAACTGGAGAACACAATGAGCCAAAATCTATTAACCACAGCAGAAGCCGCTACTTATATATCGATGAGTAAAGCCTTTCTGGAACGAGATCGATGGGCAGGTGCAAGAATCCCTTTTATAAAAATGGGGTCTAGAGCCGTTCGCTATCGAAAGAGTGACCTTGATGCGTATATTGATAAGCAAGTGAGAGTGTCTACTTGTGACAATGGTATGAATTGAGCAATATTTGAGGTTACTTTTACATTTCATTTGTGAATAAAATTTCTACTCTATTTAGTAAATGCGGATTATAAAAATGAAAAATTATGATGATTTTGACCTGTATGAACACAGATACCTACGTTTAAAAAGCGTTCTGGAATTGATACCTATTAGCAGAAGCACCTGGTATCGCTGGATACAGTGTGGGATAGCGCCTCAATCGATAAGTATTTCTCTGCGAGTAGCAGCATGGAAAGTTCAGGACATTAAGGATCTATTAGATGAAATGGGCAAGCCTGACTGGGCGGATAAAGTTACGCAAAAAATGAAGCTCTCATAAATTAACCATATTAGCCTGACTACATTATTTTTAATGTAGTCAGGTTTTTTTCGACTGTGTAAATAAATCTAATCCATGCGTGAATTTCTGTAAGCCATTGTCTGTCAGGTTTCAGATGCAGTGTGATTTACTATTTGGTATTGATATATTATCAGCTCCATCAGCCTTCTATTTATTGTCTATAGATAATAGTTTTTTCAAACTATGGAACTAATGTCTTGTTTAGCCATACTAAGTGTTTGCGATGTTGGATTAGAAAACTCTTCTTTAATCTCATTTAGCATCTGGCCTGGGTTTAACCCAGAATGGAGTATTAAACCAATGAATCCTGATGATACGTATAGAAACCCGAAAAAACCTAACGCTAAATTATTTACTAGAACTGAATATATGGCTGCAGTTAGAACTAAAATCCAACTAACACCAGCAACAGCTTTAATCCCGAGCCAAGATAAAACTATTGAAGCAACCACCAAAGAAATAACGATTGTGTTCTTCTCATTCCCTCCCATAGCTAACTCAAGAAATGAAGAAAATACCAACATAATTAATACTAAAGAAATTAATGTATATATTGACTTATTCCATTTTAGAACTCCTCTCATATATAAAGGACATATTAGACATATAGCCAAAATAGAAGATATAAATCCAGGCTTAAATGTAAGGTCTGAGTCCCATAGCCAACCGATATGTGTATATTTAAAAAATGACATGACCCCCGATATTAAAAGAAATATTAGTGATAACATGCGTAAAGTACTGCTATCTAGTTCGTTTTCATTCACCATTGCTTCTTTAATTTCTTTAAACATAAGTATCCCTTTTATTATTTTTTATATAACAGCGGTTTAATGTATTCATTTTGTTTTGCGTTATGCTAATCCTATTAAACCAATAAGGTCTGAACTAAATAACCAGACTGCTGCTGGTACTGCGCTTACATCGCCTGACTGAACAGCCCATGCATAATTGATATTGGTCTTATAATTTGTTTTTAATATTAAACGAAGCGCACGCAAATTGCTACTCAGAGTCTGTAGAACCATAGTCATCATTCTAGATAATTGTCATCTATGGCAATTGATGAACAGAAAGCACAGATTAAGCTTGGAAAGGCTATTCGTGGGATGAGAAAGGAACTAGGCTACTCGCAAGAGAGCTTTGCTGGTGCCTGTGATGTTCATCGTACTTACATAGGCAGTATTGAACGTGGTGAGCGTAATCTTTCGTTTAAAAATATCTTAGGTATTGCTGCTGCGCTTAAAATTAAGCCATCTGAGTTATTGAGTCTTTCTAAGTTATAAAGCTTATTCATATTGCTCTCAGCAATAGTAAATAGCTGACTTAGGCACTCCATTATCATCTAATTCCATTGATTGCTTTCGCATTATACTTCCCTGTTTTGCAGTACTATTTGAATTCTCCAAAAACTGTATCCAATAACTAGGACCAAAAACCCATGTGCCACTTTTATTTAATTCTTTAAACTCTTCAGATGCTGGAATATTTAATTTACAAGCAATACCAGGAGTATTGGACATCATTAGCTTTAATCCATCACATACGGTATCCAAGTCTTTTCTATTCTTAGCATTGTTGTTATAAAGAATTCGTTTGCACTTAAAATCCACTAAGTTTTTTTCTGGGCTAATTTTTGTTTGGATTATTTGTCCTTTTTCAGACTTAGAATTTTTCAACCCAGACATATTTAACGGCTTTGCTAACACCGTATAATCTAGTACATCTTGATTTATAAAATCTTTTTTCATAAAACTATTATCAATTATATTTCGACATAGAGTATTATCATTTTTATTTACATATAATAATTGTATTGCCAGCATTAACGCGTACTTATCTACTTGCTTACTCTCTTCTGACATAGCCCCATCAAAAATATCCCATCTTATTTCACTACCGTCTTCTATATTTACCTTCGATTTAAATGGGAATAAAAAAATCAAGGATATGCAATCCTTATTACCTTCCCAATTCAATAGACTCATAACACGATTATGTAATTCATTGCCATTATCTAGAAAGTAATGTTTTTGATTTGGTATCAATTCTTGGCCATCTAATAGCTTTCTTATTTCGCAATCATTAGATACTTCGCTCCATTTAGCAGTAAACTCATTCTCTTGGTATTTAATATCTGGCTTATATGAAAAACCAAACTCTCTGCGTAAATGATTTATCGAGTTAGAACTAATGGCTTCCATTGAATGAAACTCGATTATTTTACTTTTTGGTAACTTGGTAAGTTTATCATCACCGCTATCAGATAATTTAACATCACCCTTCGATAATACGATTTTATCCACATCTGGATTTCGTCCCTTTCTTTTATTATAGATATCATTTAATTGATCAATACCTACACCAAGTAATGTCATAAGCAATTTATCTCGTGATGGCGTTGTTTTTACTTCAAAAAGCTCCTTTTGAAATGACTTCTTATGAACCTCATCTGTATAGGTATATTTTTCACTCAAAACCACATCATCCTATTTATATCACTGCTTACTGAATAGTAATTCATAGCGCTTAAATACTTCAATTTTTAACAAAAATTTATTTTTTACAAAATCCCGAAATCATTCTAATACTAAATCAAATCCTGTCTAATTCCCTCCTTTATATACAACCAAATAGATATAGCGATGCCAAGAAAACGTTTATCAAAGAAGGCCATTGATTTAATGCCGTTCTCTACAGTTAAGAACCCTAATAAGCTGGGTGATACTGAGGTTCGTTGTCTTCATGTATATGCTGGGCGAACCACTAAAACTTTTTACTTGATTATACAGGTAAATGGTAAGCGCCACATCATAAGACTTGGGAACATTAATGAACTCAGTCTTACTGATGCGCGTAATCTGGCAATTAAAACAGAATCAGAAATACGCAATGACAATTTTTTGCATCAATCGAACATGCTTATTGAAAAGGCATGTATTGATTTACTTGTACCCTACTACAAAAACTTCGTAAAAGATAAAAACCCAACAGGGATCATCAAAAACTTCATCATCCCGCAATTTGGTCATTTTAAAATCACCAAACTAACCGCAATGGATGTTCAGAAGGCTGTTTATAAACTGATAGAGGAAGGCTATGCCGCTGAGACTATTAGAAAACGAATATTAATTGGTAAGAAGCTTTATAAAATTTTAATCAAGCACAGATTGGTGATATTTAACCCATTCAACGACGCTGATCTTCCTATTGTAGAAAATATCAGAAATGTCACCCTAAAGCCGGAGCAATACCTAGATTTTGTCGAATGCTGTCTTGCTATTAATACCGTCTTCTCTGATTGTATTTTATTTATGTTATTTACGGGTCTACGTGTAAGTGAGGCTATCCGTATAAAAGTACATGATGTGTCATCTGACAGATCAACATTAATGCTTGATAAAACCAAATCAGGTGTTGCTCAAAGTGTTCCATTAAATACTGCTGCACAGGAGATATATCAACGTCGAATCCAACTTACGTGCAATGAATTTTTATTCGACTCTCCTGTTAAAACGTACACGCATATTTCATCTCCCAGAGGATGTTTCAAACAAGTTCAAGTGGACATGCATGCTCGAGGATACGATATTTTTAACATGGTGCTACATGACCTCAGAAGATCGTTTGGGACTCAAGCCTATCGTTCTACTGGTGGTGACCTTCATTTAATAATGAAGTTACTGCGTCACAAAAATCTAAGCATTCTGCAACGGTACGTACATCCACATCAAAACGACATCATTGCTGCCAGTGAAGCAATAGGTCAGTCATTTTTAGCACTACCTAAACAAACTAACGAACAAGGATCTTAAAGTGTCTGAAAATAATTTCACGCCATTATTAACGTTTAAAGATGTATCAGAACGGTTGTCTATACCTGTCAGTACCTTGCGAAAAAACGTCAGTGCTAACAAATCTGCTGTACCGCCTTTTATTAAATTAGGTAGTTCCAGTAACAGTCCAATACGTTGGAGACTACAGGACGTTGAGGACTGGTTGCAGGAACAGTTCGAGACTAGTAACGCAGATCAAGAATTTAACTTCACCATTGATAACAAGGGGGTCTCTATGCCGAAATAAATGAATCATCAACATATCAACACCGGCATAAATAGCATGGTGTTGATTTTTTAATACTATATTTTTTAAAACGGGTTTATGCCCATCATGCAAATAACAGGAAAAAACTAATGAAAGAAGAATCTAAAATATTGATGTCCTACACAGGATTATTTCCAGCCAATCAATCCAGGCGGTTTAAAGTGGCTGAAGTAGAATTTCATAATTCACATCAAATCCTGCTCAACCATAACTACAGCAATATTATATTTAAAGGTGGTATTCGCAAGGAAGATAACTTTTTATCTGCATCAACTGTGATCCTAGATTTTGATGGCACTCACAAACTTGAAGAAATGAAGAAGGTTTTTAGTAAAACTAAAAACGTGTGCATAGTGACTTCTAAGTCACATCAGAAGAGTTTCAAAGCAAATTACGATGGAAGCCTTTCAGATAAAGCTATTGTGCCCGCAGATTACTTCCACGTAATCATTAAGCTACCAACTCCAATTACAGACCTTGCAACGTATAAGGAAGTGATGAAAAATTTAATCAAAAAATACGGTTCTGATCCTAGCTGCAAAGATGCAGCACGCTTTTACTATGGACACCCTAACCAAACTTGTTGGTACTCGTAATGAGTATCAGTATTAATTGTAACACAAATCCATACTCACAACTGAAAGAAGGAAATAAAAATGAGTGATGACAATACCCTGCATGATGAAATGCAGGACTTTAATGTAGATGATTTTTTAGGTGATACTCCGCCTGAAAGCTTATCTGTTCCCGATAACATTGCAAATGGTGATGATGCACAGCCATGTGGAAACTTGCCTAAATCACCTGATTTTAAGTTGGCTAAAAAACCAGATTATTTAAATCTTGATGGTAATACTCTATTCACAGCAGAAGACGGTGAAACAGCTGAATCATGTATATGGCGTGAAAAATTAAAGCCCGGTGAAAAAGTGACGATTCATTGCCCTGCTCCAGATCATCAAGATGAACATGCATCTGCATTCATGGCAGTAAAAAATAACGGTAACTTATTCTGGTCATGTTCTTCATGTGGCAGTAAAGGCTGGTGCAATGATGATAAGTCAACTGACTACAATGAAACAGCACCTAGTAAGGCAGCAAAAAAGAAGGACAAAGAAAAAGCACCTAAATCTGATGAAATTGTCATGAGCATAGCCAAGGGATTCTATCTATTTCGAGATAAACGAAAGAACACCTATGCTGAAGTCATACATAATGGCTGTAAAACCATTATGCCTATAAACTCTACTGAGTTTAAAAATGAATTACGTGTTGCTTGTTTTGAAGAACATGATCTTCTCATAGGTAAATCAGCTTTAGATAATACAGTTGATAATATCAATGCTATCGTTAGTCGTAGCAATAATGTTGAAATTGTATCTCGGCGCAACTACAAGTTTGATGATTGCGTGTATATAAATGTCGGCGATGAATCTGGTCGCATAATCATGGTCGATAAGCACGGTTACCGTTATGTTACTGACTCAAAAGTTAAATTCATCACAACTAGTAGCATGGATGCATTGCCTGAGATTGTATTTGGTGAAGGTGATATTACGTTGCTTGCCAAACACCTTAATGTTACTGAAAGAGAAATGCCTATCCCCATTGGATGGATGTTAGCTACCCTAGCAGGTGTAAAGCCTTACCTACACTTAAATATTCGAGGTGTTGCCGGATCTAGCAAGAGTGGTACTGCCAGAATATTGCAGGCACTGGTTGACCCATCAAATTCTTTTTCCGGGGCTATTACAAACGTCAATGATTTTGCGTTAGCTTGTGAAAACAATTATTTAATTATGCAAGACAATTTAAGCAAGGTTACACGACCATTAGCCGATATTATGTGTATAGCTAGTACTGGTGGTACTCATGATAAAAGGGAACTATATACGAATAACGATATTTGCAGAACACATATTCACAACCCACTAATCATTACAATTATTAGTAGCAATGAAAATTGGGGGGATTTATTAGAGCGCACTGCAACACTTGAGTTACCTCGTATACCTGACTCAACACGTAAAGATGAGGACGAGTTACGCAAGGCTTTCAATCAAGATAAGCCTGCTATCTTTACAGGATTACTTGATATGATCGTATCTGGTTTTAAACATATCGAAAGCATAGAATTAGACTCTAAACCACGTATGGCTGATGCTGCTAAATTCATTACAGCGTGCGAGCAAGAATCACGTATGAGTGGTAACTTTATGGAAGTATTTGCAGAAAACCAAGCAATGGCTTGTGTTGATGCATTTGATGAGTCTCCTGCATGCAGGGCGTTAATATCGTTTATGGAAACTCGTGAGTGTTACAAGGGGCCTGTAACTAAGCTATTAAATGAACTTGAGAGCCATGTAAGACACAATTCTTCTTATGCAAGAGGTTGGCCTGCAACTCGTAATGCTTTAAGTGCAATTCTTGATGAGTTTAATGATCGCTTTGAAAACATTGGTATTCACATTGAAAAAAATAAACGGCGAGGTACTAATACTGTTCGTAATTACGTTATCACAAACAGCAACTACAAGCCTGCAAATGGCTTAAAATCCGTTACAGATAATTCGTCAGGGAGTGTTCCATTTATTAAATTAGTTGCGCAGAAAATTGATGATGATACAGAGTCGTAAATTGTTATAACTATGATTGATATATGTTGTGGATTCGCGGAGAACCAAACTTAATTGGCAACTAGATTGCAGCCTACTTCCAAGGACTGGACAACTTAAATTTTCAGCCCATGATTGCTATTAGCTGTCATGGGTTTACATAGACAAAGTACAACGAAGCCTCACATTTATGTGGGGCTTTTTTTATAGCTTGAATTAATTATTGGGTTGCTAACAAAAAAGTGGTCTTTTTATTTTCAGAGTGGCTTTTTTATTTCCAAAGTGGCTTTTTATTTTATAGTTTCCCACGCATGCAGCCCATGCATTGTTGGGACAAACAGCATAAGTGGCTTTTTTGGAGTTTTATTTTGCAACTTTTATATTATTTTATTTCTCGTAAATATAATGCAGATGAGGATAATATTATCCTTTTATTTTTTCTTTTATTATAAGAAAAAAAAGTCCACAAAAGCCACTTAGCTTAATACTCCCAATAGTTGCTCAGACAAAGACTGTGGACTTTGCAAAAATAAAAGCCACTCAGCTCCACGAACGCCATTTTTTGCCTGATATTAAAAAAAAACTCATAAAAAAGAACACTAATACTACCCACGCAGTCACCCACTACATCACCCACGCGCCTGCATTACAAAACATAGATTGGATGCTGACGGATGATAGTCATGAAGCACGGAAGCGAAGCTGAAGTAATGAATGGCTATTAACGTACAGTCATACAAAAAAATACATTGAAGCCCAAATTTTAATATCGATGCGATTACCAAGCAACACTACTCATAAAATCAGCACACTTGTACCCTCTCTGCCTACCTATAATGAAATTGTGAGTTATAATGCAAATAAGTCATAGGTCACAGAGCGTATAAGCAGAGAGTCCAGGCTGATAACGTCCAGTCAGGCAAAGTAATCAAAATGAAGTCAAAAAACACATATGCCCACTAGTTCGTAACTTTATAAGTACTTGCTGTAAATCTCCCCCATAGCAGTCGGTCGTGATACAGTCGGATGTAGCTTAAATTTACGCAATTAAGCCGATATAAGACTGCCCCACTTTTGCTCTTAGCTGAGCTATAACGTACACAACGAGAAAATAGCGAGGGATTTCATATGAGCAAGATTGGACCGTTCTCACAAAATGATTTTGATGACCTTTGGGCAATGTCTGATGTGCAGAAAAAGGAGAGAGATATCCAAGTTCTCTCTGACGATGAAGTGGAACAGGCCATGAAGATAACAACCACAGACCACGGCACAGTTTTAGTTCGGCGAAAGCCTAACGGCCAATGGCAAGATATGAATGTTGGATCAATCACGGAATATGATGAGAAAAACGAAGATTGAATAGATCGTTTAATCAAGGCTTCTGGATTCCGTTGTATAAGTCTCTCAAGTACGTTCCGGCCCTGCCGGGCCTAAACCGGACGCACCAGAGGCGCTCCGCTTAACTCAGATATTATGTGTAAAAATTAAAATGACTGACATTAATCACACTATAATTAATAGCTCTAATATTCCAAAGCCATTTAGGTCACGTGAATTCTTAACTTATAAAATTAAACGTATTGTTGATAAAAACCCTAGAACAGGTAGTAATAAAAATAATTGTTCTGGTTATAATATTTGGGAATTATGTTGGGATAATATAACTATAGAAGAATATCAAAACATAATAGAGTCTAATTTTAACAAAACAGACCCACAATTTGATAAAACAAAACACTTAAAATACGATATTAATAATAAATGGGTAATATTAGTTCCTCCTAGCCAATCTAGTAACTCTATTGCGGATGATATTAAAGAAATAAACTCTAATAAATCTATAGATGAAACAGAAAAAGCTAGGTTGGTCAGTTCTCGCATAGGGCAAGGGCAATATAGAAAAAGTTTAATTGAATACTGGGGAGGCTGTGCAGTTACAGGGTATGCAGACCCTACTATATTAGTTGCATCCCATATTAAGCCTTGGGCTGATTCTTCGAATCATGAAAGACTGGATATGTATAATGGTTTGTTACTCACACCAAATATTGATAAGGCATTTGATAAAGGTTATATAAGTTTTACCGATACAGGTCGCATTATAATATCTCCATTACTAGAAAATCCTGAAATAATAAGCATAAATAACTCAATGACTGTTAAGCTTTTAAATGAACATAAAAAATATCTTAAGTTTCATCGTGAGAATGTATATAAAAACACATAAGTCGTCCAATCCGACTTCTTTACACGCCGCTTCGCTCTGCTCACTATAAAATGGCTGATTAACTTAAATATTGAATATCTGCTTCAGTAATTTAACCAGATATTATGGTATTCATCGAGTGCCACTTCTGGCCGAAACCAGCCGGATACCATATAATTTATAGAAAAACGAATCCAACTTATAAGGAAATTAAAATGCTCACACTAAATCGTAAGGAAGGCGAGTCAATAATCATCTATAAAGATGATATTGAAATTAAAATCACTCTATCTGAAACCCATACTGGTTATGCGAAGATTGGTATAGATGCACCAAAAGAGTATTTTATTGATAGAGAAGAACTTTTGATTGATGAATAAAGTGTTGCGTCGACCTATTGAAATCGCAACCCAAAGTGGACATTCAAATTAAAACGGTTACCCGAATCAAAAACAAAGGATTCATATGATGATAAAAACAGCTTTTGTATTAACGGTAATTTCTATACTAGTTGCGTGTGCTCCGATGAAGGCAGGCGATACAAGCCCTCACGAAACACCTGGTGTGAATTACAAAGAAGACTCTGATACTTCTAGAACGATTAAAATCAGTGGTAAAACTTATGATAAATACACACTCTGGGGTTGTAGAGGTTATTCAAGTGATACAGGCATAGTCATTGAGCTTGTAGTGGTAGATATGTCAATAGCTGATTATCTATTAAATTTTGCTGATGAATTTGTATCTGCAGTAAAACAATCAAAGAGAAAAGACCTTGATAATCTTTCGAAAAAAATGGAAAAAGATTTGTCAAAAATGAAAAAAAATAAAGGCAAAGTAAAAAAAGAACTTCGTGACCATAAACTTGGTTTTATTTTATTTGATAACCGAAAAAATTCCACCATGTCATTTTACAAGCGTGCTGGTATTAATCATAGATGGGATTGGGAAAATGGTTCCTATGCTTTTTTAATTGAGCCGGATGGCACAGGTCTTTACTACGACTTTACTACTGTAAAAAGTGGCACAAAAAAAGCTAGTGATGTTTTTAAGTGTAGGGAAATTTACGATTAAAACAAAATACTGCTTTCACCCCACCACGGATTATTTAAATATAAAAATTTATCTTTAAAATAAGGAAAAAACAATATGAGTTTCAAAAGTATTACCCTATATGTATTTATTATCTTTTCAGTATCTACACCAACAATTTCTTTAGCAGACGCTAGCCAGCAAGATTTCGAACACAATATTAGTTGGAAAATTTTATCGAAATTAAATGGAAATTACCTGCAAGATAAATATACCTCATCCATATTACTTCCCTCTTTAAAAAAATTACTGGGGAACAGATATAAGGAATTTATGGAATCCATCGCAACTCAACCCCCAATAGAAATAGAAAATGGGGTACTTATTGTTAGTGGAATGTTTCCACATTCAGGAGGGGATTGGGCATCAATTGCATATTTCGATAGCGACAATAAATTACTTGCTGTACTTAAAAAAGACAAGAAGTTAGAATATTTTGGGAGTGAAAAATTACTTATGAATCCAACTATCAAGGATTCATTAAATGAATTTAACAATCCAATAACTGTAGATGAAATGATGAACCTCGTTGAAGATATTAAAAAAGAAGAATCTGAGAAAAAAGAAGGAAAATAGACCTCATGGAAAAACCACAACATGCCCAATAAGCCATAACTGCAATCGTAACATTAATAAGTAAATTGTTAGGCAACATAACATCAGGTGATTTTTTGTTGCCTTGGTTTTAAAGTGATAATTAAATTATTTTAATGTCCGCTTATGCCGATAGCAGTCACCCAGACACGGATTCATGCAAAGGAGATAATTATGCGGTACCTAGTAACCTTCCTATTTTTAGCTACATTTTCCATTTCTTCATGTGCAAATCAGCATATGTGGCGTGGCCTTGTTGTCGAATCTGAAAACCGATGCTCGTCTTATGATAAAAGTGAACAGTACCCGTACCCTCAGAGCGTAGAAGATGAAACTGTAGAGAATATGGGTGGTGTGGTATACGGCCCTTATACTGGACGGTACTTTGACAATGATAGGGAGACAGATATCGAGCACATTGTTGCCGCATCAGAAGGTCATGATAGTGGTCTGTGTAAAGCCTCATCAAGTAAGAGAAGACAGTTTGCAACTGATCAATTGAACCTTACTCTAGCTGCTCCGGAGGTCAATCGATGTAACGTGGGAGGAAAATGCGGATTCGATCCAGCAGAATGGATGCCTGAAAAAAATAAGTGCTGGTTTGCCAACAGGATCGTTGAAATCAAAACGAAGTATGCCCTAAGTGTTGACCAAGCTGAATCCAAAGCCTTGGATGCCGTATTGTCTACATGTGATAGCTTTGAAATGATCTTTTACCCTGTAAACGGTCATAGTGATACTGATAATTTAGGAAGCGTTGATGCTCTTACACTGTATGATACAAATAGGAATGGACGAATCACCTGCTCGGAAGCAAGGGCGCATGGCATTGCACCAGTTACTTCTGAGCATCCGGCGTATGAGCACATGAATGACAGTGATGGTGATGGGACTGTTTGTGAGTGAATAACTCAACAGTTCTCATTAAGGACCCTTATGTAATTTAACAGGTAAATATTTATTTCTCGAAGAGCCGTTACTGGACGTTTTCTGCCTGTCGAATAAGGTGTATACACCAACAAGATTAAATAATTAGTTGCTATAACGAGGTGGAATATTTTATTTTTTCTAACCGTCTGCAATTACAAAGTAATATCGAAAATTTTGTGAAAAAAAAATAACGCTATTTCACTTAACACTCCACCCCATCAAACTACCCTCAATTTACCCACACTCTCTCCCACTCTGTTGCCCTACAAAGAAATTGTGAGCTGCGACGGTGATAGTCATGGGGGTCACAGAGCGCAGCGGCAGTGATCCCCATGGCTGTTACCGGCAAGCGATACAAAATAAACTATTTATTATAAAATTTTAAAAATAACTAATACGTTAACCTCTTTATTCAAGCTAGCTTAATTATCATCATCCTTAAAATCTAATCGCTTCCCTAATGCAGATGCGATCGCATGTTTATTTTGCACATCTATCTCCCCTATTCTTAATGCATACAAAGCAGCATCTATATCTTTATTCTGACGTGAGTATTTCATGCCAGTAAAGATTACAAAGAAGACTGATAATACAAAACAAACTATCAACACAGAAATATAAATCAGCCAGTTGTTAACACGATCATTAGCAACATCCAAAGCAGTACTCATATTGTCATACTCCCGTTTAATTTGACGTGCTTCACCAATGGCTTCTAACTTATTACCTGTCTCAGCATAAAAAGTCCGTTGCAGTTGGTCTATCTTGGTTACCGCTAATTGTAGTGATTCCTCTTGCTTAGTGAGCTGCCCTTCCCTGGACTGTAGGTTTGATTCTTTAAGCGTTAATGCTTTTCTTAACTCTTCGACAACCATGCCATCTGGTTCATTAGCGTTAAGTCGAGCCACTTGAGCAGCGTATCCTTTTACCTCATTGGTTAATTGCAGATTATGTGCTTGTAGACTGGCAATATCCTGTTGCTTATCTGATATCTGATTTTCGACCTCAATTCGGTCACAACCTGAGCTAAACAGTAATAGAAATAGTACAAGCGTGCCTTTTATCGTTTTTTTCATATAATTCCTTCTGTTAAATTTGAACGCAGGGGATTAAGAGATCCTTGCAATCAATTGTCATAAAATCTCTAGCTCTCCATAACTTGTTAACAAGTAAGGACCGGAAAGAAACATAATTTCAGTTTACAAGTTTGATAATTATTCTCCGGTCCATAACTTTACTTTTCAAAGTACGTTTTAGTTAGTTGTAACTTTTGTTTTAAAAACACCTGATTCAAAATAACTTATAAAATTCATTTCCCAAATTTTGTATAATTCAGTAAATTTTTTTATATCGTCATCGCCTGAGTACAAGTGAAAACCTAGTCCACTGGTAAAATCAAAGTCAATCTCCTTTACAAGCTCTGCATCTTGACCACAACCGACATAGGCAAAGTCTGTGATGTAATCAAAATGCCATAATCCTTTGATTTTAACTAAATGGATTTCAACTGGATGATAGCCACCCAGCTCAGATGAATAACTTTCATCTTTAAATGACAACGTGAATTCGTCTTGCTTGTCTAGTTTATCTCCTGTCTTTTGAATTTCATTGTTTAAAATATTCAATAACTTGCTAGATATTTTAAAGGGTGCATTATCTAAGTTAATTTTTAATTCCATACTGTGCTTCCTAAGTTGATTCGCCTTAGCCCTACCCTGTTTACGTGACATAATGGCGCACACGAAAAAACAGACAAAACACTTGAAGTGCTTTGATTAGAGTTAAAGGGGAATGGGTTAAATGTGAAAGGTAATGAACGTTCTTATGAGATGTTGCTACTGATAGACCTTGTGTCTCTTTAAATCAAGCCTCGTTCGCCTAATGACACTGAATCCGTTGCTGAAACGATAAGATGATCCAACATCCTGATATCAACCAACTCACAAGCATCCTTTATCCGTTGTGTGATAAATTCATCTGCTTTTGAAGGTTCACATATCCCTGATGGATGATTATGCGCACAGACGATAGCAGCGGCATTAAGAGCTAATCCTAGTTTAACAATCTCCCTGACATGAATACTCGCGCCATCGATAGTTCCAAGGAATAACTCCTCATAAGATATCAATTGATGTTGACTACTCAAATACAAAACTGAAAATATTTCACGTTCCTTATTACCTAACTTTAAACGTAAATAATTCTTAGTATCATCAGGGCTAGAAAAGATATTGGATTCATACGTCATTCGTGATTCTAATATCTTCAATGCACGTTTAATGATTTTACTCATGGATTTTATACCCCTTACTTAGCGGTTTTATCTAATGCTGATTGGTCTCCGTGTGAAATTGGAAATCTCTCAGCAATAGTTAAACCTTATGAGTGTTAATGTGAATAGTTATGACATGCCCAATAATTTATCTGACTGAGCCTTAAACTCCACACTCAACTTAGATGACATAGGCTTATCTTTATCCGCTACGGTTAACCCTATTTCTTTAGAGCGTAATGCAGCCATTAAGAAAGACCTGTTATTTGAGTTCCTGCTGCCTTTACCCTGGAATACATCTTTAATAACCTTAGACGTAAACGCTGTATCAGCTTTCTGTTTCTTTAGAACATCAATAACAGATATAAGCGCTACCGGTGTCTTACAGAAATTACCGCTACTGCTATTACTGGTTAGTCTTAGATACAAGATAGCTTCTTTGTCTTTAACCAATTCAAAGCCAATAGCACCCTCAGATTTAGGGCTGATTTTATTAGTTTGTGCCTTGATTAAGACTATAAAGTTATCCTTCGCTTCATCTTTGGTACTTTCAGGTTTAATATCGGTCTTTGCCTTGTTGCCTTTATCCGTGCTAGTCGTTTTATTACTTTTGTTTTCTTTCGTCTTATCTTTACGAACCATAATGGCTCTCCTTATTGAGTGAGTTAATTTATGTGTGAGTGTAACTACGATTAAACGGTATTGTTCTAAGTGCTTATTTCAGAAGTGAGGTTTGATAGCTCAGGTGGAATCACAATATAGATGCCACTACCTGAATCGTTTACAATGGTTACCATCAGTTGGTAGTCCATCTTTAGTTGTTCAGTGTATTCAGTGTACTTAAGAGCGAACTCTATCTGTTCCCATATGTCACTGTGCTTGAGTTGTTCTATAGAATCGGTATCATTTAGAATAATGACGGTACATGGCGCTTCTTCCCAAAACTCTTTAGCTATCAATTCAGTGTCAAATGGCAAAAGTAATTGACGGTATAAATCTTGAGCAACTATTTTAGGTAGTGTTAGTTCAGTTATAACGGGCCAATGATCAATGCATTGCATAATTAATAATCTCCATAAAATAAAAAAGCCAGCTACTCGATTATGAGTAACTGGCTTTATATTTATTAAAGTTGTAGTTGGTGTTACGGTTTATTTAATAAGTGAACGCGCCTTATTCCAATAGATCTGAAAATCCCTGGCTTATATTCCTAGCACTGGTAGGTGTATGCTTAATATATCGTTCACTTGATTGGATTGAACTATGAGCTAACTGCTGTTTGACATGAACCTGAGAAAACTTTCCCGATGAGATCATATTACTAGCAACACTGTGTCTTGCAGTATGAAAGCACACGCCTTCAAAATCAGTGATACCAGCACCTTCCAAGATATAGCGATAGGCTTTTCGAAGTGAACTGACTGAGCTACCCTGTTTACGTCCTGCAAAGATATATGGATTACCCTCTACTGGTTTTAAATTAATGATTATGTTGTATGCACGATCAGAAAGATAAATTGTAAACGGCTTACCATTCTTACTATCAGGTACATATGCAGTACGGTTCTTTCTGTCGAAGTTAGACCACTTAAGATTGAACACCTCAGATCGTCTATTCCCTGTTAGATACAACATTGCGATAGCACTACCAACATACACATTTTCATACCTCAATGCAGATGCAATAATGCGTTTACACTCATCTATATCAAAGAATTTCTCCCGAATGTTATCTTCTTTAAGCAAGCTCACCGGTAATGCTGCATTGACAGTAATCACTCCCATCTTCAATGCATAACTCGACATGGTCTTAAGAATAGCGATTACCCGGTTATTGGTACTCGGTGCATAGGCTACTTCACGCTTCATCTTTTTAGGATCTGCAATGACTTGTTGTAGATGTAATACATCCATTGAAGTAAGATCCTGAAAACGTGTATCACCTAGTCGAGGCTCAATAAAATGACTGAAGCGCTGGAGATCTTTATCCCAGGACTTTCTTCTGGGTTTGATAACGGGTAGATAAGTTTTATAGAAAAACTCAGATAGCGTTGGCATCGTCTTATAGCTGTCCTTCTCAACCTTTGGATCAACACCCTCTGCAATCAGCATTTTATGTTTCTGTGCGATCTTACGAGCTGTAGCGACATCAATATCACCGAACTTTCCAATGGCGATTGAACATTTCTTGGATTTAAAAGTGTAACGAAGTAAGAATCGTTTATTACCCGACTTACCTACTAACAGTTTTAATCCTGAAACATCACTGTCATCAGATAGTTCTAGCTCTGTAGATGGTGAATCTTTGTCATGAGGTTTGATTGATTTAAGTTTGGCATTAGTGAATTTGAATTTTTTCTGCATACATATTCCTTATCTAATGTTGTGATGGTTAGTAACATTAATAAAATATATATTTGAAAATTGGCTTTAGTCAGTTTTCTTATGTTTTTTCTTTGCACGTAAATTTGTTTTTGATCAGGAGGGATAGTCAGGAAGGTTTGTTAATGTCGTTATTTAATAATTATTCTAGTACTTCTGCTTTCGGCCAGAAGCTGACAGTCGAATATTATGTGTTATATTCTTTTTCCCATGCTTCAAATGCTTTCTTTGTTCCTTCATGTAATGCTTTAGCGAGCGAGCGGATGTCTTCAAACTCTGGCTTCAGTCTTTCAGCTTGTTCATCAAGAGTCACACTAAGTTTTTGACAGCTTTCAATTGATGTTTGATCTAGGTTTGAAAGAGTTTGATGAATGAGTGTGTTTCTTTCAGTGACTATTTTCTCCAAGGCTAATTTTTTCTGCTCTACGTATACTGGATCAGCATCGACCTTAAATGAAATTTTAATAATAGCTTTATCGAAGTCTTCAGCTGTAGGTGATTCTTCCTCTTTAGCTGAGTAAATTGATGTAAACATATCCTTTACTAAATTCCCCATTGTTTTTTGGGAGACTGAATTAATGTTTTTTTTATGGTTCTCTTTTAGATTCTTAGCTGTACCTTCGATATTTGAGTGTGAAACTAAATACTTTAATATAGATTCCATTCTTTGAAAGTGGAGCACATTTCTTCCGACTTTTCGTAGAGTTTCGTTTAATTCAGCTTGAAGTTTGGTTGTATTCATATTTTACACATTACAGAGATTTAGACGGTGGCCGTCTTTTACCTTAATCCTAACAGCCTTTATATTATTTCCGCTTTGGCTCGATACCAGCAGTCTAGCCTAGAACCATGTCAGTCTACTACTGGCTAACTCCAGACTTCCTAACAGCATCAGACAGGACAGCACCCAGAAAACTCACTAAACCAAAACAACAGAAAACCTTACCCACTAACAAGCAATAACGATCAATAACTAAAGTGATTACGATTACTTACTAATGTTTACGATCGCACTGCACAGGATATGCACAGGAGGGTTAAATTGCAGGCACAAAAAAAGCTACGTTTTACTGTAGCTTTTAGTAGTAACTCATTGATTTCAATAAGTTTATATGTGGTGCCCAGGGCCGGAATCGAACCGGCACGGTGTTGCCACCGAGGGATTTTAAGTCCCTTGCGTCTACCAATTTCGCCACCTGGGCAGGCAAGCTAAAGTGATTGTTTATTTAGTGACAGGCAATC
>Ga0316208_1000822_pt1 | contig 33586 bp, 33 predicted proteins | sample 3monopyrite_MG_FD_204944 | JGI IMG/M metagenome (GOLD analysis project Ga0316208, IMG submission 204944) | Microbial mat bacterial communities from mineral coupon in-situ incubated in ocean water Damariscotta River, Maine, United States -... | ecosystem: Environmental > Aquatic > Marine >...
TTAAGTAATGCATCAGCGTTATTAGAGGTCGGACGGCGCGCTGATGCTGCTAATTTTTGGGATGATAGCATAGCTCCCATACGAATCAGTGCCTACGCCCTAACCGCTGCACAAATTCGCAAGATATACAACGCCGAAAAGTGGTTGTTTCGCGAGAATGCACTAGCTCGGTTACAAGGAACAAGTGACGCGGTTTCTGGCTTGTCATTGGATACGTACACCAACAAGCTAGACGCCGCCACAGCAAACGGCACAACCACTGTGACCGGCTTATTGCCTATTGACTTTATCAACACTGACGACACCCCAACAAGTAACACGCACTTAGCTGTTAGCCGTGTAGACGATCGGCTTGCACTTGCAACGGCGGCTGAGGTTGTCTTTACCCGAGCAGAGGAGACTCTTTGATGGGTAGCGATTTGGCGCAAGAGGCTTTCCTTATTGCAAAAACAGCAGATTCAAAGGCTGACAAGGCTGTTGAAATCGGTGTTAGAAATAACCAAAAACAAGACGATCACGAGAAGATATGTGCGGAAAGATACCAAGGCATACGTGACGACATAAAGGGATTAAAGGGCATCTTGTACCAAATGATAGCGGGGTTTTTAGCGCTATCTCTGGCAATCAGCGGCTTTCTGCTGGCTGATAAATTCTTCTAACATAAGGCTTTCCTATGCCAACACCTGCTTTAACTGACTCGCAGCTTCGCGAGGCTGCTGATGCTTACGTATCTTGCGGCCAAAATAAAGCCGCCGCCGCTCGCTCTTTAGGTATGCGCGAGAACACTTATAAGCACCGACTTGGTGTTGCAATCAGTCGAGGTTTTCATACCGGATACGATGTTAACTATCCAGTGCCGGAAGGTTTTGCGGTTACAGGCATCTCCTCCCTCGTGGATACTGGCACCGGCAAGGCTAAGTTACAGTGGGTCAAGTCAAGCAAAGATAAAGAGCGACAAGCCGAAATATTGCAAGAAGCATATACGGCAATGTGCGCGGATATACCAAGGGTAGCCCCCACCCCTCCGCCCGTCAATGTTGTTGCTGACTTGTGCAATCAATACACAATTACAGATTATCACCTTGGAATGCTTGCTTGGCATAAAGAGGGTGGCGCTGATTGGGATTTAAATATTGCTACAAAGACGCTTATTGCAAGTTTCGCGGCAATGATGGCGGGGTCCCCCGATACACATACATGCATTATAGGGCAGCTAGGGGATTTTTTACACAGTGACGGGCTTTTGCCAGTTACACCAACCAGCGGCCACGTGCTGGATCAAGACGGGCGTTTCTCGAAGATAGTAGAGGCCGCAATAACTGTTCTTAGACAGCTTGTTTCAATGGCCCTTGAGAAGCACGAGCATGTTCATGTTATTATGGCTGAAGGCAATCACGACATGGCTTCTTCTGTGTGGTTGCGGAAAATGTTCAAGGCCGTGTATGAAAACGAACCACGCATATCAGTAAACGATAGTGAATTGCCTTACTATGTGTATGAGTGGGGTAAGTGCATGATAGGTTTTTCTCATAGCCACACAAAGAAAAAAGAAGCGCTACCGATATTGTTTGCAACTGAATTTTCGGAAATTTGGGGACGCACAACATACAGGGTTATACATACGGGGCATAACCACCACGGAGACATGAAAGAGCACTCGGGCATAACCGTTTGGCAACACAACACATTAAGCGCAAGAGACTCCCACGCCAGCCGTGGCGGTTGGTATGCAGAGCGCAAAGCTACAAGCATCACGTATCATAAAGATTTTGGGCAGGTCGCTACCAATGAGGTTAGGCCCGAGATGATTAGTGCCTAGAGCCTACACCCGCAAGCCAGATTGCGACAAGATAGAGCTTTGCATATCGGCCGATAATAAGTTCCTACACAAACAATTAACAAAACAAGAGGCTCGGGAAATTGCTTTCGATCTCCTCAAGTTTTTAGAGCAAGAATTATCTTATGAGATACGGTCCTGATATGCGTGAATTTGATCTCCGTATGCAACTTTCACCACATTTTCAGCTTCAAGAGTTCACAAAGAGCACTACAGCAAACAAGCATGGCCTTTACAATATCCCGCGTGAAGAATGCGAAATTGCCAACTTGAAGGCGCTGGCAAGTAAAGTGTTAGAACCTGCCCGAAAGCTGTTTAACAAGCCTATTTTAATCACGTCTGGTTTTCGGTGTGCGACCCTTAACCGGCTCATTGGCGGGGCTGCACAAAGTCAACATATGTACGGTGAAGCGGCTGACTTTATTGTGCGCGGCCTGCCAGTCTTTGATGCGGCCTTAGCCCTATCAGTGCAGGACAATTTGCCATTTGATCAACTTATCTATGAGGTGAAAACGAGAGGGGGCAAGCCGATAGAATGGATTCATATATCTCACACCAGAAACGGCGAAAACCGCCGCGAGGTGCTGACAATTGCGCCGAACTCGGGACGGATAAAAACCCGTCACGGCTTGCACGAATACAAGGAATTATTGCCGGAGCCTGCTTCTTTATAGCACTGGTTCTAGCAGTTTTAATCGCGGTTATCGGTGGCACATGCCACCTTTTTTATTGCCTAATAACTCGAAAGGACTAAAACAATGGAAACAATCATCAATCGACTAAAAGAAAAATCAACTTGGTTAGCACTTAGCGGCCTTGCGGTTGCAATCTTTGGCCTATCTCAAGAAGAAGGCGAAGCTATTGCAGGCGTTGGTGTTGCTGTAGCAACCGCTGCGGGTGTCTTCATGAAAGAGTCTGGAAGCCCTGACGCATGATCTGGCTTTTGGCTGGTGGGTTAGGGGCCTTCATTGTGCTCCTAGCCTTCCGCAACACCAGAAAACGCGGTGAAGCAGAAGCAAACGCCAAACAATCAGAAAAGGTGCTAGATAATGTTGAAAAAGCAAACAAAGCTGTTATTGACCTTAACGACCCTGCTGTACGTAAGCGGCTGCGCGACAAATACACCCACAAGTGATTTTTGCCTGATTGCAAAGCCTATCTTCTCAAGTGTGAGTGATACAGAAGAGACTAAACTGCAAATAGATGATCATAACGCTAAGTATGAGGCGGTGTGTTAATCTTCACCCCAATCTCTATTAAACAACCACATGCCAACATGATACACGGTTAGGCCACATGCTGCAGCTAGTAATATGCCTACCAGCCAGATCATGACGGACACCTGTCAAAGAACATGTCCAGCTCTTCACCCTCAAGCCATGTTACGCGGTCATGAGCCTTTGGGAACCCACCTTTTTTATTTATGTATGCGACCAACTCAGGGCGGTAACTGCCGGTTATATCAATCCATTCATGAGTTTTGATATTATAGCCTGAATGATACCCAAGCCGCGCACCATCAGAAACGCACCCCATTAGCTCCGCCGCTAAAGTGCAGGAGCTGGCGCACTCTCCCTCGACTGCCCAAGCATACCCCATTCCCGCTAGAAAATTCAGCTTCAATAAGTTGCCTTCACCGCCGTGGTGCTTTTTAACGTGAAAGGTCTTACCTATTAGCTTTACGTCAATAGGCGCTGTATTATTAATGCTGTTGAAAACGGGGTTACTTTCGGACCAAACAGGGTTGGACAAAACGAAAAAAAGTATAATGGAATCAAAGGCCCATTTTTTAAGGTTGGACAGCCTAAGTCTTTGTACTGTCCCGTTATGGTAGTCCTCCCGGGATCGCCACTTAAAATTTTAAGAGCATGAAATCTTAAAGCGCAGGGTTTTAGAACGTCCCCCAGCCAAAGCCTTTACAGAAAAGGTAGCTGTGCCCGCTTTACGGCAATGATAGATAAAACCACCGTCATCATCGCCTTTGTTATCTTCTTTGAGATCAACAACCCCGGCAGGTGTGCCATCGGTAATAGTACCAACAAAGCCGATCGTTTTCCCGTCAGCGCCATTGAAACGTTCAGGGGAACATATAGTACCTGTCAGTTCGTAGGGCTTGCAGCCCGCAAGTAATAATATTGCAAAAAGCAAGGTTACAGTCGTTTTTTTGTTTTGTATCATCTTAATATCACCTGTGATTAAGGAACCAGACATAATGTTGACTAAAATCAAAACATAGAATGACAAGGTTTTTTAACTTACCTGAGCCAAGGTAAGTTAAACCTAGAGTACGCATAGTTTGCTATGGGGTAAGTGATCTCAGTCACATTTCTGTCAGCGAGCTTTGAGGTTTAAATTGTTAAATATGTATAGAGTTTTCTAAATGTAAAAGGATGTTCTTAACCTTCTAGAAATAAGATGGTTCATCCTGTGATCGAGAGGCATACTACCGCTATTGGCCAGTATTGACAGTTTTGAGAGGCAAGAATGCATCATACAATAGGCGTAGAAGCAATTACACCAACAGAAACAAATGGCTCGTCAGGGGATGAGAGCGTTGATGCTCTTCTATCCGGCCATAAATATTCTGCTGGTGTGAATAGCAGTGTTACGAGTGTTAGCTATAGCTTCCCGACATCGGACAGTATTTTCTCATCAAACAAAATTCGAGGGTATGCAGATGATAGTGAACCTAATGTGGGCTTGGAAGGTGTGGGCAGCCTCACCAAGGCCCATGTTCAATTCATTGCAGACGATTTAACACGGTTTACGAACCTGGTTCTTGAAGAGGTCCCTGATAAAGGTGATTCAGCAGGCACTATCCGGTTGGCCTGGACCAGCTTTAAAGAAGATGGGGATAGCGATAGTGTCGCATGGGCCTATTTACCAGGTAACCATTATGTTGGTGGTGATATTTGGCTTCAAACTGGCAATAGCTCGGAAAACGATATAGATTTTCAGCAGACTATATTTCATGAAATAGGACATGCCGTAGGCCTAAAGCACCCTTTTGAAACAGGCGGTGATTTTCCAGCTCTGGATAGCCAGTTTGAAGGAGTGGATTATACGGTCATGAGTTACACGGTTTCTGCCCGTTTCCCAACAGCGACATGGGCAGACCTTTGGCCGCAATCTTATATGTATTTTGATATTAAGGCGTTGCAACATTTGTACGGCGTTAATACCTCTGTAACGGGAGGGGGCGATGTTTATAATTATGATATGGCAAGCCGTTATTATCTTACCATATGGGATGCGGGCGGCAATGATACCTTGTCAGTCTCGAATGGGTCAAAAGCTGTCCATTTGGACTTAACACCCGGGAGTTGGAGTAATATAGGGACTACGATTGAGTATTATGACGGGAGCAATTTTTTCACAGATAAATACACCGTGTATATTGCAGATGACACTATTTTGGAAAATGCTACGGGGGCTGCCGGTGATGATACCTTAGAAGGGAACGCGGCAGACAATAAACTCAAAGGAAACGCTGGTGATGATGTCTTGTTGGGTGGAGAAGGCGATGATGTACTGACAGGCCATGCAGGAAACGATGTTCAGTTAGGAGGGGCAGGCAATGACCAAATGTGGGCTGGAGGCGGTGATAAAGGTAATGATACTATGGTCGGTGGGGCCGGGCATGATGCAGTAGGGGGTGGCGCCGGCAATGATTTGCTTGTTGGGGGTGGTTTTAAGGAAGGCAACACCAAGCAGCTATCATCTCAAACAGAGAGCGCCACTTTAGACGGTCGAGATTCTCTTTATGGTGCGGATGGTAATGACACAGTCCTTGGAGGAGGATGGGACGATGGTGCCGTGAACGATAATGGCCGGTTTGACGTCGGTGAACAAGTCACCAGTGGCACAGATGATAATGTTCTTTGGTCAGGAAATGGGGACGACCTTGTATATGGTGCTGCCGGAAACGATAAGATAGGTGCAAGGGATGGCAGCGATACCGTTTACGGTGGAGGGGGTAATGATACAATCTTTGGTGGGGGCAGTGACCATTCAGATGTGATTAAAGGGGAAAGCGGAAATGATGATTTATATTCAGGCGCAGGGAACGATGAGGTAGACGGCGGTGCGGGCAATGATTTAATTTATGACGCTGCTGGAAACGACACATATTGGGGTGGTAGTGGTGCGGATACGTTTATTTTTGCCGCAGGTGGGGGGGATGATCGTATTTCTGATTTTAGTGTTGCTAGTGATTTTCTGAGCCTGGCGCAGACAACGACAGTCTTTACAAGCGCAGATGAAGTCAAGGCTGCTGCAACGTTACAGCTGGGGGGTGTGATGATTGATCTAGGCGGTGGTAGCAGTTTGTTTTTAAATGATTTAACTATTGATGATATTATAAATATCAACTTTGAGTTCTAACTCATGTTATTTATTTTCCAGTTTTATCAATAGAGCCTCAGTTTCATTAAGTAACTTTTTAAGTCGAGCGGTAAGGACCCCATATGGGGAGTTGGAAGTTAGGTCTAGGCCAGCACGCAGCAGAATGTTATGTGGGTAATCTGACCCACCAGCATTGAGGATAGATAAAAAACCCTGTTGCGCATGGGTGTTACCCTCAGTAAGTTTTTCGGCAAATACAGTGCCGCCCACTATGCCTGTTGCATATTGGTATGAATAAAAATCCTTATAAAAATGCGGCATTAATGCCCATTCAGCAGCGTAAAGCGGGTCTATGTTAAGAATATCTACATTTTGACCATAATATTGATGCAACAGGCTGAAGTATAAACGCGTAAATTGGGTTCCGGTGTTTTGCTCATTGTTTAACGGTACCTCATGAATGAGGCGCTCAAACTCAGCATATAAGGCTTGCCGGAAGAAAGTGTGGTGATAAGTATCAAGGGCTTTCATTAAATGAAAGAGGCGCACCTTATCCGTGGAAGCGGTTGATATCATAAAGTTTTGCAGGAGAAGTTCATTTGTGATGGATATAAGTTCCGCAGTAAAAGGGGTGTACTGCGCCGTTTCATAAGTGTTGTTCTGCTTTGAGAAGATGCTATGAACGGCATGTCCCCACTCGTGGCTAAATGTGATAACGTCAGGGTATGTCCCCTTGAAATTTAGGAGAATATATGGGTGTGCTTCATAAGCCGCATCCTGCATATAAGCGCCCGATCTTTTGTTGGCTTGCGGTGTAGCGTGCATCCATTTTCCGGCAAATCCCCTGTTAAGTATTGCAGTATATTCTGCTCCGAGTGGTGCCACAGAAGCTAGTGTTAAGAGTTTTGCATCGCTGACTGTATATTTGGGCTCTTTGTCCAGTAGGGGGGCATAAAGGTCATAATATTGTAGTGTATTTACATGCAGTAAGCGCTTTTTTAGCGCTAAATATTTATGGAGTAAGCCTAAATTGGCGTGGGCTTCCTCTATTAAAGTGTTATAAACAGACATTGGGATATTATTGACAGCGAGAGCCCTGGCTAGGGGACTATTATAGCCTTGGTTTTGAGCTTGTGCCTTATGAAGGAGAACTGTGTGTTGTAGAGTCTCCCCTAATGAAGCCAAGTAAGGCTGTAGGGTGCGCCAATGTCCATCAAAAGCCTTTTTACGGTCCGACCTATTCGAGAGAGTGCGGTAATATAAATATCCTTGTTGATTTAAAACAGCCGCTTCCCCTGACGAAAGGGTAATGGCTGGCCATTTAATCGAAGCAACTAATTGCTCAAAACTGTGTTTTTGGGCGCTGTTGTCTAAGTATCCTTCCTCACGGGTGTTTGCAGGTGTCGCTTGGAGCCTCATAATATTATTAATCATAAAGGTATGTTTGTTAAGCTTGGGCTCTTCTTGAATGAATACGGCGAGTTTTTGATAGCCAATAGCTTGAATTTCTTTCGTTACATAGGCTGTTGTTTGTGAAAAGGCAGTGAGAAGTTGAGTAGCCTCGCCGAAAATTGTTTTTGCTGATGCATCTTGTAAATTCTCATCTCGCCTTAGGGCGGCATAGGTGTAAAGACGTGCGACTTTTATTTTAGTGGAGGAAATAACATCAAGAGCCGTGAGCAAATGCGCGGAACTTATGTCAAGGCTCCCTTGATAGGTTGAGAGATATGTAACGTCCTTAGAGACTTCTTTAAAAGTAAGATGCCAAGCGCCTTCATTTTTATAAAGGTCAGATAAGTCCCACTGTATAGGTGGCTCAGCAATGGTGGGGAAAGTTGTTGATAGAAAAATAAACAGGGTCCATAACACAAGGATGTGGTGTATTTTCCAAAAGCTATCACTTAAAGTGGCTATGGGCATAAAATGGCAGCCTTCAATTATTTATACCCTAAAATAACCACTATCATGGCAATTTTATACTGAAAAATATGGAATGTTTGAATTTATAAACGACTGCCATTATCGTAAAGCAAGGCAATTATGTATAAGCTAAACATCTTTTTGTAACCATTTGTTGATTTTATACATACGGTTTTTAACTGTAATTTGTTGTAATGTATACTTATGTGGCATTATTTGGGGAAAATATGTGCGGTCAGAAAAATCTTTAATACCGATGAAATTCCTTATTTGCATTTTTGTGGGGTTTATTTCTCTGGGTGCGCTCAAGGCCGGTGATGTTAAGGTAAATATAGTTGACACTTCATCTGAGCCTATCAAAAATGCCGTTGTATCGCTTACGCCTCTGTTTGAGGCGCCAATAGCTGTTTCTGAAACTCAGAAAGCGGTTATGAAACAGCAAAATACGATGTTTCATCCTTTTGTTTTACCGATAAAAACCGGTACCTCTGTTAGTTTTCCTAACTTTGATGAGTTTCGGCATCATGTATATTCTTTTTCAAAAGCAAAACAGTTTGAGCTACGTTTATATGGAAAAGATGAATCTAATGAACTTATATTTAATGAAGCCGGTATAATTGCTCTTGGCTGTAATATTCACGATAATATGCTTGCGTATATCTATGTAACAGATGACCCGCTTTATACTGTGTCTGATGTTCAAGGTTCAGCAGTTTTTAAAGGCCTGCCAGTAGGGCGTTATGCCATGTCACTGTGGCATCCGGATCAAAAAAGCAAGCAAGATTCGTCTCATCAAGAAATTGAGATTGGCAATTCTAATGCTGTTGTTGGTGCGGTCTTGAAAATGAGGTCTGTGAAGCGGCTGCAAAAAGGGCCTGACGGACAAGAGTATAACGAATGAAATCTTTCAAATTTCAAACGCGACTAACAGTTGTCTATCTTGCTCTTTTTCTTGCTGTACAAGGCATTATCATCCTTTCCTTCTATATGTCTGTTACGCGCAATGTTAGTGAGCAAGTACAAGGCCAACTCAGTGCGTCAGCGCGTGTATTTGAACGCATCATTGATGAGCGCATTTCTTATTTAGCAGGGCGGGCGCAGGATTTATCAAAAGATTTTGGGTTTAGACAAGCCATTGGGACCAATGATGTGCCGACTATAAAGTCGGCCCTGACAAATATGGCTGGGCGGATAGGTGCAGATTTAGCCTTAATTTATGATACCGATAATATGACTTTAGCAGTTGGAAAAAACGTTGCAGGTGTAAGTGCGCCGCCGTTATCAGATGAACTAAAAGAAACAGCAGAGGCAACAGGTGTTTCGGAAACCATTGTAGCCCTAGATGGGCGCATTTATGAATTAGTTGTTGTTCCTGTAATGGCGCCTGTTCCTATAGCATGGATAGCGCTTGGTATTGAACTTGATAAAATTGCAGCACTAGAGATTAAATCTCTTTCACCGATCGATCTTGAAGTTGCTTTCCTCTATCAACAAGGTGAGCATTATCAACTTGCCTCATCGACATCGGAGCCGAGCACGTTAAGTGCTTTTGTTGCCAACCAAATACGAAGTGATATGGGGGCAGTTTTTCGGGCAAATTTTTCCGATGAACAATATATGTTCTGGCGGCTGTCGCTTATTGAAAGAACTGACGCGTCAGAAGAAATCGCAGCTTTATTATATTTCTCTATGGATAAGGCTTTGCAGCCTTATTTGGCCCTAGCTTTAGCTTTGTCTGGTATTCTCTTAATAGGATTGATTTTACTTGTAGGGGGGAGTGTTATTATTTCTCGTGGTGTGACGCGGCCCTTACGGCAACTTGCGAGAGCTACAAAGCGTATAGCCGCAGGCGATTATAATGAAGTTCAAGAAGCCCCTTCTAGCGATGACGAAATTTCGGACCTTACTTCTAATTTTAACCAAATGGTTGAAGCTGTCAAAGAAAGAGAAGGTCATATCCTTTTCCAATCATGTCATGATGCAGAAACTGGATTAGCGAACAGAAACCAATTTGAAAAAGAACTTTTAACTGGGGTAGAAAAAGGTGTTCCCTTTGTACTGGCTGTGGTTGAAGTTCAGCAAATAGCGGAACTTCGTAGTGTTTTAAACCATAGTCATGTGAATGAACTTTTACTTGGCATAGCTAAACGTATTGAAACCATTGTTGGGGTTTCTGTGGCCCGTGTTTCAACAGATTCTTTCTGTTTCACCATCGAAGATGTTGTCGGTGCAGATGTGGTCCCTTCGCTCATTGTAAATGCATTTCTTACCCCTTTTGATGTCGCTGACATTACGATTGATGCAAGCGTGAAAATTGGCCTGACAAAATACCCTGATGATTCTGCAGACCCGGTAAAATTAATGCAATATGTAAATTCTGCCCTTGATGCAGCACGGTCTACACCAAAAGGTATCGCTGCATATGTGCCGGACAGTGGGGAGGCTTTTAAAAAGCGCCTTTCCATGATGAGTGATCTACGCGTAGCGCTGAGGGCGGGGGAAGTAAAATTTGCGTATCAACCAAAATTTGATCTTTGCTCAAAGAAAATCACCTCTGTAGAAGCATTAGTACGCTGGAATAGTGAGGTGCGTGGTTTTGTGGCCCCTGATGAGTTTATTCCCTTTGCAGAAAAGACAGGGGATATACGGCACGTGACAGAATGGGGTCTTAAGGAAGCTGCCTCACAGTGTGCAGAGTGGAAAAAACGAGGGCTTGATCTAACAATTGCAATCAATCTTTCGACAAGTGACTTGATGAATCAAAACCTACCCGGTCAGGTTCTTGCCCTTATGAATAAATATTCTTTATCAGCGACCAATTTAAAATTGGAAGTTACAGAAAGCGCCATTATGCATGATATGAGCAGAGCATTAGATGTTTTGAACATGTTAAGTGCTATGGGGCTGGAGCTTTCTATTGACGATTATGGGACTGGATATTCATCCCTAAGTTATTTGAAAAAGCTTCCTGTTAATGAGCTCAAAATTGATAAGTCGTTTGTCTTAAACTTAGCAAAAAGTGAAGAAGATAGAATACTTGTGCGGTCTACGATCGAGCTTGGTCATAATTTAGGGCTAAAAATTACGGCGGAAGGTGTTGAAGACCTTGAGTCTGTGAATATGCTGCGGGAGTATGGCTGTGATACACTCCAAGGCTATTTTATCAGCCGCCCGTTACCTGCGTCAGAGTTGGAAACTTTCATTCATGAGGCTAAATTTGACTGGGCCTAGGCAACCGCTTTTGAAGTATGTAACGGCATGGTTGTTATGCGGTATGGTTACAAAAGCATTATATGCTGAATCCAAGGAGTTCCCTATTGATTTGGAACTGTATGCTGACGCACGGCTTGGTGTCGCTTCTGGGGAGCCTACATGGTTTAAGGATTGGTTGGGCAAAGGGCGGTACGGTGGTACGCGTGACGGCGGTACAAGAACGTATGCTCGCATACCTGAGCTTTCTTTAATTGCAAAGGCAGATGTCACGTGGGACATAAAAGCATTTACTCACCTTAAATATGACCCAGAGCAAGACATACCTATTGATTTGGTCGAAGCATTTGTAACATATGCCCCAGTGCCCAAGTCTTCATTCTCGTATCAATTTAAAGCGGGGGTGTTTTTCCCTCATATTTCGCGGGAAAATGTAGGTGTGGCGTGGACAACACCCTACACAATCACACCGTCTGCTATCAATAGCTGGGTCGGTGAAGAAATACGAGTTTTAGGCATTGAGGGTAAAGTCACATACCGTACTGATCTGTTTAAGTTGTCGTTAACAGGGGCTGTGTTTGGTTTTAATGATCCAGCAGGAACGCTACTTGCTTTTAGAGGGTGGGGGCTTGGGGATGCCAAGGTAGGAGCATTTGGTGAGCTACCCTTGCCACCGCTGCCATCTATTGGCAAGGACAGTACGTTTGTAAAGCAACCCCTCTGGGTTCGCCCTGTGAGGGAAATTGATGATCGCCCCGGCTATTATACTGCTTTAGATATTCAATATGCAGACAACCTTCAATTTGGCGCCTTTTATTATGATAACAGAGGAAACCCTGAGATCATAAGGAACAAGCAATATGCTTGGGATACAAGGTTCTGGAATTTTTATATTGAGACAACTTTATCGCATGAAATTAAACTCATCTCACAGTATATGACAGGTAATACGAAGATGGGTGAAATATGGCGCAATGGTCAACGCTTTCTCGACGTAGATTATGATGCTGGTTTTTTATTAATAAGTAAAAAGATGGAGCGTTACCGTGTAAGTGGAAGGTTTGACTGGTTTTCTACCGATGACAACTCATTTGAATCAATAGATAATAACAATGAAACCGGGACGGCATTCACAGCGGCTGTCTCAATAGATGTTTTTAAGAAAGACAAGATACTGATTGAGTATTTACGCATTGATAGTGAGCGCCCATCGAGAGAGACTATTGGCTTTCTAGCAGATCAGAGTAATGATATTTTACAGGTCAGTTTCAGGAAGCGGTTTTAAGTTTCGATTAATCAACCATTAGCTCTTTGACAGCAACAGCCTTAATGAGGGCATAGACATGGCTCCCCACCTCTAGCATGAGCGCATTTGCTGATTTTTCGGTAATGCGCGCCGTTATCTTTTGATCTGCAGATGTAAGATCCATAGTGAGTAGAACGTCTTTGTTGAGGGTAGCGATTTGGGTAACAGTAGCCTCTATTTGATTGAGAATACTAACGTCCCTGTGGTGTGATAAAGAAATGCCTACGTCGCGCGCAAGAATGCGCAACCGTAATTTGCTGCCTGTTCTTTCCCCTTCATCTGTGAGCCAAAGAATTTGCTCTCCTGTTTGGGCCTTTAAAAGGCCATCCCTGCGGGTTAAAACTATGGCAGATACGACTGTCCCTGCATCATCAAGGCCCATATGTTCGGATGTTTCCGGGGCCGATAATACCTTTTCAATTGAACCGGAGACCAAGGTGTTTCCGCTGGCAATTAACACGGCATAATCGGCGACAAGCAGCATTTCCTCTACTTGATGTGTTATGAGCAGGATAGGGGTGTTGGTTGTCAGGCTTAAAGCACGAATATCCCGGAGCAAGCTTCGTTTGCGTATTGGGTCAAGTCCGTTCATAGGTTCGTCTAAAATGAGTAGTTTGGGTGCTGTAGCAAGTGCGCGTACTATAGAGACACGTTTTGCCTCTCCTCCAGAAAGAGTGGATGGGTGGCGTTTAAGCAGGTGTGAAATGCCAGAAATTTCATAGAGTTCTTGAAGATAAGCTTTTGAAAGTGTTGCTCCCAGCATAATATTATCTTGAACCGACATTGTTGGAAACAAGGTTGGCTCTTGAGTAACATACCCAACTTTACGCCGTGCTACAGCAATATTTGTACTGCTTATGCTATCAAAAAAAAGGGTATCTGGTCCGGAGATATTACCAGCCTCAGGTTTTTGAAGCCCGGCTATCATTCTAGCGATTGTTGTTTTCCCTGCCCCAGACGGACCAATAAGGGCAGTTATTCCAGCGTGAATATTGAAATTCGCCTGTGCGTTATGACCATTTTGATTCCAATATATATCAATATTATACATCTTCTTGCTCACACCCGCCTCGGTCTTTTCGCGCGGCGATTAAGCCATTCAGAGGCTGCTAGGCTTCCAAGAGCTGGGACAAGACAAAGTAGGGCTAACCGGGCAGCACTCTCTTCTGCGCCAGGAGCTTGGGCTGCACTATATAGAGCGAGAGGCAGGGTTTGCGTAAGGCCGGGAATATTCGCTACAAATGTAATCGTCGCGCCAAACTCTCCGATAGCACGCGCAAAACCAAGCACTGCACCCGACAAAATACCGGGATAAGCAAGCGGTAAACTAATGCGGATAAACTGCTTGTAAGGTGGAATGGATAGTGTTTCCGCCACTTCTCTGTACGCTGTGGGTTCAACCTCAAAAGCTTGGCGAATACTGCGCACCATAAGGGGGAAAGCCATTAATCCGCTCGCAATAGCCGCGCCTTGCCACTTAAAAGCCGGGCTAAAGCCTATGGTTGTCAGGACAGTGCCAAGGGCAGTATTCGGCGCGAGAGTGATCAACAATAAATACCCTATAACCACAGGGGGTACGACGAGTGGTATATGGATAAGTGTATCAAGAAAAATTTTTCCCCAAAATTGTTTTCGTGCAAGGAAATAGGCTGTTGCAATAGCAAGAGGGAGTGTCAGTAAGGTTGCCCATAGAGCGACTTTAAAACTCAGACTCAGAGCCTCTATTTCTATTATTGATAGCATCAGGCTTTGAGATGAGCATTATAGCGACTTAGGCCCGCGACTAAATCAGCTATTAAATCATCAGTGTCCTCTAGGCCAATATGTAACCGTAGCAAGGGACCCTTGGATTGCCATTTTGTTGCTGTGCGGCTGGAGCTGGGGTCACTCGGCAAAATTAGGCTTTCATAACCGCCCCAACTAAAGCCCATTTTGAAAAGTTTCATATTATCAACAAAGGCGGCTGTGTCAGGGTATGTGCCTTCTTTTAATACGATTGAAAATAGACCTGATGACCCAGCAAAGTCACGGGCCCAAACATCATGACCGGGGCATGTTTCAAAAGCTGGGTGTAAGATGGTTTCAACACTATTATGGTCTTTTAACCAGGCAGCAATTTTCAGAGCGTTGTCTTCATGCTGGCGCATTCGAACGCCGAGTGTGCGGAGCCCCCTTAGGGCAAGAAAAGCGTCATCTGGCGACACTGTTTGCCCAAGCTGAAATGCAGTGCGCTGTAGTTTTTTGAATGTTTTCTCATTTGCTGTTGCTGTGCCTAGCATTATGTCTGAATGGCCGCCAATATACTTAGTACAGGCATGTACTGAAATATCTGCACCATGCTCGAGAGGATTCAGAAGAAGGGGGGTGGCCCAAGTGTTATCTGTAATAACATAGACACCGTGTTTTTTTGCGACAGCGCAAATGGCAGGAAGGTCTTGAACCTCAAAGGTCAAAGATCCAGGAGTTTCTGTTACAATAACGGTTGTATTCTCTTTCAGGAAAGTGACAATGTCAGCACCTATCAAGGGGTCATAATAACTCGTCGTAACCCCCATTGTTTTTAGAAACCCATTTGCGAATGCCCGTGTGGGTTCATAGGCGGTGTCTGGTACTAATATATGGTCGCCTGACTTTACTAGAGCCAAAATTGCCCCTGTTACAGCTGCAACACCACTTGGGTAGAGCATTGTACCTGTGCCCCCCTCTAATTCTGTCATGGCATCAGAAAAAGCCCAGTGGGTAGGTGTGCCTTTGCGCCCATAAAAAAGTTTTTTACCTGCGGGGTCGGCGACACGTTCGCGCAGTTCGGCATATGTTTCAAAGAGGCACGTTGAAGCACGATAAACAGGTGGGTTTACAATACCTTGTGTCCATTCTTTTTTTCGACCTGAGGTGACTAGGGTTGTATCATTTGTCTTTTTTGTCATGTGCCGCTCTAAAATAGGAATTAAATAACTAGGGCTCTATTGGTAAGCTTATATTGCTACCCCACTCAGTCCATGAACCGTCATAAACCGCAACATCCCATTTGCCAAGAGCAGCAAACGCAATTGCAAGATTGCAGGCAGTAACACCCGAGCCACAACTTGTAATAATTGGTGCCATTAAGGTAATGCCAGCAGCTTCTATGATTTTTATCAATTCTGAGTTGTTTTTGAGGGTGCCATCGCGGTTGTAGAGGTTAGTGAAAGGGATGTTTTTCGAGCCCGGTATATGCCCGCTGCGTAAGCCAGCACGTGGTTCGGCGACAGTGCCGTTGAAGCGCCCTGATGAGCGTGCATCAATAATCTGTTCATTAGAGCTACCTAGAGTTTTTAGCAAATCACTTGTGTACTTCACTAAGGAAGAATCTTGCACCGCTTTAAAGGTTGAAATTGGTCGAGGAACAATATCAGTCGTAATAGGCTTGTTTTCATCACACCATTTTTTGTACCCCCCATCCAGCATATACACATTGCTATGTCCCATAGCTCTAAACATCCACCATGCCCGAGCGGCTGTTGGTATATCCCCCTTATTGTAAACAATTAAAGTATCCTCATTGCTGATACCAAGGTTTTGTACCCGAGCAGCAAATGCATCAGGTGATGGCATTGTATGAGGGAGGTTCGTTGATGTATCTGCGATAAGATCAATGTCAAAGAAAACAGCATCGGGAATGAGGGCTTGTTGAAATTCCTTGGCACCACTGCGGTTTGTATCAGGCATGTGCCATGAGGCATCTATTGGAACAATATTAGGTAGGCCAAGGTTTTCAGCTAGCCAGTCTGTTGATACAAGGGGAGACAAAGCCATGTCTATTTACTTTCTGCGCAAACGGAACAGCGCATACAGTAAGGGTCATGTGGATTTATTTCAATCGTGTTAATCGTTTATAGGCGCAAGCATTATAAAGTCAGCTGTTCTGTTTAGGCGGCACATTGCCGCCTATAGTCCTCCATTTATTCCTAACAGACTTTCGTTAATTCATAATGAGGCGGCTAGTAATATTTCCGCCCTTCTTGAGTTTGAACAGACTGTTGAGGAGAGGGTGGTCAAATGCTTCTGTTTCTTTACACAACCTTAGATTTTCTTCAGAAACATAAGTAGAATGCTGCTCACCATCTACCAAAATATAATACCAAGGATGATCTTTGGAAGGCTGACTATCAGTCATAGCATCATACCATTCAGGAGATTGGTTAAAGGTTGCATCCACATCGAAAACAAGGCCGCGATATCCAAAACGGCGGTGGCGAACCACTTGCCCCGGGGCAAAACGTGCTGTTGTTGTAGGTGACATATTTCTTCTCCTTTCCGCCAAGGTCGCCATTTAGGCTGTTATGGCTAGGCCACTTCTTGACCCACTATCTTAAGTATAGCTTGAGCGTATTAATGAAAACTGAACGAATCTAATAAAAATATTAATGTTTTAGTAATTATATTTCATAATTTTTAGAGTATAAACCGGCCTTTACACTTATAACGTGGGGTTGCTTTGTGCGTTTTGGTAGAGGTGCCGTACCGTATCTGTGATTTTCTTTTTGACAGAATTCACAGGAACGCGCATAGGGACGTTGCACCGCACGTATATAAATTAAGGTTACAGGCATGAACAAAACAATTTACGAGGGTCTGGATCAATTAGGTAAGGCAACTCAAGCCCCGGAAAGCCCGGAGGCAGCTACTCTTGAAATGGTAAGAAACCCGAGGGAAGGGACAGACTATCTAGTTCGGTTTACATGCCCTGAGTTTACAAGTCTGTGTCCTGTAACCGGGCAACCTGATTTTGCGCACCTTGTCCTTGATTATGTGCCCAATAAAAAGCTTGTTGAAAGCAAGTCATTAAAGCTCTTTCTTCAAGCTTTTCGTAATCATGCGGCTTTTCATGAAGATTGCACGGTTGGCATTGCCGAACGCCTAGTTGACGAAATGAAACCAAAATGGTTGCGCCTTGGGGGCTATTGGTATCCCCGTGGCGGCATTCCAATTGATGTGTTTTTCCAAACAGGCGAGGCCCCCCCCAATGTATGGGTTCCTGATCAAGGGGTGTCTACATACCGCGGAAGAGGGTAACCTACGGAATATCGATAAATTTGTGGGTTTGAAGGCTTAAGCGCCACTTGGGGTGGGCTTTGCAGTATTCCACAGCCTTTGCCGTATTGTCGACTTGAGTATCACAGTCCATAGGTTGAAGGAAAAAATGTTTAAAATCCAGTCCCTCAAACTGGGTAGGATCTCCGCCGCTCTGGGGGTAAACAAGTTTTAGTTCTTGTCCTGATTTAACAATCATTTTGGAACCAATTTTAGGGCTGATACACAACCAATCAATCCCTCGAGGTGGCTTTATGGTGCCGTTACTTTCAACAGCAACTTCAAATCCCACCTCGTGAAAAGCGATAATGAGTGCGCTATTGAGCTGCAGTAGAGGTTCCCCTCCTGTACACACTACGAGCGGTTTGCCGCCCCCGCAACCAGCCCATTTTCCTTTTACAGCATGTGCAAGTTCTTCAGCTGTTTTGAATTTACCACCACCAGGGCCATCGGTTCCAATAAAATCAGTATCACAGAATTTGCAGATGGCGTCTGCGCGGTCTTCCTCTCGTCCTGTCCAAAGATTGCATCCGGCAAAGCGACAGAACACAGCAGGGCGGCCAGCCTGTGCGCCTTCACCTTGTAAGGTGTAAAATATCTCTTTGACTGTATAGGTCATCGTTATTCTTGATACCGTGTTGGGTCAGGGATATTTGATTCTCGAAAGCCTTTGCGGCGAAGCAGGCAGCTATCGCAGTGCCCGCAAGCAGCACCCGTTAAATCGGGGTCATAACAACTGATGGTCATGGCATAGTCCACACCTAGTTTCGTACCCGCAGAAGTGATTTGTGCTTTGGTCATATTAATTAACGGTGTTCTGATGTGAATACGTTCAGCTTCCGTTACGCCAACTTTAGTACCTAGATTGGCTGTTTCTTCGTAAGATTTAATAAATTCGGCACGGCAGTCGGGGTATCCACTATAGTCCAAAGCGTTTACGCCAATAAAAATATCTTTTGCCCCGACGGTCTCTGCGTATGCAAGGGCAAAGGAAAGAAAAATTGTATTGCGGGCTGGCACATAGGTAACAGGAATATCTGCTTCCATTTCACCCTCATTGCGGTCTTTTGGGACATCAATGTCGTCTGTAAGGGCGCTTCCCCCAAACAGAGTAAGGTCAATTTCGGTAGTTTTATGTTCGGCTACACCTAAATGCTGGGCAATAGCATCAGCAGCTTGAAGTTCAATGCTATGGCGTTGGCCGTAACGGAATGAGAGAGCGTGTATCTGGTAGCCTTCATTTTGCGCCATTGCGACAACGGTTGCACTATCCAACCCACCAGAAAGGAGAACAACTGCTTTTTTCTTTTTCACCATCATCTAACTCTTATACTGAAATCATTATATATTAAAAACGCAAAAATAAACGCCGGGCGCCTATAGCACCCAGCGTAGAATTTTAAAATGATTTCTTTCACATAACAACTGACTGATTATTAGTCGAGAGGGTATTAGTCAACGGGGGCTTTTCTGAAGATTTTTTCGTCAAATTCGCCTTCCCACTTAGCAACCGCGGTGCCAACGGATAAATCACCTGTGACATTCACGACTGTACGCAGCATGTCGAGTGGGCGGTCAAACGGAAAAACAAAGCCAACAATCAAGGCTGTTTGTGCGGCATCAATACCAAAGACACCTGTGACACCAGCCAAAAGAAAGAGGGAAGCTGATGGTACCGCAGCTGTACCAATAGATGCTATCGTTGTTGCCACAGCAATCAGTAAATAATCAAAAAACCCTATATCAATACCAAAAACTTGAGCGGCAAATACTGCGAGAACACCAACATAAATTGCCGAACCATCCATGTTAATTGTTGCTCCAAGCGGTAATACAGAAGCAGCAACAGGTGTTTTAATGCCAAGGTTTTCTTCTGCAACAGTAATTGTTACAGGAAGTGTCCCCGAACTTGAGGATGTAGAAAAGGCTACAAGTTGCGCCCCTCTAATTCCCTGAAAGAAGCGACCCGCAGGTAATTTCAAAATATATTTCATCATTGTTGTATGGGTAAAAATCATATGGATGAAACAGGCAGCAAGAAAAGTACCTACAAGTGGTAGGACATCTAAAAGTTTGGTCAACCCTCCTGTGCCGATAACACCAGCAATGAGAGCAAAAACACCAAAAGGGGCCATTTCCATCACCAAATGTGTGATCTTGAGCATTACCTCTGAGCCAACATCAAACACATCGGCCAAGGGTTTTGCTTTTTTACCAACAAGTAAAATACCTATGCCCAGAAGCAGCGCAAAGAATATAATTGCGAGCATATTGGCCTCGGCTAATGCTTGAACGGGATTAAGGGGAATAATATCCAGTAGGCGCTGTTCAAGGCTGATGCTTGGCATGACATCTTTTGCCGCAGCCCCCCCAAGCTCGACACCAATACCAGGCTTGATTATAGCAGCAAGTGTCAGGCCTATAGTAATTGCAATAATCGTTGTACCCATATAGGCGCCCATTGTTTTTAGACCGAGAGACCCGAGCTTTTTAGGGTCGCCCATCGCAACAACACCAGCAACCAGTGTAATGAAAACAAGAGGTACGACAATCATTCTAATTAGGCGTAAAAATATTTGGCCGAGCCAATCAATACTGGCTGCACCGTCCCCCCATAAGGCACCAACAAGAATACCCAGAACAAGCGCACCCATGATGCGTTTCCATAAGGTAATCTCAAACCATTTTTTTAACATTTGTATCCCTTCCCCGAAAGATTTGCCCGACAGGGTTACGGGAATTAAATGTTTTATCAAGCTTGAAATACAACTTCTTCTTCATCAAGCCGCCTTGAATATCTAACGCACCAAAAAAGAAGAGGAAAGCACAACTGGGCTTCATAAAAAAATTATCCTTATATATTAAAATCTTAGCTAAATTTTTAGCAAATTAGAACTTTAAGAATTGCTTTACTCATGAAGGGCACACTGATTCGTATAAGAGCGAATTAATAGGTAAGTTTCATGTTCAGGCAGAAGATACGCCGTAGTTTCTACGCGTTCATAACAATATTTTTGGTAACTCATCAAACAGTATGGGCTGCTGAGGTGTGCATACACCCTTTAGAGCTTGAAGCCGACCAAGTACGGTTTGTGGAAACACAGTTAAGGGTGGCTGCTTTACAGTGTAGAAGCCATGATGCTGTTGATTTTACAAGCCTTTATGGAGGGTTTGTCAAAGAAAACAGGCCATACCTAGTGAAGAGTAGTAAGCCTCTCAGGACGTTTCTTGCTCGCCAAGGGCAGCAGTCTATCGATAACCATGTGGTGGCCACTGCGAAGCGGATTTCATTTGAGAGTGCTAAGGTCGCACAGTTTTGTGCTCGGGCTAAACTTGCGGCACAATTTTCTGCTAAGTCAGCCCATCCCGTCATGTTGATTTCAATGATGCCGGTACGGTACCAAAAACCCGCAATGTTATGCACCAGCTAACATGACATATGGAGAGGTTCACCTCTCCATATGTATGAGTAGTTACAGTGTGTTAGTAAATAAGTTTAATTTCAACACGGCGGTTTTTTTCTTCACGCACACCGTCACCGGTTGTAACGTCAGGCTTTGTCTCACCCTTGTTTTCAATCATAATTTTATGGGCTGGGACACCCTCAGAAACAAGAGCGGCTTTCACAATTTCTGCACGCCTCAAGGCCAAGGCATCGTTATATTGATTGCTACCAGCGCGGTCTGTATGACCAACCGTATCAATCTGAACAGCGTTAAACTCACGATATGCTTTTGCAGCATTATTAATGATCTGCGCTGCAGTGGCCGTAATATCAGATTTATCAAAGTCAAAATAAACAATGAACGGTTTTGGGCGTGGACGCTCTATTGGTTTTACAACCTCTTTAACGGCGACAGCGGGTGCAGGAGGGGCTACCTGAACAGCAGGTTTAGGCTCTGGTTTAGGAGCAGGCGCCATTACAGGTTCTGGTGCAGGTGTTGAGGGTTCTTCACCGCCAAAACGCCAGCTAATACGCGCAAACACCTCATGGTTAAAGGACTTATACTCAAAGGCTTTCGACGCGAAATCCTCATTAAAATTATGCATATAGCGATAGCCGACACCCATTTCTAAACCTTGGCCGAATGGCTTAACAATCTGTACCATCGCTTGCACGGCAGGCACCCATTTGCTGGTATTAGCAAAAGAAACTGTGTCGGTTTTCAGGCCAGAAATCTTCACTTGGCTCAGACCAACACCAACGCCAGCAAGTAAGGACCAGTCCGTTTCATTTCCAAGGAGTGTCTGCCAACCATTGACCATAAGGTTGTATTTTTTTTGTGTGCCGTCAGCCAAAGACTTGCCCGACAAACCAGAAGTGCCGGGGTCTGTAACCTCTAGGCTTTTGAAGTTATTACTGCGAAGTAAATACTCAATTTCAAAACGGCGGCTGCCCACTTTTTTCCCGAAATACAAGCCGCCAACAGGGCCGAGTTCACGCTGCACTTCAAGGCGCAGATCGTCTGAATTCCGCTCTAGGCTTGAGCTTGGGGAGTGTGTAAGGCCAAATTCAAAGCCGCCATAAAAATGGTCCGCGGCCGCGGCAGCAGGGAGAGTAGTAAGAGTGATGGCAGTGGTTGTACCAAGAAGCCATAAGTATGATTTGCGCATTTCAAAATCCAATGTAGTCTTTAATATGAGGTATTCTATTACAAAATTTCACTATTTCACTGGAAAGCCTACAGTTACGAGGGTTCCCCAAGTGTTGCAGCGATTCTATAGAGTAGGGTGTATTCAAGCAATATTATAGTTGTATGAATACGGTCTGTTTTGGTGGGAATTTAGGGCCTGTGCTATTGTTGCATCTCTTCTGTGCGTTTTGTGAGACAAAACTGTGCACTTTTGAGACACTCTGTGACATGCTGCGCTTTTAGCAGCGATAAATGATCATTTTGCATTAAACGTGCATTAAAAAAGCCTAACTACATTGTAGCTAGGCTTTTCTTTAATTGGCTCCGCCTGCTGGGCTCGAACCAGCGACCCATTGATTAACAGTCAATTGCTCTGCCAACTGAGCTAAGGCGGATCAGTAACTCGTCTGCGGGCATTTCCGCATCGGAGTGGGGTCTTTATACTCAAAAATTTTCGCCTGCCAAGTACAAAATTAGTTTTTCTGCAATCTTTTGTCTATTTACCATAGTTGGGCAGGATTTTTACCATAAAATATAGCGGCAAGGCCCTAAAATTTTGCAATATGCTAGGGGCTGGGTTTCGGTGCCTAAAAAACACACCAAATGTATGAGGGTATGTGTGGCGAAGGTTAAATTTCCTAAAAATTATTATCTGGAATTATTACCTAGAAATTACAACTAAGGGGACAAATGCGCCGAATAAGGCGTGGTCCCATGAAAAGTAAGAAAATTATTGGAGGCGCGAACGAGAATCGAACTCGTGTACACGGATTTGCAATCCGTTGCGTCACCACTCCGCCATCGCGCCTCACATGGTGCTTATGTTATGAAACGCATAACATAAGGTATTTTAGCCCAGCCTGAAGGGGTATTGGTTACTGATTTCAAGCCTTGTGAGATACCGTCCAGTATTTGGCCTGTATCTTGTTGGCGCTTTATAGTCAGGTTTGGTAAGGCGGTAAAGCCTGTTTTTCATTTTTGTTTGTCTCTTGGTTTGTAACATAGATGTAGCCATTGTCATGTGCATGCACCTGTTAGGGTTTCTGCGTAATAGGCCATCATGGTATTACCTTGGCTTGGTATAGATTTTTCTGCCCCTCAATCAGCAAGCCGCGCTAAGCAAGGGTGTAGAGGGTTTTCCCTATGCTCCGACAAATGGTATTCTTGAGCGGAGACAATTGTACTCATTTGGCTATTTTTTGCGTCTTCCCCAAAACTTCACCAAGGGGACTCATTCGTGATTAATTCAGTATTTGTGTGATGCTTCAGCGGTTTTGATAGACCCGTGGCGTATGTGGAGCAGGATTAATGGGGTGCTTTTCTGAAAAGGTCCGCAGCCCATTGATGTGTTTCGTAGATGCCTAACGTTTATCTTACTAGTTTTAGCGGATAGCTATTCATATGCTACCCTGTTGATTTAGCCCGAAATGAATGGATCGTAATGACGGTGTCTTTTCGTTTAAGATGGTTCAAATTTTCCATCGCACCAGCGCCTCATGTATTTTAACTCATGGGGGCTTTAATGGCCCAGAATAATACTTAGTTTTGGGTAATACTTAATTAAAAAAGACCATGTTAATATGCCCTGTTTTAAGAACACGTTAACCATTACTGGACTAAGCAAGCAGGTGTTTTTGTGTTTTTTGCAACCGTTTGCAATGCTTTATTGAGTAATATTTATGTGTTTTAGGTGTTGGTTTGAGGTTTATGATTTTAATTAGGGCCAATGGATACGTACCGGGAGCGGCCTGAGGGATGTTAGATATTTTAATGACACCGCAATTTTCTACAGCAACGAACGTATTAGCGGAATACTGGCGTAGCCTGCCGCGTGGGCACAAAAAACAATGCCCGCGCCGCGCTGATTTTTCTATTACGGGTATTGTGCAAATTGTTGCGGAAACATTCCTGAGTGAATGGTCAGGGCCAGAAGAGTTGCGCATTATACAGGTGGGTACCAAGCTCGACCAGTTACTCGGTAAAGACATAACGCAGTATAATATTTTTGAAATACTGCCGCCAGAACTTTTAAGGCAGGAAAAGGTTTATTATCAAAACCTAAGAACATTACCCTGTGCAGGAGTTATTACCCGACACGCAAAAAACTTGAAAGACAGGTCTTTTGTGTACCGGACTGTGCAACTACCTCTGTTGGATGATGCGGGGGAAGTTCGGTATTTTATTGGTACAGGTTCCGTGTTACCGGATTCCCAAGTTGAAGAGGAATTTGGAACCCTAGAGTATAATGATATAAGTCTTTTGGACCGCCGGTATCTCGATATTGGCGCCGGTAGGCCAGAGTAGACAACACTCTATAAAGATATAACCCAGTAAAGCAGATATACCGCGAATACAGTTGAATATTTTTTTGGAACACTGTTTTTATCCTGGAAAGAAAGAATATTTCCCCCGAAAATAAGGTCTAAGGGAACTATTTTCTGTAAATACAGGTCTGTCTCTGTACTTCTATCTAAAAACATGCCTATTTTTCAGTGTAAAACACATTGTTTCTTTGGCGTGCACTCCTTATAAAGCTGCGTCATGAATTAATAAAACGACAAAGGTGAAAATCCGTGAGCAACTATGCATCAGCACGCACCCATATGATTGACAGTCAACTTCGTCCCAACGAAGTGAATGATGAGCGTATCATTGCCGCCATTGTGAAGGTGCCACGTGAGAAATTTGTACCAAAGATCAAACGATCAATCGCTTATGTTGATGAGGACTTAGCCATTGGGAATGGCAGGTATCTTATGGAACCAGTGATTTTTGCCCGGTTGCTTGTTGCAGCAGATATTAAACCGACGGACCTTGTTCTCGATGTCGGGTGTTCAACAGGATATTCGTCCGCAGTGATGGCGAGCCTGGCTGATGCTGTTGTGGCACTTGAAGAAGATGAAGAACTTGCAGATGCTGCAGAGCGAAAATTGTCCGAACAAGACATTATGAATGTTGCTGTTGTTAAAGGTACTCTCAATCAAGGGGTCTCAAAGCAAGGGCCATATGATGTGATTTTTCTCCAAGGGGCCGTTGATGAAATTCCGGCTGTGCTGGTTAAGCAACTCAAAGAAGACGGGCGCCTGATGTGCGTGAAGCTTGAAGGTGGCGTTGGGCGCGCCCATATGGTGACAAGGGAGCATGATAAATTTGTAGGACGTAATCTATTTGATGCAAATGTTCAAAGGCTCCCGGGTTTTGAAAAAGAAACAACATTTGTTTTTTAAAGGCTTTTTGGTGCGGTATGTGCTAGGGAGCAACGACTGAGATGAAAATAGGTGTGTTAATCACCAGTAAATATGGCCTGGGTGAGCATGAGGCCAAATAACAGCGATGGATATCAAGGAGAGTACTATGAGGAAGGGGATTGTATCACTGTTGGCAGTGTCCACAGTGCTAGCAGGTTCTTTCACTGCATCAGCGGAAACATTACAAGAAGCACTCGCAGCCGCTTATTCGTCTAACCCACAATTGATGGCACAACGTGCTGCCTTGCGGGCTACAGACGAAGGGGTTTCTAGGGCTAAGTCCGGTTTTTTACCAAACTTGAGCGCCTCTTGGGATTATAGCGACACCAAACGAGATATTACACCCGATGGGGGCGCAGCTATTAAATCGCCCTCTGACCAGGAGGGGTATACATTAACGGCACGTCAGTCTCTGTTCCGTGGGTTTCAAGACGCCAATACTTTACGGCAGGCAAAAAGCACAGTGCGCGCAGGACGGGCACAGCTTCAGTCGGTTGAGCAACAGGTACTTTTACAGGCTGTTACAGCCTATATGAATGTTGTGCGCGACGAATCTGTTGTTGATCTGCGTAAAAATAATATCAAAGTTCTTGAGCGCCAAATGCAAGCAAGCCAAGACCGGTTCCGGGTTGGTGAGGTGACACGCACAGATGTGGCACAGTCCGAGGCGCGCTTAGAAAATGCAAAATCTTCCCTTCTTTCTGCGGAAGCAACGCTTGCTTCCAGTCGGGCACAGTATCGCCGTATAGTTGGTCGTACACCAGCGTCTCTTGATACGCCGAGTATGAAACCCGCTTTGCCGGCTAATCTTGATTCAGCCATTGAAATTGCGATGGAAGAGAGCCCGGGTGTGAAAGCGGCCCGCTATAATGAGCAAGCGGCCCGTTACAATATTAATACCGCTAAAGGGGCTTTACTGCCGTCGGTCGACGCTCAACTGTCTCATTCAAATTTTGATTCGACAGGAATTAACTCTGCAACACTGACAACAAATGCCACGAATTCAAAAGCGACGACATTTGGGGTGCGGTTAACTGTACCTATCTATTCTGGTGGTGCGCGGTATTCGGACATTCGCCGGGCAAAACAAGTGCGCAGTCAGCGTATGATGGAAATTCATCAGGCTGAACGTGTCGCGCAGGAAAATGTTTTTATTGCTTGGGATAATTACAGGGCCGCGGTTGGGCAAATTTCATCCACACAGGCTGCTGTTCGTGCGAATGAAATTGCACTGGATGGCGTTAAGCAAGAGGCCTATGTGGGGTCAAGAACAACACTTGATGTTTTGAATGCTGAACAAGAGCTTTTAAATTCACGAGTACAGCTTGTATTAGCGCAGCGTGATGAGTTTGTTGCGGCTTATAGTCTTGTCTCGGCGACCGGTAAACTCACGGCTAAAGACTTAAGTCTGGGTGTTGATGTCTATGATGAAGAAAAATATTATAATGAAGTCGGTGCCACAAAACTTATTGGGCTTGGCACCAAAGAAGGCGAGTAATATTTGATAAATAGCGCAGTTTTGTTGCGTATATGGGATGGGGAGCTATGGAGGCTCCCTATTTTTTTAGGGACAAATAAGTCCTATTTTTCGAAAATTTTTGTGGTAACTGCCTTAGATTGTTTAAGAATTATTGACAGGTGACTCTCTAAAATGTACCTGTTTTATAGTTAGTTGTTTTAATATTGGCTGGTTAATGAGCGAAAACGCATCCGAAGACGAACCAACGATGGAAGAAATTCTGGCGTCTATACGCCGGATTATTTCTGATGAGTCGGAAGACGAGGCGCTGCAAGCGGCACCTGAGGAGGAAGCTATTGGCGATGAAGCTGGTGATGAGCCAGAACCCGAGCCAGAACCAGAACCAGAGCCAGAGCCAGAGCCAGAGCCTGCAGAAGAGGCGCCTGAAGAAGACTTGGAGCTGGCGGAGCCAGAACCTGAGCCGGAGCCAGAACCTGAACCTGAACCTGAGCCGGAGCCAGAACCTGAGCCAGAGCCAGAGCCAGAGCCAGAGCCAGAACCTGCTGAAGAAGATGTTTTCGAGTTAACAGACTTTGCAACGGCTGGGGAAGTTAATGCCATTGTTTCACCGCCTGTTGAAGAACGTGCAGGGGATACCTTTGCCCACCTAAGCCAGATGATGGTGGCGGGTTACGAGGGGGATGCGAACACCCTTGAGGCACTTGTCCGGACGATGTTGAAGCCAATGTTACAAGGATGGCTTGATGAAAACCTTCCATCTATCGTGCAGGATGCGGTTGAGCGCGAGGTTGCTCGAATCGCACGTCGCCGTTAAATTACAGGTTAAACCATAGGGTAAACTACAGGCCACTCAACGAGCAGGCCTTCTCCAGATATCTGGCGTGTTTATTGGAGCGAACCCTATGGTGCTTTACCCCCTTATTATAATGGTCGGAATAAAATAGGTTGGGGTGTAATGAATTTACTGGGTCTAATAAATCATACGAACCATGTTTTGATTGATAGGGGGGAATTGTTTCACATAAAAATCTTCCCTATCTGGCACATAAAGTTCTGGATCAATAGTGGTGAAATCAATGCTACCTGTATCCAATAGAACTCGATTTCCAGAAAAATCAATGGCATGATTGAGCCAAATTAATATATTATTGCCAATAATACCGTCTCTTAAGTGGGCTTGAACAGGTTCGTTGGGGGAGATAAAAACCGGTGTTCGGCGAAATTTTATATGACCGACTCTGAAATTAAGATTCGTAAAAATTCCTTTATTTTCTGATTGAAGCAATCGAGGATTATCGCCGCGAGCAGCAAGTTTAAAGTGCTCTTTGCCCCAGATTACCATCGCGCCAGGATAGCCCGTGTCGAGCATCATTTTTTTTGGAAGAACCTCTTTTTCCCAAGGCATTTGATTTTTTAAAATAATGTATGGTGCATTCCCATCAATATGGAGTTTCAGAGACTTGCCGAAAAAGGGTTGTAGATTTGTATTGCTTGGGTAGAGGTTGAGAGTGAAGGTTTCTCTTATAACCTCAACAACATAGTTGGCAAAAAAATCCTGTCCAAATATACCATTGAATCTAAAGTTAAGTCGATCTCCAATAGGGGGTCTGCGGTCAATACGGATGAGGCGTTCAGGTACATAGCTATGATGATCGTCAAGAGTAAAAGGCACAGGAACCAGCCGTGCACCAGAAACAATTTCATCTAAAGCCGGGAACACTATCTCCGCACTTTCTTCGATAGCAAGGTCGCTAAAATTATGATCATTAGACTGAAACACAGCCGTTGAGGAAGTACCAGTGTCCAGCGCCATGAAAAGCTGGTGATCACCCATCCGCACTTTGAGAACGACTCTGTTATTAACAATTTTGATAGGAAATGACGCAATAGGCGCTGGTTTTGATGGGGGGGATGCATGAGTGGCCCCGAAGGCTAAAAAAACTACGAGAGGTATGAACAATGATAATTTCCAAAAAAGTCTTGCGGTCATAGCCCGAAAACCTTTCGTGTTTCATATAACCAAAATACTGACTGAATAAACTATTATTTTGCCATCAATTGTTATTTAAAACAACTATAGGGGTGTTAGGGTTTTGTTTCGATTATAGGGTTTAGCTATAGTGACTTATTATTTTTAGGGAGGAAAATGTATACTGGGGTGATTGCTGTTTATTCAATCACCAGCACGGCAGATGTTTCAGGTTTGTTGAAATCCCGAACAATATACTCTTCATTGTTGGGTGGATAAAAGCCACCGTCAATGCCAGTACGGTGAACACCTACGACAGAAAGCCACAGCTTTTTCGATCCAAAATCAATGACATAGTGAAATTGGTTCAGCACATTACCCCCTAACAACCCTTGGCGCTTGCGGGCTTGTTTTGGGGGATTAGCCGAAATAAACACGGGTGCTTCAATAAAGCGTAAATTGCCGACTTCAAAGGTGGCGTGGGTAAAAATACCAATATTGTCCGCCTTCAATTGCGGCGTGTCCTTCCCTCTGGATGCGAGCTGAAAATGTTTATCATCCCAGATGACCATTGACCCAGGGTAGCCTGAATCAAGCAAGAGGCTTTTGGATTTGGCATAGCGTTCCCACGGAAGTTTACTGACCAACCGTATATGAGGCGAATGGCCTTTCATATGGAGCTTTAAGCGCGTCCGGAAGCGTTTTTTCAGTTTTGTCCCCTTGGGATACAGCTTGAGAATTCGGGTTTTGGGATTTACCTCAATCACAAAACTGTTGAAGAAATCCTGCCCAAGAATGCCCTCAAATTCAAAATGCAACTGATTGCCAATTGGTGTTGTGTCGAGAATTAGCAGGGGCTTTTGTACAAAGAAGCTATGTTGTGAGATGGAAAATTTTAGCGGGGCCAAGGTAAGCCCGCTGACAGTTTCATCAAGCGCGGGAAACACTACATTTGTTTCCTCAATTGTTTGAAGATCGTTAAAGGGATATTTTTCTGATTGAAACAAAACTGTTCTGGATGCACCGGTGTCGAGCAGAAACCGCAGTGTAAATTCCCTGACTTTTACACGAATTTGCACACGGTTGTTAATCAGGTCAAACGGTGCCTCGGCAAGGGGGATTTCATTACCGGTATTACGTGCATAACTCGAAGCACTATAAATAATACCAAAAAAAAGCGATAGTATGCCTAAAATAACCCGGGGAAAACAGGCACGGGAGAGGTAGATGAAATACATATGGTGCATATGTAATACTATCCCCATTTAGAGCATTTCCTTATGCGGATTGTGGATAAGCTTATCAAACTGCTAAATTGAGATCAAGGACAGCCCTAACCAGCAAAGCACACGATGAAAGCTCGATCACTTTTTCTCTAGAACAAACAAGTCACTTTTCCTCTAGAACAAAGATGGATGCCGCATGTGATTCCGGGATGAAACGCTTAATCAAAAACGCCTCAGTATTTAATACATAAAGCCCCCCATCCATCTGATTGAAATTAACACTCCCTGTATCAAGTAAAAGACGCTTTCCGGGGAAATCAATCACATGATGAAACCATATAAGTATATTGCTGCCAATAAGGCCGTCGCGTACTTTTGCTTGGTGGGGTACATTGGGGGATACAAAAATTGGCGTGCGGAAAAACTGTATCATACCAATTTTGAAATTAATTGAGGTGAAAATCCCCTTATTTTCTGCGCGAAGCGCTTTTATATCATTTCCTTTGGCAGCAAGATGGAAATGTTTATTTCCCCATAGTACCATGGCACCAGGATACCCTGTGTCGAGCATAAATTCTTTGCTCTGATTTTGTTTTTCCCACGGCATTTTATTGTATAATTTGATATGCGGGGCTGTCCCTTTCATATACAGAGGTAAGCTCCCCCTAAAATATTTTGATAGATTAGTTCCCGCAGGGTAGAGGCTCATGGTTAGTGTTTCACGGTTTATTTCGACCACAAATGTACTAAAAAAATCCTGCCCAAGGACACCGTCGAATTTAAAATTTAATCTGTCCCCGATGGTGGGTTGGCGGTCTATCTTTAATAGGCGGTCGGGCATGTAGGTGTGGGCGCCAAATGTAATAGGGACGGGCGCAAGCTTGAACCCTTGTACAATTTTATCAAGCGCAGGGAAGATGATGTTTGCATCGCCAATCACACTCAGGTCATTAAATGTATATTGGTTGGATTGAAACAGTGCTGTGCTAGAGGCTCCGGTGTCGAGAGTAAGGCTAAGGCTATAGTGTGCGACAGGGACTGTGATCATCACACGGTTATTTATTATTTCGATGGGAACTTGTGTTAAAGGGGCAGGTTTAAGGGTTTCACCAGCTATTGCCCCGGAAGTTAGACCAATCGCTAAAGCAAGAAACTGTATAAAGTGCCAAAGGTTACGGTATATGCCTGTCATCGCTGCCTTCTGTTTGGTTTTTGTACCCTATAAGCAAGCGCTAATTCTGTTAGTATATAACAGTTTTGGCTTTTAGACCTCCTGTATTTGTAGCTTTAAGGCAAGAATTTAAACATACAGGGAAAAATTACCAATTCAGGGGTTTTGTTTTCCCTCATTTTTGTGCATTGTGCGGCGCTATTTTGTCGCCAAATGGTATGGCGGCCCATGAACGGATAAAGAGACATGTTGGACAAGACTTATTCCCCTGCGGATATTGAAGCAAAATGGTATGAACACTGGGAAACATCTGGCGCTTTTAAATGTGGCCGAAATCCAGATGCTGAGCCATATGTCATTGTCATGCCGCCGCCAAATGTCACTGGCAGCCTTCATATGGGCCATGCGCTGGACAATAGTTTACAGGATAGCTTGATCCGTTTTGAACGCTTGCGCGGCAAGGATGTGCTTTGGCAACCGGGTACCGACCATGCCGGTATTGCCACGCAAATGGTGGTTGAGCGCCAATTGATGGAAGAACATAAAACACGCCAAGAAATGGGCCGGGAAGCTTTTATTGAGCGTGTGTGGCAATGGAAACACGAGTCTGGTGGTACCATCACCACGCAATTACGCCGTCTTGGTGCCAGCTGTGATTGGTCTCGTGAAGCTTTCACAATGGATGAAGAGCGTTCAGCGGCAGTTACAAAGAAGTTTGTCCAGTTACATAAAGATGGGCTGGCATATAAAGACCAGCGACTTGTAAACTGGGACCCGAAATTCAAAACCGCTATTTCCGACCTTGAAGTCGAGCAAAAAGAAGTAAATGGTCATATGTGGCGCTTTGCTTACCCGCTGGTGGATGGGCCTGTTGATGGTATTTCAGAGATCATTATAGCAACCACGCGCCCTGAAACCATGTTAGGGGATGGTGCTGTGGCTGTGCACCCTTCTGATGAGCGGTATAAAAATCTCGTAGGTAAAATGGTGCGCCTGCCTATTGCAGAACGGCATATCCCCATCATTGCGGACGAATACCCCGACCCTGAATTTGGCTCAGGAGCGGTGAAAATTACTGGGGCGCATGATTTTAATGATTTTGAAGTCGCCAAGCGTAACAACATTCCAATGATTAAGCTCATGGATGAGGCCGCTTGTATGATTTCAACGCCGGAAAATAATGTGCCAGCACATTATCATGGTGTGGACCGCATGGAAGCGCGGAAAATCATTTTGAAAGAGATTGAAGAGCTTGGATTTTTCAGAGGCGTTGAAGATAAAGTTATAGCTCAGCCATTTGGTGACCGTTCCGGCGCTGTGATTGAACCAATGCTCACATCTCAGTGGTATGTTGACGCGGAAACCATGGCAAAGCCTGCGATTGAAGCTGTAGAAACGGGTAAAACCAAGTTTGTCCCAAAAAATTGGGAGAAAACATATTATGAGTGGATGCGTAATATCCAACCGTGGTGTGTCTCTCGGCAGCTTTGGTGGGGCCACCGTATTCCAGCATGGTATGCACCAGATGGCACTATCTTTGTGGAAGAAACCGAAGAAGCAGCACAAGCTGCGGCCACCCGGAAATTTGGTGAATCTGTTGAGCTAACCCGCGATAACGATGTGCTCGATACATGGTTCTCAAGTGCTATGTGGCCGTACAGCACAATGGGGTGGCCCACTGATACAGATGAGCTGAAAAAATATTATCCGAATGCCACGTTGATTACCGGCTTTGATATTATTTTCTTCTGGGTCGCACGCATGATGATGTCGGGCCTTCATTTTATGGGGGAAGCACCCTTTAAGAATGTTTATATCCATGCGCTTGTCCGTGATGAAAAAGGCGCAAAAATGTCTAAATCTAAGGGCAATGTGATTGACCCCTTGGAGTTTGTTGAAAAATACGGTGCGGATGCGCTGCGCTTTACGCTTATTGCCATGGAAGCTCAGGGTCGTGACATCAAACTTTCTGAAAAGCGTGTTGAAGGCTACCGGAACTTTGCTACCAAGCTTTGGAATGCATCGCGTTTCTGTGAGATGAATGGCATTTCTGGGTCTGACACTATTGACGCGCCTGAGGCGTCGCTTGCCGTGAATAAATGGATTATAAGTGAAGTGGCAAAGGCGACAAACGCTGTTACATCTGCCTAATGATACGGCGACCACCG
>Ga0316208_1000823_pt1 | contig 33530 bp, 20 predicted proteins | sample 3monopyrite_MG_FD_204944 | JGI IMG/M metagenome (GOLD analysis project Ga0316208, IMG submission 204944) | Microbial mat bacterial communities from mineral coupon in-situ incubated in ocean water Damariscotta River, Maine, United States -... | ecosystem: Environmental > Aquatic > Marine >...
TAGAGCTGTGGCACCACCTGATCCCATTTCGAACTCAGAAGTGAAACGCAGCATCGCCGATGGTAGTGTGGGTTCCCCATGTGAGAGTAGGACATCGTCAGAATTAAATACTAAAAAAACCCTAGCAAAAATGTTAGGGTTTTTTTTTGTAAATAAATACAGGAAAGAGAGTTAATCAAATTAAAAGCTAACAATTTAACACATTATAAACATTTATTATTATAATATGATTGTTTAATTTAATAGGCAAAATCTATGCTCGAAATAGTAAGCTCTGGTGGCTTAGTCATGATATTTATATTGGTTTTAATGACTTTGGCAATGATGATAGTTGGAGAACGGTTTTGGTCCTTAAGAAATAAGGAAATAATCCCTGTAGAATTAAAAGATCAGGTCATTGCATGGTCAAAGTCAAAGCACCTTGATAGTAAACATATCGAAAAATTAGAAGAAAACTCCCCTCTCGGTTATGTAATGAGTGCAGCATTAAAAAACAGAGATTTACCAAGAGATTCAATTGTTGAGACTGTTGAGGATGCGGGTCGTCATGCGGTTCATTCTATGGAAAAACCCTTGAATTGGTTATCTGTTATAGCGGAAGTATCTCCACTCTTAGGATTGTTAGGAACCGTGATTGGTATGATTAAAGTTTTTGCTGCGATTAATGCTAATGGCGTTGGCGATGCAGCTCATTTAGCCTCAGGAATTTCTCAAGCCTTGATAACCACTGCTGCCGGACTTGTTGTGGCCATTCCTGCCATGTTGTTTCATCGTCATTTTAAAACAAAAATTGTTGATCAGAGTATTGTTATTGAAAAGCAAGTCATGGATTTAATAGATTCTATACAATCCAATAAAAAATAGAACGATGAAATTTCATAACGAAAACAATCCAGGGCCTAAGCTCAATATGACTTCATTGATTGATGTGGTCTTCTTATTGTTGATATTTTTCATGGTAACAACAACATTTGAAAAACAAGCAAAGCTCAAAATCAGCTTACCTGAAGCTACAAAAAAAATACAAACACAAGCCCCAGACCAATTGGTTATTTCAATCAGCCAGAAAGGCAGTATTTATATTAATAATAATGAATTGGTGAGTTCAAAATACGAAAGTATTGCTGCAGGTTTAAAAAGAATAACTAAAGGCGATGAAAAGCCTCCAGTTGTTATTAGAGCAGATGCTAATGCAGCACACAAGTATGTCGTAACAGTCATGGATGTACTTGCAGATTATGGTTTTTCCAGTGTTTCTATAGCCACCACACCTTCAGAATAAATAATGTCCGCTGAATCTCAAAAGACTTCATTCAGTCGCGTCTGGGCCTTCGCCTCACCGTATAAATTAGTCTTATTGGTTTCTATTATTGGTGCACTTATGGATGCAGCAGTGCAAGCTTCTTTTATGTTGATGTTTGAATACATGATTGATGATGCCTTTGACAAGCACGATAGTTCAGTGATCAAAATGCTTCCATGGATTATAGTCGGCATGTTTTTTATCCGTTCCCTTGGAAATTATCTTTCTACTTATGGTTTGAACTGGGTCGGAAGGAAGGTGATTGCCGATATCCGGCAATTGGTATTTTCGAAATACCTGAAACTACCCTCTTCTTTTTTTGATAAGGAACCGTCTGCTGGACTAATCTCAAGAATGACTTTTGATATAGAAATGATGGCCATGGGAGTTTCGACAACGGTGATTACAATATTTCGCGATGTTTTAACGATTATGGCCTTGGTGGGGGTGATGCTCTATCAAAGTGTGACTCTGACATTAGTGGTTTTTATCTTGGTACCTGTAGTTGCTTTAATAATATCCATCGTAAACAAAAGATTTAGAAAAATCAGTCATCGAATTCAAAATTCCATGAGTGGTGTCAGTGAAATTGTTGAAGAAGTTGTTAAAGGCCAAAAAGTGGTGAGAATTTTTGCAAGTCAAAAGCAAGAAGAGCTACGCTTTTTTAGGGTCAATAATCAGAACAGATATTTAAACATGCGTGTTGTATCAATTCGTGCTTTGTCCTCATCAACAGTGCAAATAATGACAGCCATTGCTTTAGCTATAATCGTCTATTTTGCCACGGTTCCAGCTTCAATTGATTCATGGACGGGTGGAAAATTCATGTCGTTTATTTTATCAATGATGGCAATGTTACCGCCTTTAAAAAGAATGGCAGATTCAAGTGCAATGATACAAAAAACATTAGCCGCAGCCGATAGTGTCTTTTATATACTCGATCAAAAAGACGAAAATGATCAAGGAACACAAGAATTAGAGGCAACATCAATAGAACTCGGCTTTAACAATGTCTCCTTCATCTACGAAGATGGTACGCCTGCTTTAGAGAACATCAACCTTAATATCGCCCAAGGACAAAAAATTGCTTTTGTTGGAGAATCCGGTGGTGGTAAAAGCACTTTGGTAAGCTTGGTTCCACGATTTTATACGCACACGACTGGAGAGTTGTTAATCAATGGAACTCCTCTTAATGAATACAAATTATCTAGTTTAAGAGAACATATTTCTTTTGTAGATCAAAACATCGTGTTATTCAATGACACGGTTCTAAACAATATTGCTTATGGAAGCAATCAACAATTTAGTGAACAAGAAATCATAAATGCAGCAAAACAAGCCAATGCCTATGATTTTATCATGCAATTATCAGATGGTTTTGAAACAACGCTAGGAGAAAATGGCACACGTCTTTCTGGCGGACAAAGACAGCGTATTGCCATTGCTCGTGCTATTTTGAAGAATTCACCCTTGTTAATTTTGGATGAAGCAACATCAGCTCTGGATACTAAGTCTGAAAAGCTTATACAAAACGCTCTGGAAAAAGTCATGGTTGGTAGAACAACATTAGTTATTGCCCATCGATTGTCAACCATCGAAAAGGCCGATAGCGTGGTTGTCATGTCAAAAGGACGGATTGTTGAGAAAGGTCGCCACTTAGAATTAATAGAGCAAAATGGAATGTACAGCAAATTGCATCAAATTCAATTAACAAAATCCTTCAATGAACAATAATAAACAAGAGAAACTGAATAAAATTTGGTACGGTTCTTCCCCAGTGCCCGCTTCTTATGCCATTCTATCAAAAGTTTTCTCTGTGCTTAGTCTATTCAGAAAAAAATTGTATTCACTTAAAATTTTAAAATCGCATCAGATAAAATGCCCTGTTATTATTGTTGGTAATATTTCAGTAGGTGGTGTGGGAAAAACCCCATTTGTGATTTGGCTGGTCAATCAATTGCAAGCAAAAGGTCTTAAGGTAGGTGTAGTCTCTCGTGGATATGGTGGAAAAAGAGAACATGAGCCTTTACTGGTAATTCCGCAAACTTCTGCCAAAGCCAGTGGCGATGAAGCCCTACTTATCGCTAAACACACAGAGGCACCAGTCTATGTTGGAAAAAACAGAGCCAAAGCAGCACAAAAAATAAAACAAGACTACCGTGTTGATATCATTATTTCAGACGATGGTTTGCAACATTATGCCTTGCAGAGAGATTTGGAATTTGTTTTAATTGATGCAAAATATGGCCTGGGTAATGAACAGCTTTTACCTGCAGGGCCACTACGTGAATTGCCCTCACGTTTAAAAACAGTGGATAGAGTTATTTATAAAGGTAAAAAATCTGATTCTGATTATTTTGAATACCAACCATTGATGGTCTATGCTTTGGGTAAAAGCAAAAAGCAAAGGTCGATTGAATCTTTCAGAAATCAACACATTAATGCCTTGGCAGGTATTGCCCATCCCGATAGTTTTTTTAATATGCTAGCTCAACAAGGATTAGCCGTTGTAAAAAACCCACTAAACGATCACGAAAAATTAACAGAAAAACATTTTCAATTTGATAACGATGATCCAATATTTATCACTGAAAAAGATGCGGTCAAATGCGAAGGATTGAAACTTGACAATGTTTGGGTGGTGGTCTTAAAGCTAGTAGTCAAGGCCGAAACCAAAAAGGATATTTTAAACTTAGTTATGGAAACTGTGAAATGAAGCAAAACACCGTCATTTGTTTACCAGCACGTTACCACTCAACGCGTTTGCCAGGAAAACCATTATTAAAAATTGCTGGTAAGCCGTTAATTCTTTGGGCTTTAGAATCAGCCAAGCAAATTAAAGCCAAACAAATGCTGGTAGCAACTGATGATGAGCGAATTTTTGATTGGGTAAAAAATCAGGGTTATGATGTTATTATGACCTCTAAAAACCACGAATCGGGTACAGACCGTTTGGCAGAAGTTTCTCAATTGATGAACTGGTCAGATGAGACGATAGTTATCAATTACCAAGCAGATGAACCGAGTACACCTAAACAAAACATAAACCAACTCGTGCAAGCTTTAATTGATCATCCTCAAGCTTCAATTGCTACTTTGTACCAATCTATTTCTAGTTATCAGGACTTAACGAATCCGAACAATGTTAAAGTTGTTACAGATAAAGATGATTATGCTTTGTATTTTTCGCGTTCTGCAATTCCTTATGGTCGAAACAGTTTTTCTAACAAAACATTGGATCCGCATATCGAATACAAACACCACATTGGTTTGTATGCCTATCGCGCTCGCTTTTTGAAACAGTTTTCAAAATTAAGCCAATCAAGCTTAGAAAAAACTGAGTCTTTAGAGCAGCTAAGAGCCATGTCTCATGGATATAAAATTGTAGTCAAAAAAGCTATCAAAGCAATGCCTCATGGGATTGATACTCAAGAAGACATTGCTAGATTTGAACAGTCCTTAAAATAAGGACTTGGTCAAGAAAGGATATTCACAACGATTACTCTTTCAAAAGACCGTATAGGCTTTTTAACACTTTACCAATGCGTTTTTCATTGGCTTCAATAAAGTCAGTAGTTGAACCTTGTAATGCAAACCAACTACTTAAGAGTTCAATAGCTTTATCAGTTTCACTGAGGCTTTGTTCACCTCCCATGCGTTTGGCTAGCTCTTCAACTTGGTAAGCCAAGCGCTGTTCTTTGAATGCATCGGGCGTGGCTTGACCTGTTAAATATTCCGCAGCAATCAAGAGAGTACTGGCAGATTGGACATAGTTGGGGTTTTCTTTTGAGGCGTTTTTAAGGCGCTTTTCTAACTGTTTAGTAAGCTTGTTATCATTCAATACAGCGAGAGTTTGCCACTGTTCTTGTGCCTTTTCGTTAGTTAATGCAGCTAATTCAACTTGCTGACAGATTTCAGCGAATTTTTCGGCTTTCTTAAGTTCTGAAATAACTTCCGAATTGGCTAATTTAGTGACCTTATCTTCGCAGGATTCAATCAAAGAATTTGCTTTGTTTTGCAGTCCTTTATTTTCGATGGCTAGAGCGTTAAAATCATCTTTGAAGCGTTCGATCAAGCTGTGTATTGTTTGCGCGGATTCGGCTGATTTAATGTCATCTTCACAACTTTCAATTAAGTGTTGTGCCTGATTTAATAATTCCTTGTTCTCAGCTTTAAGTGCATCACGTTGTTCTTTTATACGATTAAACACGGCATCGTTGGCCTTTCGAAAGGTTTTCCATAGTTTTCTTTCTTGCGATTGTTGTACGATACCCGCATTTTTCCATTCGTTTTGCAATCCTTTGGCTTGTTCGATAGCTTCATTCAAATCTTCCAATTCGATCAGTTCTAGTGCTCGTTCTATCAGCTTTTGTTTGCGGCGTTCAGCGACCTTGTAAGATTCTTGCAAATGCTTATCTATACGAGCAGTTCCTGAGCGAATCTGTGCGGCTATTTTCCCACGTGATTTTGGAGCAATAGAGTCAAGGTTCCGCAATTGTTTGATAGCCTCCCGAACCATGCGTGCTAAATCACGATCAGGAGTTTCAACTAAGTCAACATCATGCAAAGCTTGAATATTGGCTTGCACTTCTTGCAATTCTTTGCCCCAAATTTCAGAGCGTTTTTCGAAAAACTTTTGAGCAGGTTCAAACAAGGCTTGTTGGACTTCTCGAAATTGACTGTACAATTCCTGGTTACGCACGCCAAAACGATCCCCTTCGAGTTTTTCGTGATCTTCCATGTCTTTCCATTGCTTGTTTGACTCCTTCATTTTTTTCAACAAAGCATCAGGATGTGTGCCAGTTCCAACCAGTTCTTTTAGTTCTTCTATCAAACGAATACGGATTTTATCATTGCTCCATGTTTGCCATTGGCGCAATTCTTTGAGTTCATTCCACAAGGCATCAAATTCGAATTTATGTTGTTTAATCAATGGATGTTGAGCGGCTATTTTTTTGTTGTCAGCAATTTTATTGATTGCGCTTTTGGCATCAGCAAGTTGCCCGTCTTTAATAAGCTTACGAACCTTATCAATGGCTGCAACTGCATTTTTGGCGGCATCATCGCGTTGAACGGCACTTTTTTCTATGCGTTCGGCCAATTTTTGCATGGCTGTATCAAAACGGTTTTTCAAAGTGCTAAAAGCACTGTTGTTCTTGGCTTTTCGGGCATTTTCATCCCACATCTTGCGGAATTGAGTGATTTGCTGAGGCTGGTTGTATTTATGTTTGAGAGCGGCATCCAATTTGTCGGCGACTGCTAGTAATTTTTCAGGCAGTTCTTGTTCTTTTGTTTTAGTATCACGCAGGGCTTTAAGTTCGGCAAGAGCTTTGTTGAACTGTTCTTTCTGCTCGTTGTTGGCGTGATTCAAATCAAAACCAGAATATTTGCTGATTTGGCTTTGAATCTGTTCCCAAGTAAATTCTTTTGAGTCTTCAATAGAGGTGTTTAATTCTGCAATTTTACTGGTAATGCGTTGTTGTCTTTGTTGGTTTAAAAACTCTTCTCTTTGTTTTGGATCAAAGGTCAGGCTGGCTGTACGAAAAGCCCCTTGGTAACGTTGTTGGAAGCTTACAAGTGCAGAATCATTGCTCTCTGAGTTGAGATCACTCCATTTGCGGTGCAGTGCATCGACATCTTTTTTGCTTGAGCTACTGGCATTGTGAATTAATTTTTCCATTTGCTCGCACAATTCCAAGGCTTTTTTTGCTTTTATTTTGGACATGTCGCCATCGTTATCAAGTTTGGCTTGGATGCTTTTTAGGATGTTTTTATCCTTGTTTTTAACCCGTTTCAATAAAAGTTTTAATGTGGCTGGTTTATCAATTTTAGCCAGAATGACTTGACGCAATTCGCGGTCTTTTTCTGCAATTAATAAATCGGCTAATAAACCTTGCTTGGTGATATTTTCGATGCAATAGCTACGGATTTCTTTGTTTTTGGAGCGAAGAGCAGCAACTTCCAGTGTTTTACCATCATTAATTGTTTTAATCAGAGCCAATTGCCCGTCATCTTGGCTTTTCGCAAACCAGTCTTGTAGTTTTTTGTAAGCACTATTTTTGACTAACTTGCTGCTATCGTTTAAGGCGATTTTGCTGATTAGCTTGTAGTCACTTAAGCGTTTAGTTGCCGCTGTTCGTACTTTTTCTGAGCTGTCATTCAATGCAATACTGCTCAATTGATTAATCAGTTCAGCAGCCGATTCGTGGGCAACGGCATTGGCTCTTATTGAGTCGTCTTTGTTCTTCCAATTGGGTTTTTTAAATAAATTTAATAAGCTCATGCGGCTTTCCTCATAATATTCTGTGATATAAACAGTAGTTGTTTCTCCGCGTCACTGATTTTATACAATTCGCGGGCGATAGATTGTTGATTGACTTGTTTTAAAAACCAACCGATGTGTGATCTTGCAATCATCAGGCCTTTGTATTCACCGTAAAAATGATGTAAGTTTTCAACATGGCGGTACATGGTTTGAATAATTTCATCATCTGTTGGTCTGGCTAAAAGGTCGCCAGTAGTTAAGTAATGTAGAACTTCACGAAAAATCCATGGATTCCCTTGAGCCGCTCGACCTATCATTATGCCGTCACAGCCTGTTTGTTCAAAGACGGCCTTGGCTTTTTGTGGTGTATCAATATCACCGTTGGCAATGACAGGAATATCGCTGTTTTGTTTGACTAAAGCAATGGGCTTATAATCGGCAAAACCTTGGTATTTTTGCACGCGTGTTCGTCCATGAATAAACAAGGCTTGAACGCCGCAATCTTGGGCAATTTGTGATATTTCTAAAGCATTGATAGTGTTCTCATCAATGCCTAATCTGATTTTTAATGTCACAGGACAATCGACAGCTTGAACAACGGCTTGGAGAATATCTTTGACCAAGTCAGGATGGGCTAGAAGGGCAGAACCACACGATTTTTTATAGACTTTTTTGGCTGGACAACCCATGTTGACATCAATGATTTGCGAACCATTTTGAACATTAAACTGAGCGGCAATGGCAAGTTTTTCTGGATCAGAACCAGCAATTTGCGTAACAATTGGACCAGGTTCGCCATCGTGATTCAAGCGAAAACGGCTTTTAGCTGACTTCAATAAAGACAAGTCACAAGCCAACATTTCAGAAACAAGATAACCTGCGCCCAATTTTCGACAAAGTTGCCGAAAAGGCCGATCAGTCACACCACTCATCGGTGCTAAAGCAATCGGGTTTGGCATGCTGTAGGAGCCTATTTTCAGGACAGGAAGCTTCATTGATATAAAGTTAAATAAAACTAAGGGATTATACCTTAAGGTCAGTCTTTGTTAAACAGTGCCTGACCGAGAAAGAAGTAATCTACTGCGGAAAAGTTGGATTTACGCGTATCCTCCTTGATACTTGCCCACATCCGTGTGGGTTTGCATGAAAATCCTTTCCTGAAACATTTTGCTTCAAATCAGGCTTTCCCTCGCTACGATTCCTTTCTCGACAGGGCATTAAATAACATTGTCCTTGGAGCACGGCTAAATTTTTGCAATGAGTCTTGTTGAGTTCTTTGCTTAAAGAGATATGCTGAAATATTTCACTATAGCTCCCAAAAACCAATGTTTCAACGATTTTTGTTCGACACTTGAATACCTACGGAGAGACGGTCTCGTCCTGAAGTATTGATTTATATCTATATGAATTTAAACGTGCAGTACATGAGAATAAATTTTCGTGGTAAGATAAATTCAAATTCCTCAAGCTGAAATTCAACATGCAGCTCGGCCTTTATGAACAACTTATCAATAAGCTTATTTCTCATAAGCTAGGTCAGCTTGATGCTGAAAAATTTTATATTCAAAAAACTGAAATTGATAAAGCTGAAGCTTCAATGGTTTTATCAAAATATTTATATGAAATCATTCAAAGTGCTCTTGGTTTGATAAAAGGAGAGGGTAGAGTTGAAAAACAAATACAGCTATCAAATAGAATAATCAGTCTCATCAGTACGGAAATACACAACGATGATTTTAGCAATGATTTAATTGACACAGAAGCCACTATTCTTTCTGCAATAATTTCGAAATTAGATGCGGGTTTTTCAGATATAAAAACTCGCTTAAAGGAAATCACGCCCTATACACGCCTCACTCACAGCGAACTCTTTACAGGAAGTAATTCTGGTATTTCACTTGAAAGTGAAATAAAAAAAGAGATACTGTCTTCGGATAAAATTTATTTTTTGGTTTCATTTATTAAGTGGACTGGAATAAGAATTTTTGACAAAGAATTAACTGAGTTTACACAAAAAGGTGGGCAACTTAGAATAATTACCACCACATATATGGGTGCTACAGATGCTAAAGCTATAGAGTATTTATCGAGTTTGAAAAACACAAAAATTAAAGTTTCTTATAATACAGAAAATGAAAGACTTCATGCTAAGGCCTATTTGTTCCACAGAAACACTGATTTTCATACAGGATATATTGGCTCTTCGAATTTATCAAGGTCTGCATTAACTAATGGTTTAGAATGGAATATTAAAGTGACAACTAAAGAGGTTGGGCATTTAATAGACAAATTTAAAAAAACTTTTGATACCTATTGGCAAGATAAAGAGTTTGAAAATTATGATTCCAGTCGCAACACACAACGATTAATAAACGCACTTAAAAGAGAAAAATATTCTAGCTCTGATAACTACAGTTCAACTCTCTATTTTGACATTAAACCCTATTCATTTCAAAAAGAAATATTAGAAGAATTGCAAGTGCAACGGAAAATTCATAAAAGATTTAAAAACTTAATTGTTGCTGCCACAGGTACTGGAAAGACAATGGTCTCAGCTTTTGATTTTAAAGAATTCAAAAAAGTACATCGCAATGCAAAACTTCTATACGTTGCCCATAGGAAGGAAATATTGCAACAAGCAAGAGCTGCATTTCAGGGCGTGCTTAGGGACAATAACTTAGGAGAATTATGGGTTGCTGGGATAGAACCTGAAAATTTTAGCTGTGTCTTTGCCTCCGTTCAAACTTTAAAAAATAAAATTACTTCAGCTAATTTAACAGCATCTTACTACGATTATATTATCATTGATGAAGTACATCACATAGCAGCTAAAAGTTACAGACCTATTTTAGCTCACTTTAAGCCAAAAATCTTATTGGGATTAACTGCAACGCCTGAAAGAATGGATGGGGCAGATATCTTATCAGATTTTTCTAATGTAATTGCAGCAGAAATTCGCTTGCCTGAGGCTTTAAATCGTAAACTTTTATGCCCCTTTCAGTATTTTGTAGTCACTGATAACACCGACCTATCAAAAGCACAATGGAAGAATGGTAAATATTTACCCTCAGAACTGACCACACTTTATACACAAAATGATATTCGGGTTAGGGACATCATTGAAAATCTGAATAAATATCTAACAGATATGAATAACACTAGAGCTTTGTGTTTCTGCATCACTCAAGAACATGCACAATTTATGGCTGAAAAATTTACTCTTGCAGGGCTTAAGTCTGACTATATTGTGAGCGATAGGAATAAACTCAGGGGAGAACTAAGAAACAAATTCATAAACAAAGAAATTAATTATCTTTTTGTCGTGGATATTTTCAACGAAGGCATTGATATACCAGAAATTGATACCGTTCTTTTCTTGAGGCCTACTGAAAGCTTAACTGTGTTCTTACAACAATTGGGCAGAGGCCTGCGATTATCTGATGAAAAAGAGTGTTTGACTGTATTAGACTTTGTTGGCAATTCAAGGCCTGAATATGATTTTGAAGGAAAGTTTAGAGCATTGATAGGCAAAACAAATACATCATTGCAAAAAGAATTAAACGATGATTTTCCACATCTACCGCTTGGTTGTTCAATCGTTTTAGAAAAAAGAGCCAAGCGATTCATACTAAATAATATCAAAAAGGCCACATCGTTTAATACTAATCAAATTATCACAAAAATCCGTCATTTCAAGCACCAAACAAGCTTGCCACTTACACTTAACAATTTCAGTCATTTTTATCACATACCATTAGAAATCATCTACAAAAGAGGCTGTTGGAATAGATTGTGTGCATCAGCAGAGATAATTGAAAATTTCGAGGCTACAAATGAAAAAGAAGTTTTTAGAGTTCTTTCTAAAAAATGGTTATCTTGTCACTCCTATTCCTATTTCAATTTCATAAAGTCACTCGCTAAATGTAATTTTGAAGTAAGCATGTCTGAATTAAATGAAATTGAAAAAACAATGTGTCTTATGTTACATTATGATGTTTGGCAAACTGCTGGAGGTTTTGAAACATTAGAGAAAAGCATACAGCAAATTGGGAAAAACAAAAATCTAACGAATGAAATTATAGAGTTTCTTGAAATCCAGATCAATAAAATAAACTTTCTTGAAAGTGAAGTTGAACTGCCCTATAAACAACCATTAAAACTCCACAGCCGTTATACCAGAGAGCAAATTTTAGCTGCTTTTGGTTTCAGTACATTTAAAAAGAAATCCTCAAACAGAGAAGGTGTAGCTGAAAATAAAGGTTTGAATACAGAGTTATTATTTATTGATTTGATCAAATCAGAAAAAGATTTCTCACCAACCACACTTTATCAAGATTATGCCATCAGCGATAACTTATTTCATTGGCAATCACAAAATGCCACTTCATCTCAAACTGGAAAAGGTCTAACTTATATTAACCAACAAAAATCTGAAAAAGTAATTTTGCTATTTGTTCGTGAAAAAAATGTGGATGAGTATAAAAATACCATGGCTTATGTTTTCTTAGGAAAGGCGAATTTAGTTGACCATTATGGCTCAAAGCCTATGAATATAAAATGGAAGTTGGAAGAACCCATGCCGCCATATCTTTGGAAAGTTTCATCCAAAATGGCCATTGGTTAATGTATTTAATATCCATTTAAATTCTATGATACAGATAACATATTCACTTAGTGCTACGTTCTCGTATATAATCTAGCTCAACTATCACAAAACATTAATCCATGAAGACACATTCAACTAATTTCACAAAAGAACAACCCAAAGGCCTAAAAGGTTGGTTGATGCTTGTTGGTATTGGTTTGGTTTTGGCGGTCGTGTTAATTTTGTCTTATCTTGTTTTAATTTATACTCAAATCTTTCTGTCTTTGGCTTGGGCGATATTTACAACACCTGAGTCGGATTCGTATAATCAATATTTTGCACCATTGGTTATCGGTGAGGTTGTTTTTAATGCTTTGCTCTTGTTGGCTGTGATTTATACTAACTACTTGTATTTCACCAGCAAAAGAGGATTTCCTCAATGGTTTAGCGGCATTCTTATTTCCTTCGTGCTCTATATTGTAATTGACTCAATCCTTATTTCTATGGTGATGCTTGATACACAGGCTTTTAGTACCAAAACACTAACAAGTATTGCGGGTGCTTTGCTCATTGCCGCCATTTGGGTTCCCTATATGCGAAGCTCCAAACGAGTTAAAAATACTTTTGTGAATTAATCATCAAGAGATAATACCCAAATCCCGATATAGAAATCACAATGAGAGTACAAGCCCATAATGGGTCTAAGAAATTCTTAAAAAGCCGTTCAAATCAAACTGGCCGCTATTTTAAAACCAGAAACCCATGTTCCAATGGCTGAGCCTAAATTGGTCAATATGAAAACCAGCAAGATACGTGTTACTGGGTTTTTCCACCAGCCTTTCAGTTCTGTTGCGTCTTGTTGCAGGGCTTGAAAATCGCCTACCTTTGGCTTTCTGAAGTATGTTTCGACCAAAGCTGCCACCATGCCTGCGGCAACCGCAGGATTTAATGAGGTGATTGGAGCCGCAAAAAAAGCCGTAATAATGGTCACAATATGCGCTCTAGCGACAGCGGCACCAATAGCTGCAAGCACTCCATTATAAACAACCCATGTTTTAATAAGGTCCCAGCCGAGCTCGGGTGAACGACTAAAGCCGATGGTAAAGCCAGCTATAATCACAGCAGTGATGATCCAAGGAATATACTTCATCCATTGACCACCCGGTGGAATTACATCAAGTTTTTTTACTGTTTCATCGGCTTCTATTTTCTCTTCAATAAATGCACTCATGCCTTTAAGATGTCCTGCACCGATGACAACTAAGATGTTTTTTGCTTGGCTTCCTTCCACTTTATTACTGGTTTCTTGCAAAAGCCGTGCAGCCATGTATTCGTCACGTTCATGAATTAAACTGGTGTAAAGCGGCTGTGATTCATCGGCAAAATCAGAAAAAGTACTTTCTAGAACATCTCCAGTTTTTAACTTTTCAATTTCTTCTGCTGAGATTTCCTCTTTTTCGAAGAAACCACCAAAACTAAACATCAAACCCGCTTTGTCTAAAAATTTCATGCCACGCCATGCACGTTTCATGGTTGTGCGGATATTTCGGTCAATTTTCCAGAGGATGAGTTTTTTTTCTTTGGCTTGAGAAATAGCTGCTTTCATCTCAGCACCCGGTTCGACTCCCAACTGTTGGGCCAAGCGGTTTTGATAGGCGGATAAAGCCAGATTAACAGCAATCATGCCTGTTTGTTTGTTCTTGATGATGGAAATTAAATCCATATTACGGTATTTATCTGGGTTGGTCATGGCTTCAAAGCGCATGTCGTCCAATTCTATCGCTACGGTATCAAATGCATCGGTATTGAGCAGTTCATTGACTTTGTCAACAGAGGTTTGAGAAACATGTGCGGTGCCCAAAATTACAAAGTTTTTTCCGTCTTGAGAAATGATTTTATGCGGTTGATCTTTAAGAATGGCATTAATTTGGCTGTTGTTCTGCAATTTGCTGTCCACGATGATACAAAGCGGCTGATTTTATCATTGTCTGTGTTTTTGCTAAAGTTAATATTCATGATTGTTCATTTTTGCTGACAATTCACCTATAATTCGCCCATGCACAATCCAAAAACAAAAAACAACAAAGCCTTATTAAAGAGCAAGAAGAATCTGAAGCAAAGCAAGCTAGAGAAAAAAATAGTAAAGCAATGTGCCTTAGCCGTGACTGATTTTTCTATGATCGAAGAGGGGGATAAGGTTATGGTTTGTCTTTCTGGTGGGGCTGATAGTTACACTCTGTTGGCCGCCTTAATGCATTTGCAACGGGTTGCCCCTATTAATTTCGAATTAGTTGCTGTCAACTTGGATCAAAAACAGCCGGGCTTTCCTGAACATGTATTGCCGAATTATATGGAAAAATTGGCCGTTGAATTTCACGTCGTCAACGAAGATACCTACAGCATTGTTACGGATATTATTCCTGCGGGAAAAACCACCTGCAGTTTGTGTTCTCGCCTGCGTCGGGGCATTTTGTACCGAACAGCTACGGAGCTAGGAGCGACTAAAATAGCCCTAGGTCATCACAAGGATGATATGGTTGAGACCTTGTTCTTAAACATGTTTTTTGCAGGCAAGTTAAAATCAATGCCTCCCAAGCTTCTCACCGATGATAAAAGCCATATTGTGATACGTCCTTTGGCTTATTGCCGCGAAAAAGACATCAAGCGTTTTGCCCAACAACAAGAGTTTCCGATTATTCCTTGCAATTTGTGCGGCTCGCAAGAAAACTTACAACGGGTTAAAATCAAACAAATGTTGCAACAATGGGACGAAGAAACTCCAGGGCGAGTGGACTCGGTCTTTAATTCTATGCAGAATATTGTCCCTTCACATTTGGCCGATTTGGCACGGTTTCCCTTTAAGTCATTGCAGCAAGAAAATCATGGCAAAATTCAAACTTCAGCTATGCAGCAGAAGTTCACACTTAATATCCGTTAATAAATCCTCTTTGAGTGAAATACAGTTGCATGTATAATGGTCATCTGTTTTTTCGCATATAAATTTTTATGAAACTATCGCATTCTCCGCTCATTGCTACGGGTAACCCTGAAGAAAAACGTCAAGAATTTAAAAAGTATTTTAATGAAACTTATGACAGTTATGAAAAACTTTTTGAAGTTATTGACGATGAGCGCGGTTATTTTGAACACGCGGATCGATTGCGACACCCGTTAATATTTTATTTTGGTCACACCGCTACTTTTTTTGTGAATAAATTGCGAGTTGCGAAAATTGTCGATGATCGTGTTTGTGCGCGCATGGAAGCTCTATTGGCCATCGGTGTGGATGAAATGTCATGGGATGACTTGAATGAGAATAACTACCAGTGGCCCAGTGTTGATGAAGTTAAAGAATACAGGGACAAGGTGAGAGAGCTAGTCAACAACTTAATTGATGAACTTCCTTTGCAGATACCTGTTCAATGGGAAGACCCTTTTTGGATAATTTTGATGGGTGTTGAGCACGAACGCATTCATCTAGAAACCTCATCAGTACTCATTCGTCAATTACCGATAGAGTACGTCAAAGATCATATGGATTGGATGGTGTTTGAGGACTTTGGTTCGGTGGCTCCAGAAAATGAATTGTTGCAAATTGAGGATGGCACAGTGAAACAAGGACGGACAATGCCTTCTGAAACCTATGGTTGGGACAATGAATATGGTTTAAAAATTACTGATGTTGCTGCCTTCAAAGCCAGTAAATTTTTAGTCAGTAATCAACAGTTTTTAGAATTCGTTGAGGACGGGGGTTATCAAGTTCAGGAATGGTGGACGCCAGAGGGCTGGGAGTGGTTGGCTTTTTCCAAAGCACGTTTTCCTACTTTTTGGCAACAAACACAAGAAGGTTACAAATACCGCAGCATGACTAAAATAATAGAAATGCCATGGAGTTGGCCCGTGGATGTCAATTATCTCGAAGCCAAGGCCTTTTGCAATTGGCTGGGAGCCAAAAAAGGTCAGAAATTACGCCTGCCTACTGAAGCTGAATATCTGAGAATCTCTGATGAGCATTTGCAAGAAAATCCTCAAGCCAACTATAATTTGGAATTATCGGCTTCTTCGTGTCCAGTGGATAGTTATGCTCATGGTGACTTTTACGATGTTGTTGGTAATGTTTGGCAATGGACAGAGTCGGCGATTGATGGCTTGAAAGGTTTTAAAGTGCATCCAGCTTACGATGATTTTTCTGTACCTACTTTTGATGGTAAACACAATCTAATAAAAGGAGGCAGTTGGATTTCAACAGGCAATGAGATTATTCGCGATAGCCGTTATGCTTTTCGTCGTCATTTTTTTCAACATGCAGGTTTTCGTTATGTTGAATCCGAAACTCTGGTGGATAACAGCTACAATATGTATGAAACCGATTCTCTAATTTCACAATATTTGGAGTTTCATTTTGGTAAAGAGTATTTCAATATCGCAAACTTCCCCAAAGCTTGTGTGGATAAAATTCAGCCCTTATTAGAGGGCAGCCAAAGCAAGAGAGCTTTGGATATTGGTTGTGCTGTTGGCCGCAGTAGTTTTGAATTGTGTCGCTATTTTGATCAGGTTGATGCATTGGATTTTTCTACACGTTTTATTTTGAATGCTATTAATTTGCGAGACAATGGCAAAATACGTTATTTGATTGATGATGAGGGCGAACTCACCACGTTGAAAGAATTTAGACTGGATGAACTTGATTTGGGAGAAAAGGTCAATAATGTTGAGTTTACTCAAGGTGATGCCTGTAATCTTAAGCCCAAGTACAGTCACTATGACTTAATTTTTGCTGCCAATTTGATTGATCGACTTTACGAACCCAAGGTTTTCCTTAAGGACATGATCCATCGATTAAACAAAGGTGGATTATTAGTCATCACCTCTCCTTATACGTGGCTAGAAGAATACACCAGCAAAGAAAACTGGTTGGGAGGTAAAAAAATCAATGGAGAAAACTTCACCACCCTTGATGGTTTGCACGAATGTTTGGACGATGACTTCGAGCTGTTGGATCAACCGTACAATATTCCTTTTGTTATTCGAGAAACCAAGCGCAAACACCAATTAACGGTTGCTCAAATGACGGTTTGGAAGAAAAAGTAATTTGAGGCATATTCATAACTAAAAATGGTGGGAATAAAACTCACATTGGCTATTTTTCCCTATTAAATTCACCCAATAGAGTGACTATTTGGTCAAATTTAATAGAAAAAACTAGCTCAATGTGGAGTTTCATCCCAGCCACCCTTAGTTATGAATATGCCTCATTTGGCTGTCATTGTTCGCCGTTCAAAAAACTTTACTTTTATTTTGCGGCATAAGGTCTTGGCTATATGTCCAAGCCCAATAAAACACCTTGTTTGATAGCGCGTTTTGCATCCAGTTCACCAGCGTAGTGTGCGCCCCCTATGAGATGGCAAGATTGTTTGTCTTTTAGGTTTTCATAGAGCTCATTGACGGACTCTTGTCCTGCACAAATGATGACGTGATCTACAGCAAGCGTTTGCTTCAATTCAGTCCCGTCTTTTTTCTTGAGGGTAATATGCAAGCCTTGATCATCAATTTTACGGTAATGGCAACCGACCAGAGTTTTAACTCCGCGTTTTTTTAAAGCCAAACGATGAATCCACCCTGTTGTTTTGCCTAATCCTTTGCCAGGTTTGCTGGTTTTACGTTGCAATAAATAAATTTCTCGTGGGCTTTTGGCTGGATTGGCTTTGATTAAACCTCCTTGGGTCTCTATGCTCATGTCGATTCCCCATTCTTTGCAAAAGGCCTTGGGATCAGAATAAACCGCATCGTTATCTTCTGAAAGGAATTCGGCGATATCAAAACCAATGCCTCCAGCCCCTATAATAGCGACACTTTTTCCTGCTGTTTTGTTTTTCTTTATTAAGTCATTATAGACAATGACTTTAGCATGATCGATGCCTTCAATGGCAGGCAAGCGAGGTTTGACGCCTGTGGCGATGATAACCTCATCAAAAGCAGATAAATCGGTGCTTGCCGCTTGGCTATTCAGTTGAACATTAACATTGTGTTTCTTGAACTGCGCTTTAAAGTAACGAATGGTATTAAAAAAATCTTCTTTGCCCGGGATGTTTGCGGCCAAGTTAAATTGTCCTCCCAGTTTGTCACTGGCTTCAAACAAGGTGACATTGTGTCCGCGTTGTGCCAGTGTTTTTGCACAGGCCATGCCAGCAGGGCCGCCGCCAATGACCGCGCAAGATTTGATTTCTGTGCTTGTTTTTAGGCTGTATTCGGTTTCGTAACAGGCAAAGGGGTTGACCAAACATGTGGCACGCTTGTTTTTGAAAACATGATCCAAGCAGGCTTGGTTACAACCGATGCAGGTGTTGATTTCGGCTGATTTGTTATCGATGGCTTTTTGTACAAAGTTTGCATCAGCCAACAAGGGTCTGGCCATCGAAACCATGTCAATCGCCTGACCTGCAAGAATTTTCTCGGCCAATTCAGGGGTGTTGATGCGATTGGTGGTAATCAGTGGTAATTTAACATGCGGACGCATTTTTTCTGTCACCCATGCAAAAGCAGCAGGAGGAACACAAGTCGCAATAGTGGGAATTCGGGCTTCATGCCAGCCAATACCTGTGTTGATAATACTGACGCCTAATTTTTCTAAATCCTTGGCAAGACTGACGACTTCCTCCCATGTACTGCCTTGGGAAACTAAATCGAGCATGGATAAGCGAAAGATTAAAATAAATTCTTTGCCAACAACGGCTCGTGTTCTTTCGACAATTTCTTTGGCAAATCGGGTGCGGTTATCAAAAGTATCGCCCCATTGATCTTTCCTGTGATTGGTGCGTTTGACAATAAACTGATTAATCAGGTAGCCTTCTGAGCCCATGATTTCGACACCATCGTAGCCCGCATCTTGAGCCAGTTGTGCACAATTAACAAAGGCCTTGATTTGCTTTTCTACATCTTTGGCTGTCATATGGCGGGGCTTAAAAGGCGTAATCGGTGATTTTATGCCTGAGGGTGAAACAATAAAAGGATGATAACCATAGCGGCCTGAATGCAATATTTGCATGCAAATTTTACCATCGGCTTGGTGTACGGCATCGGTGACTATTTTGTGTCTTTTGGTTTGAAAACTGTATTTTAAAAATCCAGCCATCGGTGCTGTCCAAGCACGAATATTCGGACTGATACCGCCGGTGACAATTAATCCGACTTGTCCTTGTGCTCGCTCGGCAAAATAGCGCGCCAGTTTTGGATAGTTCTTTTTCCGGTCTTCGAGTCCAGTATGCATGGAGCCCATGAGTACTCGGTTTTTGAGTGTGGTAAAGCCTAAGTCCAAAGGTTTTAAAAGGTGAGGGTAATTATTTATCATGTTTTGTGTCACTTTGGTGGTGTAAAGTTTTTGCATTTATTCGCACCATACTCTTGCGTATGGATTGCCAATGGCTATTTTGCCAAAAAGCAAGGCTTTTGCATAGGCTTGATTGACCGATTAACTGTGGAAAACGTCTTTTTGCGGTATTTTTACTTAGTTTGCTGAGCAATTCTTGGCTCAGCTCAATGGTGCAAGCCAAGGCAATATCAATTCCTGAGTCGAGGCAGGCTTGATAGCGGGCATGAACATCACCGACACAATCAGCGGCTTTCATACCAAGATCATCAGAAATTATCAGTCCTTTAAAACCATATTTTTGCCGCAGAATTGTTTGGCACCAAATCTGTGAATAACCAGCGGCTTGTTTGCAGACTTGCGGATAGATAACGTGGGACATCATCATGGCATCAATTTGTTGTTTATTAATCAACTCAATAAAAGGCTGTAAATCTTGTTTTTCGATATCAGCGAAGCTTCGATCATCAATGGGTAAGTCAAAGTGGGAATCAGCTATCACGGTTCCGTGTCCAGGAAAATGTTTTGCTGTTGTCTTCATGCCTACATCGTGCATGGAACGGCAATAAAATTCAGCCAGTTCAGAAACCTCAGCTGCCGAACTAGAAAAGGCTCGATCACCAATAACATTGCTGCCATTGTCAATATCAAGAACAGGAGCAAAACTCATGTCCAAACCTATGGACAAGAGTTCACTGGCCATAAGCCAAGCATGGGTATGAGCAAATGACTTGGCTAAATCCTTGCTGTGGTGATAAGTTTTTCCTATTTCAAGCAATGGCGGCAGTTGCGTGAAGGGCAGGCCAAAGCGTTTTACTCGTCCTCCTTCCTGATCAACGCTAATGATAAAGTCTTCGCCAAATTTTGACTTTATATCGGCTATTAAATGTTTTAATTGCAGGTAATTTTTAAAATTACGTTTGAACAAAATTACGCCACACACCAATGGGTGCGACAATGTTGCTATCTCATGTTTTTGAAGTGTTGTGGTAGATATTCCACAAATGATGGCTGTCATTGAATGTTCGATTGAAGGCTCGTGTCTGAATAGAAAAATATGTTACTCAAAGTTCAGATACATTTCAAGTTTATTTCGGATTATAAAAACTAATCCGTAGCATAAAATAGGCTAATTATTAAAAAAAGGTGTGACAACTATTGTCACTTATGGTAACTTTGCGTGGCTTTTTCGAGGAACATGCCAAAAAACAAATATAAACAGCTATTTGTAATGAATAAGAACAATAAATATGTTTACGAAATTAAGTCCATTTTTTAATTTAAAATCAAGAGAGGAGACTCAATACATGTTGAAAATCAATAAGCTTGCGTTACCAATAATAGCCGCACTCGCTTTATCTACATCGGTTACTGCCGCTGGTCCACTGTCATCAAACAGTGTCGATTTAGCCAAAAATACAGTTCAAACCAATCCTTTAGCCCCTGGAATTATTATTAAATACAAGGCCGCTAATAAATCAAAATCAGTTAAACATTCTCAAGTTCGTGCTGCCAAGTTAGGGCAAGAAATTGGCCTAAGTTTAAAATTCAGTCGAATGATGTCTGGCGACGCAGAAGTGTTAAGCATAGACATGAATCAAGCGAATAAAATGTTGCCAACAGATTTGCAAAGTCTTGTGAGTCAACTGAACAAAAGAGATGACATCGAATTTGCAGAAATTGATGCCTTAATGGTTCCTTACCTCACCCCAAACGATACAGCTTACAACACTCAATGGCATTATTTTGAGTCTGCTGGTGGCATGCGTTTGCCAGCTGCTTGGGATACAACTACAGGTTCAAGCTCGGTGACTGTTGCTGTTTTAGATACGGGTTATCGCCCACATTCTGATTTGGCTTCTCAAGTTATTGGTCAATACGACATGATTAGTTCTACCTCTGTGTCAGTTGATGGCAATGGCCGAGATTCTAATGCACAAGATCCAGGTGATTATGCTGCTGCAGGAGATTGTGGTACAGGATCTTCGGCAAGTGATAGTTCTTGGCATGGAACGCATGTTGCAGGTACGGTTGCAGCTGCTTCTAATAACAACAGCAGTGTCGCTGGTGTCGCTTGGAATGTTGGTTTAGTTCCTGTGCGTGTATTGGGTAAATGTGGTGGTTCTTTATCTGATATCGCTGATGGTATTCGTTGGGCTGCGGGTTTGAGTGTTTCTGGTGTTCCAGCTAATCCAAATCCTGCTAATGTTATCAATATGTCTTTGGGTTCAGGTTCTCCAGCTGCTTGTTCAAGCAGTTATCAATCAGCTATTACCGATGCGGTCAATGCTGGTGTAACAATAGTTGTTGCTGCCGGTAACTCAAACAGTTCTTCAGGATATCCACCGGCTAACTGTAACAATGTTGTAGCTGTTGCTGCGACAAACAGAAATGGTGGTAGAGCTTATTATTCTAATTACGGTTCTGTGATTGATGTTGCAGCTCCTGGTGGTGATGGCTGTAATCCTATTGGTGAAGGTTCTCCAACTGCATTAGCTGATTGCGAAGGCGGTGTTTGGAGTGAAGCGAATATGATTCAGTCCACTTACAATACCGGAACAACAACTCCAGGTTCTGACAGTATTGGTGCTTTGCAAGGGACTTCAATGGCCTCTCCTCATGTTGCTGGTTTAGCGGCTTTAATGTATTCGGTGAAGCCAACAACTACTCCTGCAGAAGTTGAAAGTGTTTTAAAATCTTCAGCACGTGCTTTTCCAACAGTAGCTTCGCATCAGTGTACAACTTCAAATTGTGGTGCGGGTATCGTAGATGCTAATGCTGCAGTGTTGGCGATGGGTTCAAATCCACCTCCTCCACCTCCAAATAACAATACGTTGGATAATGGTGTAGCCAAGACAGGCCTTTCTGGATCAACAGGAAATGAACAAAATTGGACTATGGCAGTGCCTGCTGGAGCAACTAACCTAACATTTAACATGTCAGGTGGAACAGGTGATGCAGATTTGTATGTTAGATTTGGTGCAGCACCAACAACATCAACCTACGATTGCCGTCCTTATGCAACAGGTAATAATGAAAGTTGTCCAGTGACTACAGCTCAAACAGGGACTTACTATGTCATGATTCGTGCCTATTCTACTTACAGTGGTGTAAGCTTAACGGGCAGTTATACAACCAGTGCACCAAATGTAGCTCCTAATGCTTCATTTACTTCAAGTTGTACAAATTTAACTTGTAGCTTTAATGGTTCTGGTAGCTCTGATAGTGATGGTACAATTTCCAGTTATTCGTGGTCATTTGGTGGTACAGGTGTAACAGCATCAAACACATTTGCCAGTGCTGGAACATATTCTGTGACTCTAACAGTGACTGATAATGATGGTGCCACAGGCACATCAACACAATCGGTAACAGTTACAGCTCCTCCTGCAAATGTAGCTCCAACAGCTTCATTTACATCAAGTTGTACAGATTTGACTTGTAGCTTTAATGCATCAGGTAGCTCTGATAGCGATGGCAGTATTGCTAGCTACTCGTGGTCGTTTGGTGGTTCTGGTGTCACAGCTTCCAATACTTATGGTAGTGCAGGGACTTACAATGTGACTTTAACAGTTACAGATAACGATGGTGCTACGGGCACATCAACTCAATCAGTGACGGTAACAGCTCCGCCAGTTGCAAACAATGAACTAACTAACGGTGTTGCTAAAACAGGTTTGGGTGCTTCTACAGGCAACCAGTTAAACTATACCATGGTGGTTCCAGCAGGAGCTACAGGCTTAAGCTTTACAATGTCAGGTGGTTCTGGTGACGGAGATTTGTATGTTCGATTTGGAGCAGCTCCAACAACCTCAAATTACGATTGTCGTTCTTGGGCTTCTGGAAATACGGAAACATGTAATATAAGCACAGCACAAGCGGGCACTTACTATGTTATGGTTAATGCTTATTCAACATTCAGCGGTGCTAGCTTAACAGGTAGTTATACGGCTGGTGGTGGCGGTGGTTCACAACAAGCAGTATTCACAAGCACAACTAATGTGAATATTCCTGACAATAATTCTGCTGGCGCAACAAGTAATATCAGTGTTGTAAGAACGGGTGTTTCTAATAATGTTAAAATCACTTATGATATTGTTCATACCTATATTGGAGACTTGAAAGTTCAATTGATTGATCCTACAGGTACTGTAACAACTCTCAGAAGTAATACGGGTGGCAGTGCAAACAATATCAATGAATCAAAAACTGTGAACAAAGGCAGCACCGCAGCTAATGGCACATGGGGTTTGAAAGTTATTGATAGTGCAGGAGCAGATACTGGTTATATTAACTCATGGAGTATCGAGTTTTTATAAGCCATAACTTTTAAGTTTAGAATGTTAAAAAAGCCCGATTTTATCGGGCTTTTTTAGTTGCCACAATCACGATGTTAAACGCTTTGTGTTGGTTGAAATAAAATGTGTTTTTGTGAATTCCTTATGCATATCAACTACTTGCACCACCGTTTACGATTCTATATCGGGGTTTAGGAGCGACGTCACTGATTCCAAGGCATGGATGTCAAAGCAAAGCCATCAATTATCAATCGGCCTTAAAAACTCCTGCCAATTGGACTGATTGAGTACAGAAGTAATGGAGCCTTGGGCACTTAAAATGCTTTGAGCAAGATCGTGTTTGTGTTTTTGTAAGTTGTGAATGCGTTGTTCTATGGTGCCTTTGCTGATTAATTTATAAACGAAAACATTTTTATTTTGGCCAATGCGATGCGCCCGATCACTGGCTTGGGATTCGGCTGCTGGATTCCACCACGGATCAAAATGGATAACAGTATCAGCTGCGGTTAAATTGATGCCGGCTCCTCCAGCCTTTAAGCTGATCAAGAAGATGGGGATGTCGCCTGACTGAAATGATTCAATAAGTCCACCACGTTTGCTAGCGGCTGTTTTTCCGGTAAGCATCAAGGATTTAATACCGAGCTTACTCAGATGAGTTTTAATGAGGTCTAACATGGTTGTAAAGGAAGAAAACAGCAATATTTTACGACCCTCTTCTATCATGTTGGGTATAACGGTCGTGAGCCAATTAAGTTTAGCGGATTCTTGATTGGCTTCAATCGAATCAAGTTTAAGCAGAGCAGGGTGGCAGCACACTTGTCTGAGCCTTAATAAAGCATTGCCGATGATTATTTTGTTAGGTGCATCGGAGTTACTTTTATTGAATGCACTTTGAATTTCACTGTTCATGCTTAAGCGTAAAGCTTCATAAAGATTGGCCTGAGAGTCATTCAGTTCTATCAATTGAACAATCTCTGTTTTTTTAGGCAATTCTGTGGCCACTTCGGCCTTTGTACGCCTCAACATAAACGGTGAGACGCGATGGCTGAGTTCTTTTTGCCTTTCTTGGTCTTTTAAGCGTTCGATAGGAATTTGATAGAGTTGCTCAAATTGTTTTTGTTGCCCTAAAAAACCAGGCATTAAAAAATGAAACAAGGACCAAAGTTCGCCCAAGTGGTTTTCTATAGGCGTGCCACTGAGACAGAGTCGGAGTTCAGTATTTAGACTGGAAGCAGACTTGGCCGCACGTGTTTTGGCATTTTTTATGGTTTGTGCTTCATCGAGTATAAGCTGGTAAAAATTATAATCTTTCAAAATGTTAATGTCTCGACTCATCACTCCATAGCTCATGATAATAATGTCATAAGCCTGTATTTGAGGGTACAGTTTGTTGCGTTGATTGCCAGATAATAGTAGAGCGTTGAGATTGGGCGTGAATTTTTTGATTTCAGTTTGCCAATTGCTCAGTAACGAAGTTGGAACGACAATTAGACAGGGCTTTGTCAAACGGCCTTGTTGTTTTTCTAGCAACAAATGGGCTAAAACTTGCAAAGTTTTACCCAGTCCCATGTCATCAGCGAGGATGCCACCTAGTTGATTTTTGCTTAAAAACTGCAACCAAGAAACACCAGTTAACTGATAATCCCGCAGTTGAGCCTTGAGATTAACGGGAGCTGCAATGGTTTTAAAATCAGCAGACACATTTAATTGCTCGGCTTTTTTTGTTAGCCACTTCTCGCCTATGAGCTCGATGGCAATATCCGAATCATGGCTTGCTAATGACTGAGTTAATTGCTGCACGCGAAACAATTGCGAAGAAGAAAGTTGCAGTTGTTGATCCTTATTCAGTGCTTTTTTATCGTACAATTCAGTTAAGGTAGAAAGTATTTGTTTGATGTTTTTCTGATCCAGGTCAATGTTGCTCCCATCTTCTAAAACTAAATTTAAATCAGTGGACTGTTCCTTTTTCCACTGTCCCGAATTGATAGCTTGAATGATGTAAGGCATGATGTTTATAGATTGGCCGTTAATGTTAATTCCCAGTTCCATTTCAAACCACTTTTGCCTGCTGCTATCACTTTCTTGCTTTAAATCTATGTACCACTGTTTAATTTTTTTTCGGTTCAGGTGATAATTTTCATCAATTTTTATTTCCCAGCCATCGCGTTGCAGCCCACGTAGCAAAAGGGCAAATTCAGTAAAATCAGCAGGTAAGTAACGGTCATTTAGGTGGAAGTTTTGCAGAACTACGGGTTCAAAATGGGCAAATACTGAGTCTAGATTCTCAAGCTGACGCAAATAGCTGGCCATTTGTTTTAACAACAAACTGCTTGGTAAAACCTTGCCATTGGATAAGTCAGCAAAACTAAATTCATGGTCTTTGTATAAAAAAGTAATTTTTGCTACATGAAGATCAAAAAAATGATCATTGCTCGCATGAACATGTATTTGATGGCTATTGAGTCTTAGGCGAGGGGTGATTTTTTCATTGTTTGGGTTAATAGCTAAGGCGGTAGTGTTAGTGTTTATTTTTGTAACAATGCTGTTTTCTTGAATGGAGAAATAATATTCTTGTGCAATGCATTTTGTATTTGCGCTAATAACACTGACATTTGGAGTGAATTCTAACGGAGATCGGTAACAAGCTCTCCAAAAACAGCGTCCAGTTAACAGAATTTCCTTGAAAAGTGTTTTATCAAAATCATCAGATATTTCAAACAAGTGTTGACCATGGAAATGACTGTTTTTGATGAGGTACAAAATGCGTTGGTCTGCAATGGTTACGAATTTTGGCAAAGAGGATTTGTCAATAAGGCTGCTGTCTAATTTTGCTTTTAAGGAATAACGCTCTTCGGTAGAAATATAGGCCTTGTGCAAGGCGAGTGTAAATCGATTGCTTTCTGAATTGAAATCCAGCAGATAAATCAGCCGATGCCTAGCCATGTTTGGGTAAGGATCGTATGTTTGTCCTTGCATCCAATTGGAGAATGTTTCTGCAATATTTTGACTGGCTTGCAATTGCTGTGTGAAGGCGGGTAATTGGTCCAAACGTACTTTTGATTCAATCGCTAATGCTGCTAAATGCACACAGGGATAATCATTCTGGCATGTACAGCTCCCAAGCGGGTCGTCTTGTGTGTTTTGAATCGGCCAATTTAAACTGCAAGTGTGTTTGTTGTTTGACTCAACAATCTGTGACTGAATGATTTCAATGTGTTCTTTGTATTGCCATTTTACGATGGCCTTGTTAAGAACTAATAGAGTCGCTCTATACACGACATCATTTGAGAATAAGTTTTGCAACACTCCTTGAGGCCCTTTAAAGGCCATAGGTATTTTCAGCATAGATCGGTCGATTAAAAAGCATTAATTCTAGCAGAGACCTTTGCATAATTACTGCTCTTTTCCGATAATTCTCGTTAAAAAGCAAGAGTGATGAAGATTTTTGATGGTTTCTTCTGTATATTATAGACTTGCGCTGTCATGGTCTTTTCATTGTTACACTAATCCCGACATAGAAAACACGTTTATAGCACAATCCCTTGGTATGCCTAGCAAATCTAAAAAACATCACATCACCAATGAGGTGACTCGCTGTTTTTTATATTCACTAGGCACACCAATGGTTTGCACTCTAAATCGCGTTTCTATATCGGTATTAGGATTTTGGATGATTGTGCAAATATTACCTTGATTTTAACAACAAAGAGAAAGAAAACAATGAAAGTGAAAAATAGAATTATCAGTGCTTTATTGCTATTTTCGATAACAAGTGTGTCAGCACAGACTTTTAGCGATGTGACAAGTGCTGCAGGAATTGCCATGGCGCATAGTTCCAATAAAATGTCGATGGGAATAGCTGTGGCAGATTTTGATAATAATGGTTGGCCCGATATTTATTATACGGGTTTCTTCTTGAACAGTAAGCTCTATTTTAATCAAGGAGACGGCAGCTTTTTAGAAAATGCTAATTTCACAATGCCTGATATGACCAATGCAGAATGTGGTTCTGTGGCCGCTGCAGATTATGACAATGATGGTTGGAAGGATATCTATGTCTCTTGCAATGGCGACAATCATCTTCTGCATAACAATCAAGGTCAAGGATTTACGGATGTAACAACAGTATCTGGGACGAATCATCCAACACGCACAGAGGCAGTGGCTTGGGGAGATCTTAACAACGATGGTTGGTTGGATTTGGTTGTTGCTGCACAGCCGGATAGCGCTACACCCGATCTCGATAATCCCAATAATTTGGATCATTTTTTCTTGAACAACCAAGATGGAACTTTTAGCGACATTTACACTTCTTTTCCTGCGGCCGAAATTGCTCGTACCACACTGGCCTTAATGTTAATTGATATTGACTTTGATAATGATTTGGATATGTATTTTGCCAATGACAAACATCAAGGCAATGTTCTTTACCGCAACGATGGCCCTGGCTGTAATGGCTGGTGTTTTACCGACATTGGTCCAGCAACTGGAGCCAATTATACCGCTTTTTGCATGGGAGTCGCCAGCAGTGACTACGATAGAGATGGTGATTGGGATTTTTCTTATTCGAGTATTGATGAGCATATTCTGCTGCAAAACCAAAATGCTCAGGGCACAAATTCCTTTACCGAAGTGGCTGCAACTGCAGGAACTACTTTCGCAACTGGCTACGGATGGGGAACGGTATTCTTTGATGCTGATAATGATTCGGGAGAGGACTTGTTTGTTGGGTTGACAGGCGGCGCAGGTGAGGCTGCAAGCAACTATTTTTATCACAATGATTTGGATGGAACCTTCAGTAATTTAACGGCCAGTTCTAATCTGACAGATACCAACCCAACCCAAGCAGTGGCTTGGTTGGATTACAACAAAGATGGCTTGATGGATTTGTCCTACGGTCACTTTAACATTGGTTATATTCTGCAAAAAAACACCACTGTTAACTCTAATAATTGGATTGCCTTTAGTCTTGAAGGAGGGGCAGATATAAATAGAGATGCCATAGGCACAAAGATTAAAGTTTCAACAGCAGATGGTGTTGAACAAATTAAAGCTTTGCGCTCAGGCGAGTCTAGAGGCTCAAACCATCAGATGGTGTTGCATTTTGGTACAGGCGGTCATACGCAGGTTGATATAACGGTGACCTGGCCCAACGGTATGACACAAACTCTAACTAATATTGCTACTAATCAATACAAAAAGTTAATTTACCCTCCTGCCGATGTGGTGTTTAAATCCGGTTTCGAATAATGGCTTGTGGTTGAAGAAGCTTTTTCTGGATTTTGGTATTTTTTAAACTTTTGTGAAGTTCATTCCGTCGTTCTAAAGTAGAATACGCTTTTTGTTTGTGGATTTATTGATGAAACTATTAAAGTTGCTGGTTTTTATAGTGTTGTTATCGCCGCTGTTTTTGTTGGTGTATTTGGGCTTTAACGATGCCTTAAGTGCCGAACCGGTTGAGTATATTTTGCATTTTACTGGAATTTGGTCTCTGCGAATCTTGTTGCTAACCTTGGCAATGACTCCTTTAAGAAATCTCACAAAACAAGTTTTCTTTTTGCGTATTCGTCGTATGGTGGGATTGTTTTCTTTTTTCTATGTTAGTTTGCATCTCATGGTTTATGTGGGTTTAGATCTGGGTTTTGAAATGAGTCATTTGCTGGAAGACATTATCAAGCGACCTTATATTACCGTTGGTTTTTTAGCGTGGCTTTTATTAATACCTTTGGCGATTACCTCCAATAAAAAAATGATTCGCAAACTTGCTAAAAAATGGAAGCCCTTGCATAAAAGTGTTTATGTCATCCTAATTTTGGCTTGTCTGCATTTTATTTGGTTGGTAAAAAAGGACTTGTTAGAACCACTAATTTATTCGGGCATTGCCTTTGTCTTATTGTTTTACCGTCTTGTAAAATATTCCAGATCATGACGGTTTTATCGCGAGAAACAAGAAGAACTCAAGCTAAGTTATTGTTGCGAATGGGAAAAGCAATTTCAGAAGCAGGCGCACCAGCGCATCGTTTAGAAAGTTCAATGCAGGTCTTGTTGGATAAATTCAAAATGGAAGGAGCTTTCTTTTCTATGCCAACAGCACTGTTCGCAACACTGGGTGATGAAGACATTCAACGGACATATATGGTCAGAACATCTCCCAAAGACGTGGATTTAAAAAAAATAAGTGATTTGAGTGACGTTATTACCCGTCTTGGAGATGATGAGCTGAAAATAAAAGATGCCTACCAAGAGATTAAAACCATACATGAGTCTCAGCCGCAATATGGGACAGGGCTGACTATTTTTTCTATTGGTTTGGCTTCCGCGAGTTTGGCCGGTTTGTTTCAAGGCAGTTGGTTGGATGTGGGAGTTTCGCTATGCATGGGTTGGTTGACTGCTGTTATTATTGTGTTTAGCTCCAAGCATGCCCACCTTTCATTGCTGTTTACGCCGATAGCTGCTTGTGTTGTCGGCTTTTCCACCATGGCTATAAGTCATTATTCTCAAAGCATTGATCATTTGATTGTTTCTTTGTCTGGCTTGATTATATTGGTTCCGGGTTTAGGAATCACTACAGCTATTCGAGAGTTATCAACGGGGCATTTGGTTTCAGGCAGTGCTCGTATGGCGGGAGCTGTGACGACCTTTTTGTTGCTTTCCTTTGGTTTGGCTCTGGGGTTTATGATGGCTATTGGTGTTTTTGGAGAAATTGAAATTCATAAATTAAAGCCAGTACCTTCTTGGTTTCTTTATCTGTCAATCCTGACGATCAGCTCGGCTTTTACCGTATTATTTAATACTAAAGCAACAGATTATTTTTGGATTCTATTAACCGCAACTTTGGCAATAATGGCATCAAAAATGGCGGGACAATGGCTACAGTCTCCTTTTTCTTCTTTTGTTGCAGTGTTAATTGTTTCAGTTGCAGGCAATATATTTGCTTGGCTGACAAAAAAACCCGCTTCAATTATGCACATACCAGGGGTCATGCTATTGGTTCCTGGCAGTATTGGTTTCAAATCCTTGGAAGCAATGTTACACAATCAGACTTTGGATGGTGTTCAAACGGCTTTTTCGGCATTGCTAGTAGCTGTGGCCTTGGCCGTTGGGTTGATAGCTGGCAACTTATTTGTTCCTCCACGAAAGACGTTATAGATTCCCATTCGGTTGTGGAAAATAGCATCAATAGGCTATGACTTTTACGAGATAGGCTGAATATATGCCAATGGCTTAGGCAAAAAGTAAAAAAACAGCATTTATTTCTCCTATGGCCTACTTGTTTGCTATAATTAAAGAAAAAACGATGGCTATTTAAAACCCGTATCCCGATATAGAAATACGTTTGAGAATGCAAGATTGGGATTTGAGTACATCCCTAAGTAAAGGTCTTTTATAAATAATAATGAAAAAAACAAATCCAACAAAAAAGAAAACAAAGGAAGATCTGTTGTTGCAGATAAATCTATTGTTTACAAAACAAATGGAAGGTGCGTTGACAGCATTTTTTGACTCACTTAAAGGAATATCGTTTGTTTTTGAACAAAATGAAAAAAATGACTACAAACAATCCCTGAATTACGAATCTATAAAAGGATTTGTCAGCAATCAAGAACGCATACGATCTTTGTTTTTCTCTTCTCTTGATTCGGCTTTTAAGTATTTCAAACAAAAAGAATATAATTTCTTTATCAATGAAAACTTAAGTATCAGCAACTATCAAAAAATAGATGAAATTCCGCAAGATAACCATGAAGTTGAAATCATCATGATGTTAATTGATAAAGCCGAAAAGAATTCAGAAAAATGCATGCATATTTTAACTAATATTTTCTCAGAAATAGCTAGTGATAAAGTTCTCAATACCAATCAAGTTCCTTTGTCTCCTTTTGTTGTGATTAATTCTTTAGTCAGCAGCATGGAAAATTTGGATCTGAGCACTGGGATTCGGATGATTGTCTATAATTCATTCGATGTGACTGTAATGGATAAATTGAATGCAATCTACTTGGAGATTGTTAAACATGTGAGTAAAACAGCAGAAGCCTTATCTGTCATTGCACACGAGCATAAAAGCCAACAATTAAAAGACAAAAATTATACTGCCATAACGCGAATTTTTTCAAAATTTCACCTGTTAAAGAAAACGAATCCAACTAAAAAAAATGTCGCATTGAAAACAATCCTGCATGTGATTAATATTCTTCAAGCAAACGTAATAAACAAACAAAAAAAGGATGCTAATTATTTAATCAGTTCGAATGAAATTAAAACTTTGTTGATTCAAGGGATTCAAAAGCTTGAAAATAAAGCTCCACAAAAAAGCATAGCACAATTGGATTCTGACACCATAAGTTTGGTTGCCATGCTGTTTAAATACATCAAAAAAGACAACAGTATTGCCTATCCTTTGAAATCTATTTTATTAAACTTGGAATTGCCTTTAATGAAAGTTGCCTTGCAAGATAAGGAGGTTTTTATAAATAAGACACATTCATTCCGGGTGCTGATCAACAAAATGTCCTTTGTGCCCGAAGGATTTAGCGATGAATTGAATGACAATCATAAGTTTATTCTAAAACTGAATGAGATATTGTCGGTGATATTAATTCAAAAATCTTACAATATACAGCTCTATGATAATTTGTTGAGTGAGCTCGATCAGTTTATTCTAAAAATGAAAAAGAGATTTAATTTAATCCAGAAAAGATTAAAGGAAAAAGCTGTAGGTTTAGAAAAGATTGCTCAAGTAAAAGACCGTGTTGCAGAAATCCTTGAAAATAAAATGCACGATGTTTATATGCCTGTCTATATTCGCGATTTGTTGATAAACACCTGGAAAAATGTTTTAGTGCTGGAGTTCTTAAGGCATCCTGAGAGCTCCAAGGCTTGCCAATCAAAGGTTGAATTTGTAGAGTTAGTGTTAAAATATTCTCAAGTCAATAAAAATGAAACCATTACATTTGAGGAAATAGAAAAGCTGGTCAAAGTATTTAGCGATGGATTGTCTCTTGTCGCCTTCAATGCTAAGGACCTCAGCGATAAAAATATTGAGCTAATGGCTTTTTTAGCAAAAACACAAGGACACAAAGATAAAGCTGCCAAGGTTAAGAAGTTTAAACTCAATAAAAATTACCACAATTTAGTGTTGTATCTTAAGCCTGAAAAAAAAGAGATACACAAAGAAAAAACATCGATTCACGATTATTTTTTAAAAAAAGCTGCGGCACTAAAAGTCGGAGACTGGCTGGAGTTTTTACCAAAAGACGCTAAAAAAATTCGAGCAAAAATCTCGTGGATTAGTCCCATTACAGGCCGTTATTTGTTAGTTAATTCAGATGGAATAAGGCTGTCAGATAAGTCTCCTGAAGAAATTGCAGAAGCCTTCCGAGACAAAAAATGCAACCAATTGCAAACCAAGCCATTGTTTGATAGAGCTCTTTTGGAAATTGCCAAAGAGATGCAAAAAACTTTAAAAGGGCACTAGTACTGCAATTAATAAGTCCCGTCTAATATTCAGCTTATCTCGCAAAAGTAGTTGTGTTGGCTTATTTTTAAAAAGTAAAGTTGTTTGAGAAGAAAATTATTTATAGAAACTCGAAAGCTTAGTAGTAACAAGCTTTTATTTAATAAAAATATTCTCAACGAGTTTTTTACTTTTTAAAAATAAGCCAACACAACTACGGTGAATATTAGACAATACTTATTGTTTGTTGTTCTAG
>Ga0316208_1000824_pt1 | contig 33485 bp, 32 predicted proteins | sample 3monopyrite_MG_FD_204944 | JGI IMG/M metagenome (GOLD analysis project Ga0316208, IMG submission 204944) | Microbial mat bacterial communities from mineral coupon in-situ incubated in ocean water Damariscotta River, Maine, United States -... | ecosystem: Environmental > Aquatic > Marine >...
AGAATTAATTGGTAATTTTCAATAAAGTTGTTCATGTGTTTAAGTGTTTGTAATTCAATTAAATATACGCCTTTTTAGGCAATGGACAACTTTTTTATTTCATTTTTCTCAAATGCACAACGGGTTAATTTAGAAAATGGATAATATGAAACGAACGAGAAGAAAATTCAGTAATGAATTCAAAGCAAAAGTTGCTATTGAGGCACTAAAGGAACGAGAAACTTTAGCTCAATTAGCGGTTAAATTTAACTTGCATCAAAATCAGATCAGCCAATGGAAGCGTGAATTCTTGTCAAATAGCAGTTCGGTATTTGAAGGAGGTAACGCAAAAACTGAGCAATCTGAAGCCGAGACCGAAAAGTTGTATACCAAGATTGGTCGCTTAGAAATGGAACGAGACTTCTTAAAAAAAGCTTAACGAAATTGGGACATACGACATGAAAAGGCAATTAATAGATAAAAACGAGCAGCTTTCGTTGAATAGTCAATTAACACTTTTAGACTTATCAAAAGGCGGGTTTTATTATGTTCGAAAGGGTGAATCTGAAGAGAATATGGAAATCATGCAACTCATGGATAAGCATATTTTAGAGGATCCAACTGCCGGAGTTTTAAGCATGCAAGCCATGTTAGAAGAAAACGGTTATAAAGCCGGCTATGAGCGAGTAAGGCGATTAATGCGTTTGGCTGATATTGTACCCATATACCCTAAAAAACACTTAACTACATTAGGCGAGAAGAAGTACATACACCCTTATTTGCTTAAAAATTTAACCATCAAAAGACCTAATCAGGTATGGGAGATAGATATAACTTATGTTCCAATGAAGCGTGGATTTATGTATTTAACCGGAATAATCGACGTATACAGCAGAAAAATAGTAGCGTGGGGTTTATCTAATTCTTTGGATGCAGAATCTAGTCTAAGGGTAATCAGAAGTGCTATAGAAATTCACGGAAAGCCTGAAATACTTAATTCTGACCAAGGCACTCAATTTTGCTGTTTAGAGTATATAAAACTCTTAAAAGAACACGACATAAGAATATCAATGGATGGAAAAGGTAGAGCACTAGATAATATTTACATAGAGCGTTTTTGGCGTTCAATTAAATACAGACACATCTACCTTAATCCAGCCAATGATGGATTAGAGCTCTACAAAGGAATTGACAAATGGATCTATATGTACAATAAAAGAAAACATCAAGGAACAGGACAGAAACCAGAAATGAGGTACAAATGTGCCGCTTAAAATTCAATTAAGAATCAACTAGTAGTGGTCTGGATAATCGAGGTATTATAGTATTATAGTCCATGCACATAAAAAGAAAAACATGTTTATTACATTAACGCAAGGTCATTTAACCATTATTCTAATTTTACTTGCAACTTTATATTTTAGTCAAGCAAGTTTTGTTTTACTTAAAGAGTATAGACATAATCATAATAATCTAAATATTTCATCATTTATTTGGGTATTATTATCATTGATAATTCCTCTGGTCATACCCATTGTGTATATTATTTTAGTGAAAAAAAATTACAAATAGGCTACTACATTTTTTATCTAGTCTTAAGTTAGATATATAATCATGCTATAATTTATTATTCAAATAATTTTATAACCTAATTGTTGTGCTAGGTTTAAATATGTATCGAATGAATTGTTTTATATTGAGTCAAAAGCAAACTTTTTTTTGGGTAGTATTGATATTAATACTTTATATTGGTCAGTCAATCGTTTTGGTAGTACAAGAGTACAAGAATAATAAAAATGAATTAAAATTATCCTCATTCCTTTGGGTTATTCTGTCTTTGATTTTTCCGTTTGCTATTCCAATTATTTATTTCATAATGGTGAAGTGTACATACCCCAAAAGTTAGGACAGCTTTTGGTTAAATTTAGTATAATATTTCATGCTACTTGTTTAAAGATATTAATAGGTATTTGGTCTTTAATGGATTGATGCCTTCTTTCATGGTTGTAATAATTGAAGTACTGTTTTAGCAATTCATATAACTGTAGTCCGTCATCAGGAGGATTAAGATAAATCTTTTCGTACTTCACACTTCTCCAAAGGCGTTCTATAAAAGCATTGTCAGTTGCCCTGCCTTTACCATCCATGCTCAACTTGATTCCACTTTTCAGTACAAAGCCGCTAAACTCTTCCGAAGTGTACTGACTGCCTTGATCTGTATTAATGATTTCAGGTTTTCCATGTAATTCAATCGCTTCTTCTAACACTTCTTTGCACCAAGAAGCATCCATAGAGTTGGAGATGCTCCAATTGAGAACATATCTACTGTGTAGATCAATAATTGCTGTTAAGTACATATACCCTTTCTTCATCGGAATATAGGTAATGTCTGTTGCCCAAACCTGATTGGGCCTATTAATCCTTAAGTTTCTCAATAGGTAGGGATAGGTTTTGTGTGATTTATTTCGTCTTGAGGTATGCTTGCCCGGTAGAACAGCTCGAAATCCCATTACTCTGTAATAAAGCCTCTCTATTCTGTTTCTACTCACTTTATACCCTCTATCCTTAGTTAACCATACATGCATTCTTCTAGCTCCTTTGAAAGGATGATGAAGATAATGTTCATCCATCTCTCGCATCAACTGTAAATTGAGCGCACTTTCTTCTTTGGGTTGATAATACAAACCTGAGCGATGAAGCTGAAGTAAACTACATTGCTTTACTACACTTAAATTGGAATGACCCTTGCGTATCATTTTTCTTCGCTTTTTCGTTGGTTCTAGCGCAAGGCGTCCTTTAAAAAATCAAGCTCTACTTTTTGTTGCCCGATCGTTTTTAACAAACGTTCTTTCTCTTGCTCTGTTTCTGTTTTGGGAGATTTATGCCCTTTATCAAATACAGACTCAGCTGACCCTAAAAACTCCCGTTTCCAATTGCTTATTTGCGTGGGTTGTAGTTGATACTTCTGTGCCAATTCTGCTAAACTATTACGCTCCTTTAAGGCTTCTAAAACAACTTTGGTTTTGAACTTTGAGGTAAATTTTCTTCGTGTCATATTCAGTAAATTTATTAATTAAACTTACTGTCCTGTTTTTTGGGGTATGTACACATTAACGGAATTAGATGATAAAAGAAAAGTAGCTTGATATAAATAGAGTAGAAATAGAAAATGAGAGAGTTCCAAACTCACTCTCCAAACACACTCTCCAAACACACCCCTGAAATGTAGAAATTTCAGGGGTTTTTGTTTGACTTGTAGCGAGGAGCGGAATCGAACCGCCGACCTCCGGGTTATGAATCCGACGCTCTGACCAGCTGAGCTACCTCGCCATTTTTTGGCGTGCAAATATAATATTTGTTCTGAATGTGAATTTCTTTTTCGACTAAAAAAAGAAGCAATTAAGCCAAGTCATTTCTTAAAATTCAGTCCATGGAAGCTGTATCTTTGTCAAAAAACCGATGAAGTTTCATACACGCAAATGGGTTAAGCCTGAAGATTTGAATCCCAACAATAATTTATTCGGTGGTCGATTGTTGCAGTGGATTGATGAAGAATCCGCTTTATATACCATGATTCAATTGGACAATCGAAAAATTGCGACCAAATTTATGTCTGAGGTGAATTTTGTGAGTTCAGCCAAGCAGGGAGACATTGTAGAATTGGGCATAGATGTGGTTAAATTTGGTCGAACTTCCATCACATTGAGTTGCATCGCTCGAAATAAAATGAGCCGTAGACCCATAGTCACCATTGAAAACATTACCATGGTAAATCTTGGCGAAGATGGGAAGCCCAAACCGCATGGTAAAACTAAAATTGAATATGTATCAGATCGTCTAACTACAGAAAATGGATAATATAAAACGAACAGCCTTAGCAGCTTTGTTCTGTTGCAATAGCATATTAGCAGGGGCTTGGGGACAAACTGGTCACCGCACTGTAGCTCAAATCGCGCAGAACCACTTGACCAAAAAAGCAAAAAAGAAAATTGCAAAAATCATGGGGCATGAAAGTCTAGTAGAAGCCTCAACATGGATGGACAACATTAAGAGCGATGATGCCTATGATCATACGCACAGTTGGCATTATGTGACTGTTCCAGATGGACAGACTTATGCCAATTCTGAAAAGAATGAAAAGGGCGATGCATATGAATGTGTTGAACGAATGATTGAAACATTGAAAGACGACACCAAAAGTTACGCAGAGAAAAAAGATGCGCTTAGAATGTTGGTGCATGTTGTGGGCGATTTTCATCAACCTTTGCATGTAGGAAAGGGCGATGACCGTGGTGGAAATGACGTGAAAATAAAATGGTTTTACAGTAGTTCAAATTTGCACAGTATTTGGGACAGTAAAATGATTGACAGTAAGAATTTTAGTTATTCTGAATTGGCATTGATGATTGATCATCCATCAAATGAGGATGAGCAAAAAATGACCTCAACAGAATTGAACGTATGGGTATCTGAGGCACAAGCACTAAGAACTCAAATCTATTATATCGGGGAGAAAGACTATTTGTCCTATGAATATTTATACAAGAATTGGCCTACTGTAAAGGAACAGTTGTACAAAGGGGGGCGCCGTTTAGCAGCTATTTTAAATGAACTATTTAGCTGATGACAGAAGAACAGAAATCAGTAAAGCGATTCAGCAGCATTAGTTTGGCAGAAGGCATTTCATTTTTGATCTTGTTGCTCTTTGCCATGCCTATGAAGTACATTTGGCAGAATCCAATTTTCGTAAAATATGTAGGTTGGGCGCATGGTTTACTATTTGTATTATATGTAGTACAATTGGCCTATTTAAAATTTGAATACAAATGGAAATGGGGCAGGAGTATAGTGTATTTTATTGCTGCACTTTTGCCCTTTGCCCCTTTCTGGGTACACCGTCAACTTAAGAAGTCCTATTTAAGTTGAGAAAATCGGTTTTATTTAATTTAAACCATTGCTGAGCAATGATGCTTTTAGCGTCATGAAAAATGAAATCGACAAATTCCATGGGCTCCATTTCAATGATCTCAATCGTTTCATGCTCTGAATCAACACCTCCGCCTTTAGAAATTTTCTCACTGCACTCAGCAAAATACAACTCCATATATTCAGATACAGGGCCAGGACAAGGGTGAAAACCATGAATGTATTTGATGTTATCTACCTGATAACCTGTCTCCTCTAACACCTCTCTTTTTGCGGTTTCCATTGGTTTTTTTTCATCATGTTCTATCTTTCCCGCAACAACCTCTATCAATTCCTTTTCAGGTCCAATACGAAATTGTTTGACTAAAATGATTTTTTTTAAGCAAGTATTAAAAAGTAATACTCCAACTGAGTTGGGAGTTACGAACTGTTCCCTATTGTATTTTTCTTTACCTTTCTTCTCGCTGAAAAACAGTCGATTTAAGGTATAAAATCCCTTGTAAATCAATTCACGCTTTTGAATCTTCATTGAAATCTTATTTTTGGTTTTTCTTTAGCAGATACAAAGCAATGGATTTTGACGATATACGTCCCTATCGGGATGAAGAAGTTCAAATTAAAATCAAACAATTATTGCAATTGACACCATTTATGGACGTCATGCAAAAAATGATGCCTGCTTTAGAAAAAGAACAAATCCTGCATATATTAAATAAAGTGCAAAGTATCAAAGAACTGCAAGAAGGAGTAATTATTCCTCTGTTAGATACTTTAATCGATAAAACCATTGAAGAGGTAAAGTTTAGTGGTTTGGAAAATTTAAATAAGGATCAAGCATATCTATTCGTTTCAACCCATCGTGACATTGTAATGGATTCGGCTATGATGAATTATGTGCTATTAAATCAGGGATTTGAGACTGCAGAGATTGCCATCGGAGACAATTTAATGACTATTCCTTGGGTCGTAGATGTTGTTAAATTGAACAAGACTTTTATTGTGAAAAGAAACCTTCCCAAAGAAAAACGCCTTGAGGAGTCTTATAAATTGTCGGCGTATATAAGAGATGCTGTAATTCATCGTAAACAAAGTGTGTGGATTGCTCAACGTTCAGGAAGGAGCAAAGACGGAAACGATACCACCAATCCTGGTCTAATTAAGATGTTTCAATTAAGTGGGGGGAGCAGTGCGTACGAAGATATAAAATCACTGAATATTTGTCCAGTTTCCATTGCTTATGAATACAATCCATGCGATGCATTGTTTCTGCCGGAACTTATTGCAAGAAGTCAAGAATTGGAGTTTAGAAAAGCTAAAGGAGAAGACGTCAGACACATGTCGCAAGGCATACAAGGCTATAAAGGAAAAGTTTCCATAGATTTTGGTAGACCATTAAATCAAGAGATTAATCAGTTCAAGCACATCAAGAACAAAAACGATTTTTTTGCCCATTTAGCGAAATGGTTGGATCGGGAAATATATTTATCCTATACCTTAAAAGACAGCAATAAAGCCGCATACCAATTATTAAATGGAGAGAAGGCGTCTTTTGATTTAAAGGACACTCAATTAAATACATTTAAGTCATACATTGAGCAGCAACTTAAATGCGTCTCAGGGGATTATGAAAAAAATAAAAGATTGTTGCTTAAAATGTATGCCACCATTGTCGAGAATAAACTTTCTGCAAAGCATTAAATTTCTGAATTTACACCTAGACCGAATAAAGCAAAATCGTATTTGATCGGGTCATTAGCATCGAATTCTTTAAGTCGATTGCTAACTTCCTCCACTGCGTGCCAATCGTTTTGTTTTCGTTTTAGCAATCCTAAATTTCTGCTAACGCGTGCTGTATGCACGTCCAAAGGCAACATCAATTCATTTGCGTTGATTTTTGTCCAAAGTCCAAAGTCTACATTCCCTTCATTCGTGCGCACCATCCATCTTAAAAACATGTTGATTCTTTTAGCTGTCGATCCTTTTTGGGGGTTTGCTAGATGTTTTTCACTCCTTTTTAAATGATCCAATTCAAAAAAGAGGTGTTTAAAGCGACTTATTCGTTCAGCCATGGTAAGCTTAGTTTGCTGATAAAATGCACCCTCTAAACCACCATGATTTAGATAAAGATTCTTAAGTGCAGGAATAAAATAGAGAAGATCATCCGCATTAAATGTTCGGTGCTTAAACTGCATGCACTTCTTTAAATCTCTCTTTGTATGATGAAGTACAAAATCATGAGGAGCATGGTCCATAATGTCCATTAACTGACTTGCCTTATTGATGATTGTTTTTCGCAAGCCCCATGCAAGAATAGCGGTTATAAAAGCAGAGATTTCAATGTCTTCCTTCTTTTTGAACTGATGAGGAATCTTGATTGGATCGTTTGTGACAAAATCGATACGGTGAAATTCTCGATATTTACTTTCGAGAAACTCAAACAAGCGATGGTCTTGTTTGTCAGTCATAAAACAGTTGGTTTTGGACAAAGAATCTTTTAGACGACTTAAGCTTAAAGAAAAGTATGCACTCCTGCGCAAGGATGGAAAGCATCTTGCCAATAGAAATCATGCTGGTTTTTTGTGTTCGCTTTATGATTTTTCTGGCTATTATGTGGAATGTTGGAAACCAATGGGAATCAACATAATTCAATGGATTGAAGTGGTAAATAGAGATGAAATCATCGACAGCTATTTAGACAATTTGAAAATTGATTAGCCACCAACTCGTTTTACTTTAAATCCTACTTTTTTTAATGTTTCCATTACTTTGTCTCTTTTCTCTCCTTGAATGATGATCTCTTCGTTTTTTACACTGCCTCCTACACCACAATCTGATTTTAGTTTTTTGCCCAATTCAATAAGTTCACTTTCAGGGCCGACAAAACCCCTGACAATGGTGGCTGTTTTACCGCCTCGATTTTTTCGATCGAGGTAGACTTTGAGTTCTTGTTGATTAGGTGGAATGCTTTCTGCTTCAGCTTTTAGTTCGAATTCGAAATCTGGATTGGTAGAGTACACCATGCCAAAATTTCTTTTATTTTTTTTCATATAAATGGATTAAAATCAAATGTAAGCAGTCTATTGCGTACGAGAAAAAATAATATACATTTGCAGTCTTGTTGGTTCTTACTGTAGACAACTACATAAGATGAAAAGGGAATCCGATGAAAATTCGGAACTGTACCCGCAGCTGTAAGCTCTGTTAACTGACGATTACAACAAAGCCACTTTCAATTAGAAGGGAAGGCGATCGGAGGGGAGTAAGTCAGAAGACCTGCCATTAAGAAAAATGCTTTCGGGATAAAAGTGAAGTTCTGATCCAAATCACGGGTTTTTTACTTTGGCTTATTCCGGTTGATTGAATATTAATTCAACTCTACCGATGAAAAGGAATACATTTAATACGACCAACATCATAGGCATTAATTCTGCCTATAAGTTATTGAATTGTATTCTATTTTTATTTTTCTTAATGAGTACACTTGAGTTAATGGCTCAAATTTCAGACACTGTACTTATTCCTTCAGTGACTGTTCATTCTGTCTCCCCTACAAATGACGTTCAAATTCAATTAGAAGATTACGTTTTAGCAGACCCTAATTATCAAAACTTAGGAGAAGCATTGGCTTCGAATGCCAACCTATTTGCAAAATCTTATGGCATTGGCAGCATGACCACCCTCTCTATGCGTGGTAGTGGATCTACCCATACCAAATTGCTGTGGAATGGCATAGACATGAATGCAAGTACTACTGGTGTTGCAGATGTCTCCTTATATCCTACATTATTTATGGATGAGGTAGATGTATTGTATGGAAACAATAGCTTAGGTCTTTGTGCAGGTGCTCTTGGTGGTGCTGTGCAAATGAAAAATAAATTACAGTTTGTTGCACGGCAGCGATTGGAATTCACGCAGCAAGTTGGAAGTTTTGGACAACGAACGACTCAGCTTAAATATGCAAAAGGAAACAATAAATGGCAATCAGAGAGCCGCTTATTTCTCAGAAATGCTCAAAATGATTTTCAATATAGAAACCTTGGGGAAAGAGGGTTTCCCAAGCAATATCTTGAAAACGCAGCTCTGAATCAATCCGGCTTGATGCAAACAATAGCTCATCGGCCCAACGAAAAAACAGTACTCTCTGCACGTTTTTGGTATTTCCATTCGGACAGAGAACTACCCCCAATTCTTACTTTAGATAACATTAATGAGCAACAAGTAGATGAGTCAATTAGAGTTTTGCTAAATGGTCAAAAGTACATTGGAAATGTAAAAGTTTCATGGTCACAAGCTTGGTTAAAATCATCACTGTCTTATGAACACGATGGGCTGGATCGCCCTTCTCAAGCGGAGATGGAATCCCATAAATCTGTAGTGACATACCATCTCAAGAAAGAGAAATCCTTATTCAACATAAGATTGAATGTAGATTTGGATCAAGCTTTTCATCAGTCCTTATCGACTGCTGTTAAGAGGACAACTGTTGGACCTGTTGCTCAATATGAGCAATACTTTGGCAGTCGATGGAAAATGACATTTTCCAATCGAACCGAGTGGATTGTAGGAGAAGCTTTCTTCATTTTGCCGAGTACTAATGTGGAATATCAGCTTGATAAATTGGGCAATTGGTCTGTCTTTTCATCAGCGGCTAGGAATGTTAAATATCCATCAATCAATGATTTGTATTGGTCTTTTGGAGGGAATGAAAATCTAAATCCGGAATTGAGTGAGGGCATCGATCTTGGATTCAATCGTTCATTCATGTGGAAAGAAGGTTGGAAACTACAATTACGTTCAAACTTCTACATGGCACAAATTGAAGACTACATTCAATGGGTGCCCACTCAATTCGGCTATTGGCAAGCAAACAATGTGCGAAAAGTTCAAATGCATGGTCTAGAGAATGTTATAAAAGCGTCAAAAACGTTTAAAGAAGGGAGTGCCTACTTTTTTTTCAACCATACTTGGAGCCGATCCATCAACCGTAGTAGAAGAAATGTTTTAGACGGTTCTGTTAATCAGCAATTGGTGTACATTCCTGAGAATCAATTAAATTCTAGATTAATTCTTAAATACAAACAAATAGAATTTGCCTATAAATGGCAGTTTGTGAGCGAACGATATACACTCAGTGACAATAGTCAGTGGTTGAGCCATTATCATTTATCTGACATTAGTCTTTCCAAACAATGGACGCTCAATAAACAAAGCTTAATGGTATCGTTTAGCGTATTGAATCTATTAAATGAAGAATATCAAACCATTGCCAACCGACCTATGCCATTTAGAAACTATCAAATCAGTCTAACGTTAAACCTTCAAAAATGAAAAAGTTTATTATAAGTATAGCCCTTTCAATGTTCTTTATTTCTTGTTCCGAGGACGATGACAATCAAAACAGTCCATCAATCATTAATCCAAACTACGACAAGGTTGTGATTGTGAATGAGGGGAATTTTCAAACTGCGAACAGTAGTATAAGTGTTTACACGAGAGAAGACAATCAAATCAATAATGGTTTGTTTAGTGCAAACAATGCCAACCGTCCCTTGGGAGATTTGGCACAATCAATGGTGAAAATTGATAGTCGTTTTTTCATTGTTGTCAACAATTCAAACAAAATTGAGGCAGTCAATGCCACTGACTTTAGCTCAGTAGGAAGCATTGATCCGATCACTCAACCAAGATTTATGCTGCCAATCAATGGACAGAAAGCTTATGTCACTGAATCCAACTTTACAGCTTCAGGAAATATTTATGTCATTAATACTACCAATTATACCATCGAAAAAACCATACCAACAGCAGGTTGGACAGAGGAAATGACACTGGTAAACAACAGGGTCTTTGTGAGCAATGTATTCGCAAATGAAGTATGGGTGTACGATGCCGATCAGGATACCATCATTGCAAAAATTCCCACCAACAAACAGCCGCAGAAAATGGTGGTAGACATCAATGGTAAGGTTTGGGTAGCTTGCACAGGAGGATTTAATGATGGTAATCCAGCTTTAGTTCAGATCGATCCGAATAATCTATCAATTATAAAAACCTTAGAACTTAATGACAATACAAAGAGCATCTCAGAATTGAAGATCAATTCGTCTAAAGATGAACTCGTTTACATCTTGGATGATGTATTTAAAATTTCAATTATGGATACTGCCTTGGCTACTGTGCCCATCATCACAAAAGGAGCGAGATCCTTTTACGCATTGGGTGTTGATCCTAGAAACGATGATATATATCTTTCTGATGCCTTGGATTTTGTGCAGAAAGGTGTGATTTACCGCTTTGATAAAAATGGAACTGAGCTTTTTAATTTCAAAGCAGAAATCATCCCTGGTGAATTCTTTTTTGAGTAAGGGATGGATTTTTTTCCAAAGCGTATCATTTGCTTGACAGAGGAGACTACCGAGACTCTTTACTTATTGGGAGAAGAGGATAGGATAGTTGGAATTTCAGGTTTTACTGTGCGACCGCAAGGTGTCCGAAAAGAAAAGCCCATCATTTCAACCTTTACAGAAGCAAGTTATGACGAAATTATTTCCCTTACACCTGATTTAGTCATTGGGTTTTCTGACATTCAAGCGGATATTGCTGAGCAATTAATTCGCAAAGGAATTACAGTATGGGTCAATAATTATAGAAGCGTCGAAGGGATCTATCAAATGATTTATCAATTGGGGAGTCTAGTCGGCAAAACAGAGAAGGCGAGCTTATTAATACAAACATATCAGCTAAAAATTGAACAAATTCAATCTGAGGTGAGGCAATGGAAAGTACAACCTAAGGTGTATTTTGAGGAATGGTACGATCCTCTAATCAGTGGGATTAAATGGGTAAGTGAAATCGTTCAAATTTGTGGAGGAATTGACCTGTTTCAGCATCTTTCAGTAAAAAGCCTTGCAAAGGATCGCATTGTCAAAAACCCACAAGAGGTTGTTGCACTTGATCCAGACATTGTGCTTGCATCTTGGTGTGGGAAAATGTTCAAACCTAAGCGCATGTTCCAACGCCCCGATTGGAAAAGCATAAGGGCATATCAGACAAATGACTTTTATGAAATTCCTTCCTCGGTTATACTACAACCTGGACCTGCCGCACTTTCTGAAGGCATTGATCAAATCCATTCAATTTTTAAACAATGGCTCTTCAAACAAAAGTCATGAAAAAAGCTTTTATGAATTGGAGCAGTGGCAAGGATGCTGCAATGGCACTTGAGATTGTTCAGCAGTCTAAAGAGATGAGGATTGTTGAGTTCTTTACAACAGTAAGTCAGGAACATGAAAGAGTCACCATGCATGGGTTACGTCTTGATTTATTAAAAGCACAGGCGGATACTTTAGGATTTCCACTCAAACTATTGCAACTTGAGGATCAGGCTGACATGAAGAACTATGGTGTTGCAATTTCGAATGTTTTAGAAGACTATAAATCGAGAGAAATTACTGAAAGTGTTTTTGGAGATATCTTTTTGGAAGACTTAAGAGCATATAGAGAAGAGCAATCTGCTGCTGTGGGCTTTAATTGTCATTTCCCTCTTTGGAAAAAAGATACCAAAGCATTGATTCAGTCGTTTATTGAAAAAGGTTACCAAGCCATTGTTGTTGCAGCAGATGCAGATATGTTTGGCCCTGATTTTGTAGGAAGTTGCATAGATGAAAATTGGTTTAATCGATTGCCACATGGAGTAGACCCATGCGGAGAGAATGGAGAATTTCATACTTTCTGTTTTGACGGACCACTTTTTAAAGAGAAGGTAAGCTTCAATCTTGGAGAGAAGGTAAAACGCAGTTATGTTGTCGTGGATAAGGACAAAAATAGCTCAGAAAAAGGCTTTTGGTTTGTTGATCTATATGTCTGATAAGGTGAGTATTGCGATTGATTAAAATTGTTTTGTCAAGTCAAAAAGACATTGGTGATAAATCCATTGAGATAAAAGGTCAATGTCTGTTGCAATTACGATATTTGTTCATTGCTCTAACTAGTGTTTTGAGAAAGTTAATTCGTTACATATTACCCCTTTTCTTATTGTTTTTGTGCCATGCATCACAAGCCCAATGGCGATTGGTCATGGAAATGAAAATCACTGATGAAGGAAGTCGATTGTCTGGTGCCGAGATCAAAGTGTTCAGAAACGGCAGTTTGGTAGAAACTGTGCTGTCAGATGCAAAAGGGAATGCTGATATTCCAATGGACCCTGGTGGTATCTATTCCATCGAAATTGGAGGAAACGATGGATTGGTTACTAAAAAACTCGAAATCAACACCAAAAATGTTCCACCAGGATCTGCAGAAGGAGATCAATTCTTTCCAGCAGAAGTAGACCTATTTGAGAAAATCGAGGGACTTGATTATCATGTTTTGGATGAGCCAATTGGAAAAATAATGTACAGTGATGATGCCGCTGGATTTGATGTTGACCTAGATTACACCAAACAACGGAAGAAGGCACTCGATCAATTGGAAGCTGACTTCTTGGAGCAAAAAGAAAAAGAGGAAGAACTGCTTGCGCAGCGCGCTAAGGAGTATGCGGCGGCTATCAAGATCGCAGATAAAGCTTTTGCTGACGAAGATTGGGAAAAAGCAGAACAAGAATACTTAAGGGCTGAAAAACTTGATCCATTAGAAACATACCCCTCTTTTCAATTGGCTGAATTGAAGAGCAAGTTGATTGGACTTAGAGAAACCAATAAGAATTACGATTTAGCCATTGGAAAAGCTGATGAAGCATATGCTGCGAAAGATTATCAAATTGCTATCAGCTTATACAAGAAAGCCTCTGGCTACAAACCCAATGAAGAATATCCGCAAACCAAAGTAAGTGAGATTCAAGCCTTGTTGGCGAATGCTGCAAAAGCCGATCAGTCCTATTTGGCTGCCATCGAGAAAGGGGATAAAGCACTTCAGTCAAATGATTTGGAGGGCGCAAAATCAGCATTTGAAGAGGCAACAAAGGTAAAACCCGAAGAAGAATATCCGAAGAACAAAATTGCAGAGATCAATGATATCCTCCAAAAGAAACAGGCCAAAGAACAGGAGTATGCGAATATTATTAAAAGTGGTGATGATGCTTTCAACATACAAAAATTTGAAGAGGCGAAAGGAGCATATCAAAAGGCAGCAGACTTAAAACCCACTGAAAAATATCCGCAAGACCAAATCTCAAAGATCGACGGATTGCTTGCAGCAGCTGCAAAAACAGCACAAGAATACTTGACCGAAATTGAGAAAGCAGACCAAGCCTTCGGTTCAAAAGACTATACTACTGCAAAGGCTTCTTATCTAGCAGCATCTAAGATAAAACCTTCTGAAGAGTATCCTAAGAATAAGGTCAATGAGATTGATCAATTGTTGGCACAGCAACAAGCTGCTGAGAAAGAATATGCCGATAAAATTAAATTGGCAGACAACGCTCTTTCAGCAGAAAAATACGAGGAAGCAAAAAGCGCATTTCAAGAAGCGTTAAAAATCAAACCGGCTGAAGCATACCCCAAGGAGAAACTCTCCGAGATTGACGGTATAATATCTCAATTGGCTGAAAATGCTGCAAAATATGATTCAGCCATAAAAAAAGGTGACCAAGCTTATGCTGAAAAAGACTTTGTTGCTGCAAAATCTGCCTATCAAGAAGCTTTATCAATTCAACCTAAGGAAAGTTATCCTCAAGAAAAAATAGACGAAATAGGCACTCTGTTAATCAAAATGGAACAGACTGAAACAGCTTATAAAGAAGCAGTTCAGAATGGAGATGATGCTCTCGCGAACAAAGATTATGAGAAAGCGAAAACCTATTTTAATGAAGCACTCGGGATAAAGGCCACGGAACAGTATCCAAAAGACAAAATTTCGGAAATAGATGGGATTGTGAGTAAGATCGCCGCGTCTGAAAAGGCCTACAATGAAGCAATTGCTAAAGGTGATCAAGCATACAAAGATGAAAACCTTGAAGCCGCTTTAACGGCCTTTAAAGAAGCGATGTCTTTAAAAGCTGGAGAAAAATATCCCCAAGATCGCATAGCAGCAATTGAAAAAGAAATTGCGGAGAGTATGGCATTGGAGCAAAATTACAATGTGGCCATTGAAAAAGCAGACAAGGCGTTTGATTCAAAGCAATATGAGCAATCTATTGTAACTTATAAAGAGGCACTCAGCTTAAAAAAGGAAGCAACTTATCCGCAACAGAAGATAGCTGAAGCAAATAAGTTTATCGCCGAGCAAGCAGCAGCTGATAAGGCATACAATGATGCCATTGCCATTGCTGATAAAGCATTTAAGGACGAAAGTTGGGAAGATGCAAAGACAGCTTATGAGAATGCATTCAAGCTGAAATCTGAGGATTATCCAAAGACACAAATCAGCTTAATTGATGATAAAATAGCTGAATTGGCTGCGCAGAAAGCGGAAGCAGAAAAATTAGAAGCAGACTATCGGGCTGCCATTCAAGAAGGAGACAAATTGATGCAAGATGAGAAATATGATGCATCAATCGCTGCGTTTGAGAAAGCACTAGGATTTAAATCAGAAGAGAAATACCCTCAAGATAAAGTAAAAGAGATTAAGGTAATTCAGGCGAAGCTAGCCGAAGAGTTGGCAGAAAAAGAACGTTTAGAAGCTGTACAAAAGGAATATGATGAGTTTATTAAAAAAGCCGATGGCTTATTTTCTAAAGAGGATTTATCAGCGGCAAGAGAAGTCTATCAATCTGCCTTGGCACTTAAATCAGCTGAAGAATATCCACAACAGAAAATAGAAGAAATCAATGGAATTTTGGCAGATGCAGCTGAGCAGGATAACAAATACCAAGCGTTCATAAAGGAAGCGGACCAATTGTTCAATAACAAATCCTATGAGGAAGCCAAACAAAAGTATCTGGAAGCATCGTCCATAAAGTCTGCTGAACAATATCCGAAAGATAAAGTAGTAGAAATCGATCAACGGATGGCAGAGCTTGCAAAGGAACAAGAAGAAATTAGACTGCAACAACAGGCTGAGGTTGAAAAGGAAAATGCTTTCTTAGGAATTATTGCAACAGCGGATGAGCTTTTTGAGAATGAAGATTACCATGGAGCGAAAACTAAATATGAGGAAGCTCTAGCAATCAAACAAGAAGATTATCCCAAAGAACAGATAGAATTGATCGACAATAAATTGGCAGAATTGGTCGCCAATGAGGCAAAAGCTGCAGCAGATGCTGAACAAGCAAAAATTGATGAAGCTTATGTTTTATTAATTAAGGAAGCAGACGGTGCATTCGCCAACAGTGATTATGCAACGGCAAAATCAAAATACAAAGAGGCATTGACGGTTAAACAAGAAGATTATCCTCAAAGCAAAATTGACGAAATCAATCAATTAGAAATAGAGTTAGCCGCAAAGGAAACTGCCAATGCTGAGGCTGAAAAGGTGAAAGCAGAACAAGCTGAATTGGAGCGAAAATACCAAGCTGCGATACAGGAGGCGGATCAGCTTTTTGTGTCTGAGAGTTATACAGCTGCAAAAGAAAAGTATACAGAGGCCTTAGGGTTGAAAAATGAACAATACCCTCAAGATAAATTGAATGAAATAGATAGTGTTCTTAAATCGAAGGAACAAGCACAGCAAGCAGCAGCAGAACAAGCAAAAATGGAGATGGAGTATTTAGCGTTGATCGAAAGAGGAGATCAAGCATTGCAATCCAATTCCTTGTCTGAGGCTCTAGAATCCTTTACTAAAGCAAAAACACTAAAACCGTCTGAGGAATATCCACAAAACAAAATTGATGAAATCAATGCTCTTTTGGCTCAGGCAGATGCAGAAAAGCAATCAAAGATGCAGGCCATAGAAGATGCCTATCAACAATCCATCTCAGTAGCAGACATTGCATTTGAAAAAGGAAACTATGAAGCAGCTGAAGTTGCATATAAAGAGGCATTGAACGTAAAGCCCAATGAAAATTATCCTACGGCACAAATCACAGAAATTGATAAAATACGTAATGAGGAAAAAGCCCAGGCAGAGCAAATTCGTTTAACTCAGGAGCGAGAAGCAAGGAATACAGAATCCTACAACTCCGCAATTTTAGCGGCTGATGGATTGTTCAAAGAAGAAAGATGGGAAGAGTCTAAAAATGAATATCAATTAGCCCTTGGACTCAAACCATCAGAAGTGTATCCTCAAAATCAAATTGACCTGATCAATCAAAATATAAAGAAGATTTCAGATGCTCAAGCTGCGTTGGAACAAAAGAAAAATGCTGCTAAAGATAAAATTGAGCAATACAACAATCTGATTACTGCTGCTGATTATGCTTTGGAGAGAAAATCTTTCAGTTTGGCCAAAAGAGATTATCAAGCTGCTCTGAATATGCGTCCAGATCAAGCATACCCTAAGGAACAGTTGGATAAGGTAATTGTGTTGATCGAAAAAGAGAAAATTGCCCAGCAGGCAATGAAAGAAGAAGAGAATAAACCTATTGTAATTAAACAAGGACCTAGGGCGATCATCACAGATGCTGCTGAGCGAGACCTTGATAGAATTTATGCAGAAAAATGGAACAAGCGGTACCAAGAAAAATCTAATGCCCTGGACAAACAAAAAGTCCAAGTGATTGAACAAAAAGAGAATTTTAAGGAAAAAGAGGCTCAAAAGAGAGAAGAGGCAATAGAACGTTTAAACTCAATAACAGTGTCCGTGACTGAGCAAAAACAAGCAACAGATCAATTGCACATGCAAAATTTCGAGACGGTTCAAGAAAAGGAAGAAAATTTGAAGGAAGTCACCATGGAATGGAACAATGATAGTAGACGTCAGCGTGAAGACCAATTTGCTGACTTGTCTGATAAAAACGCAGATATACTTGATTTCCAATCTAAATCTAACCAAAATCTGATCGACGGGAAGAAAGAAGAAATTGAGAATGAATACAAAGAAAATAAAGAAATAGAAGAATATAGAATGAGCGAACAGGCAGAACGAATTAAGTTGGAGGAGGAGATATACATAAGAAAATCGAAAGACATTTCTGAGTTCAATCAATCACGAAGTTATTCATCCATCGAGAAGAACAACAACGATTTAAAGGAGATAGAAGAGGGTTGGAAAGAAACTGTTGAACAATATACAGAAGAAGACACTGAACAAAGGGGAGAGGAATTTGAACGAATCAATGATAAGTCTTTAAAAGTGCGTCAATTTAAAATGGAACGAAGTGATCATTTTAAAGAGAATCAAGAAATTATTGAAGAGAAAACCGAAGACCTAGAGGAAGTGAAAGAGGATTGGAATGAAGAAGCGGAATCCAGAAGGCAAAATAATGCGGATCAAGAGTTTTACGATGGGGAAGATAAACCAAGGCAAGATCGATTGGCTGGAGAACTGCCTCAGGGATTTACAGAAGAGATCATCGAAAACCCCAATGGAAGTACAACCATTCGACGATATGTAGTCAATGGAACTCAGACAGACATATACGAGAAAACCTATTTCAGCTGGGGAAATGTAACTTACACCAAAAACGGCACACACATTACCGAAGAGACATGGGATACTGAAAGTAAATAAGCGACATGCAACTCATGAAACAACCTCCTTTTACATTTCTATTCATCTTTGTTGTTTCTTTTATTGCATGTCAAAGCAGCCCTACAATAGATGATAATTCTCAAAAGAAAAAAGGTGCTTTACAAGATGAAGCGCATTTTGCACTCATAGAAAAGCAAGGGTATTCAATACTTGAAATACGAGAGCCATTTAAGGGGAGTGATATCATAGAAAAGTTTGTCCTCTACCCGAGAGGGGCTGATAAACCCGAAGAGGAGAACATCACCCATTACATTGAAACGCCTATACAAAGGATAGGCATTTCATCCACCACACACATTGGTTATTTGAATGTCTTGAACAAGAGAAATAATATTCGAGCATTGGTGAATACAGATTTAATCTATGATCAGGAATTAAAAAATAGGGTGGAAGATGGAAAAGTTATTTCTCTCGGTGAGCAAAGCATCAATCAAGAATTATTAATTCAATCAGAATTAGATGTCCTTTTTGATTATGCAATAGATATCTCAGCATATAAAAAAATAAAACAATTAAGAAGTTTGGGTCAAGTAATTATACCAATAGCAGAGTATATGGAGCATGATCCAATAGTAAAAATGAAATGGCTTAAGGTCTTCTCCATATTCTTTTCAACGGCTGAACGAAAAAGGGCCAATGTTTTTGTGGACAGTGTAGAAGCCAATTATAAGAAGTACGTTGATCTTGCGGATAAAAGGCCATACAAAGCAACAGTTATGGTTGGCTATCCTTGGCAAGGGAATTGGTTTGTAAGTGGGGGTAAGTCTTTTCAGGCGAAGTACTTTGAGGACGCCAATGTGGACTATATATGGAAAAACACACCCCAAGTTGCAGGTTTAGCTTTGAGTACAGAGACGGTCTTAAAGGATGCACTGAATTCAGATTATTGGATTAATCCTGGCGTGATGCAATCTAAAATGCAATTAATTGACAATGATCCTAGATTTAGAAATTTTCGTGCTTTTAAACAAAACAATATTTACACAAATTATAAAAGATCCAATTTTCAAGGAGCAAATGATTATTGGGAGAGTGCTGTAGTGAGGCCTGATCGTGTTTTGTTGGATTTAATATCCATTTTTTCTCAAGACCAATTTTCTACAGATTCCTTGTATTATTACAAGCCACTCGAACCATGAAACTATTGGGAAATAATCGTTTAAAGTTCGCAGTTTTGCTCTGTTTGTTGCCGCTATTGTTTATAGTGGATTTACTTGTTGGCTCTGCAGACATAGCTTTGAACGAAATTTGGTTAATACTGAATGGCAATCCCATAAATGAAGCGAATTCAATAATAGTATTGGAATCACGCCTTCCTAAGGCAGTTACAGCTGTTTTTGTAGGCATAGCTTTGTCGATATCGGGCTTGCTCATGCAAAATTTATTTCAAAACCCACTCGCTGGTCCATATATTCTTGGGGTCAGTTCAGGAGCCGGTCTAGGTGTTGCAATCTTGATTATGGGAGCCGCTTTCTTAGGTTTGTCTATAGGCGTTTCATGGAGCATTACTTTAGCTGCAATGCTTGGTTCTATTCTTGTTCTTATGGTTTTGTTTTTCTTATCAATGAAGATAAAAGACGTTATGACCCTCTTAATACTAGGTGTAATGATTGGAGCCATTGCAACAGCATTGATAGGTATTCTCCAATTTTTTTCTACGGATATACAATTGAAATCGTTCATGTTGTGGACTTTAGGAAGCTTAGAGAACGTGACCAATGATGAGTTGCCAATAATCGGATTCATTGTTTTTGCTGCTTCTACATTGGTTTTTTTATCCTCAAAAAGCATGAATGCTTTACTGTTGGGTGAGGAGTATGCAAAGAGCATTGGCGTTTCCATTGTTAAAAATCGCTTGTTAATTATATTGTGCAGTGGATGCCTCGCAGGTGTTGTAACTGCCTATTGTGGACCCATAGGATTTGTTGGCATTGTCGTGCCACATCTTTGTAGACTTTGGTTTCAGACCACTGATCATCTTAAGTTGATTCCTGCTGTGATGTTAATGGGTGCCTCCGTTTTACTTTTCAGTGATGTGGTTTCTACCCTCCCTTTAGAGCACGTAAAACTTCCCATAAATTCGATTACAGCACTCATGGGAATACCAATTATTTTGTGGATTATTTTGAACCGTCGTACCATATCTTCAGGATTTTGAGAACACCATTGATCGAAATAAAGAATGCGTGTATTGGCTATAATGGTAGTACAAAATGCTTGCTTGAAGATGTTCATTTAGAAGTAGATAGAGGTGAGATTGTGGTTTTGTTTGGAGACAATGGTGCAGGTAAATCTACCCTCTTGAAAGTGTTGAGTAAGCATTTGGCTGCTAAGAGTGGTCAAGTTAGTATTCGCCAGAAATCAATCTCAGATTGGACACACAAAGAACTGTCTGCACAACTTGCACTTGTTTTGTCAAACGCCCAATACAATCCTTTACTTTCCGTTTGGGAATTCATTTCATTTGGGCGGTTTCGATTTACGAATTGGTTAGGCATACATACTGCTAATGATAAAAAGATAATCGAAAGGATTCTCGAAGTCTGTGATATCAAGGAATTAAAGTCGAAGAAAATGAATGAGATCAGTGATGGTGAAAAACAAAAAGCATTGCTTGCAAGAGCTTTAGCTCAAGAAACGTCAATTTTGATTTTAGATGAACCCACCACACATTTGGACGTCAAGAATACTATGAACATCTTGAATTTATTGAGCACTTTATCAAAGGAACAAGGTAAAACAATTGTTTTTTCTTCGCACAGAATTTCAGAATCTGCTGCAATCGCAGATAAAATTTGGCTGTTTGATCAGAATAAAGTGCAAGCGATCGATTCAAATACATTTCGCTCCTCGAAAAAACATCAGGAGGTGATTTATGGGAAGGAAAACATCAGTTGATTATTCTTTTATTTCGGAGCCGAGTCTCTTTTTGGTTTTCTTTTGTTCTTTTTTGTAAGCCCTAACCATCTTCCTTGAAGCTTTGTCATAATCATCTTTAAGCTGTTGACTTGGAGGTTTTTTCTTTTTCATGCCCTTCGTTTCTACTCCTTTAAACCCTTTGTATGGGTTTCCACAGGCAAATAGCACAATGAGGCAGTAGAACAAAAAATGAGGTTTTAATTTATTGATCATAGCTGTTGGATAAGATAGAAATATCTGTGATTAATTGATCTACAGATTCTTCAGAAGTGCCATCATAAAATCCTCGAATTCTTTTTTCCTTGTCAATGAGTATAAAATTCTCAGTGTGGATAAAATCATCTGGACCACCATCGCCTTCAGTGACGGCAGCGAAATAAGATTTTCTTGCCAATTCATAGATTGTTCTTTTATTTCCTGTAACAAATACCCATTGTTCAGGGTCCGCTTCATAGAGATCTGCATAAGCTTTCAAGACATTAGGAGAGTCAACCTCAGGCTGCACAGTGTGCGAAAGAATCATGAAATCTTTTTTTTCATTATAGGCATCTTGAACTCTTTTCAATTGACCACTCATGTCTGGGCATATTGTAGGGCAGGTGGTAAAGAAAAAATCCGCTACGTATATTTTATCCTTTAAATTTTTCTGACTGAAAGGGTCATTGTTTTGATCGATCAATTCAAAATCTGTGATCGAATGCTCTCCACGTTCAAATTGCAATGAAGGGTCAACCAATTCTGGGTTGATTTGTGAAGGAGAGAATATTGGCAGTTCACGGTCATCAATAATAAGTTGGTAGGCAATTGCTATCCCAATAAGGAGAGTGAGGCCTGGTATGATTATGGCTAATTTATTTTGATTTTTCATCCTGCTTTAAAATGGGTTCGCCCAGTTCATTTCCGTCCTTTTCTAAATAATACCTTAAAATATTTTCAAGTGAAAATATGTTCATCTTCTTTGCCAATATTTTTTTGTCTTTATCTAATAAATAGGTCTGAGGAGTACTGTAAACATCGTAAGTCGTTCTAAAATTACTCTTGTATGGGTCTCCATCAGAACCATTGATCCAATTAATGTCGTGTTTTCTAATAAACTCTAGCCACTCCTTGTTCTCGAATTCGCTGCCTACGCCAAATACTTCAAAGCCATATTCTTTGTATTGATCATAGACCTTCTTAAGTTTTGGAGTAGCTACTTTACAGTGTCCACATGTGGCAGACCAAATATAGACAACCGTATAATTGGCTTTTACATCATACAACTCTAAATACTTGCTCATGGAAGTATCTTTCACCACAATGTTTGGAGCTTTTTTTCCAATCAATAAAGGGTCCAATGCTAAAGCGCGTTCTGCCAATTTGTTCAATTGTTTGTCATCCAACCAATCATCTGCAATTCCTTTCATGTAATAGTTCTTCACCAAATGCACAAAAACAGCATCCATGCCCATTTGTTGAATTCGCTCATATTTTGACGTCAGGTAGGTCAATGTATATTTCAACATCTGCTCATTGGCTTTGGTCTTCTCCAATACAATGTCCACTGCCTTAATGATAGAATCAGAATTTTGAATAAAAAGCTTGGACAAATAGTATTTCAATTTTTCATGGTATGTTGAAGTATGCAACAATCTTTGATCTGAAAAATCATAATCATCCCAAAAATGGTCTTTAAAATACCTGAAAGTAAATGTGCTGTCTATTGAACCATCTGGGTTTTTAGGTGGCTCAGGCACCTCTGGGTAGGCCAATGCCTTGAGAAAATTACTGCTAAATGATCCATTATATTTTTCATGAAACTTATCAATGAATGCCTTAACTTCAGTATCCAATGAATTCATTTTTTCATTCAAGGCGTCTAAATCTTTTCCTTTGGCATTTTTCTTTTCTTCTTCAATGGCACTTGCTTCCATTTGTTTTTTATTGAGAAAAGACATGTACTCGAAAAACAATTGATTTTCTTTTCCACCTTCAAACTTTATATTTTGAATGGTATTTTCTAGGTCAGTTAGAATTACAATTTCTTGCACATCTACCATAAAATCAAATAATTTGGCATTGTCTGCTACAAAGGAGTACATGCCATGCTCTAAAGTGTCATTGTTCTCAAACACATACCATCCTTTTTCATCAATTTTTGCAGTATCCCTATAATATTGCCCCTTCCCATAATAATAGGCTAAATAGGCTACACTGTCAGTAAGACCGTCAACCTTAATCTCAATTTTATAATGTTCTTGTTCTGCTTTTAATTGAGGAATGCATAAGAGCAGAGGCAGTATGAGCAGCAGTAGTTTAGTTTTCATGGGAAAGTAATTATTCGTTCAAACAAAATTACAAAGGAGCACTGTGTTTAGGCGTTAATGCATGTTAATTGATTTCAATTTTAGACAGGCCAATCCATCAGTATTAAAGGAATTCTCGTATTTTTCATCTATGGAGGTCTTGATATGGACATTTTTAGGATTAATCGTATTGTTGGGCATACTTGCAGGCATATTGCTCAGTATTTATTTTCTGCAAGAAAAACTCATTTTCAATCCAATAAAACTTCCCAATGATTATAACTTCCCATTTAATCAAGATTTTGAAGAATTGTTCATTGAGGTTGATCCTGGCATAGCTTTGAATGCACTCTTATTCAAATCAAATGCATCGAAAGGATTGATTTTTTACATTCATGGAAATGCAGATAATTTAAGGTATTGGGGAGAGAATGCTCCTTTTTTTTTAGAACATGGTTACGATGTTTTTATGTATGATTTTAGAGGTTTCGGAAAGAGTAATGGTAAAATTAAAGGAGAACGAAACCTTCAGCGAGATGCGAAAATTCTCTATCGAAAGATGCGTGAACGTTATAAAGAGGAACACATTATTGTCTATGGTTTTTCCATTGGAACTGGTATAGCGGCTAGGTTGGCAAGTAAGAACAATCCAAAAGCGCTTATTCTTGAGGCACCTTATTTTAATTTTGTTTCCTTGGTGCGCTATCATAAAGCATACTTACCAGCGGAGTTAATCAGTAAATACCATTTCAGAACTAATCGTTATTTGCCAAATGTGAAAGTGCCAATTACCATTTTTCATGGGACTGACGATCGGAAAGTGCCGTTCTATTTAGGAGCAAAGCTAAAAGACCTTAATTCCAACATCCATTTTGTTGCTGTTCAGGATGCCACACACAATGATATGCAACTTATGCACGGCTATAAGGAAGAAATGAATAAACTTTTAAACTAAGGCTGATTGCTTCTGAAATTCTGAAGTAAAGTGAAATTCAATGTCCGGGTAATTGTCACGTGTAATTTGAAGAACGCCAGCTGTTTGTGCCAAGAAGACTAGGTTTTTATCCTTATCCCATACGATATAATTGGACTTTAGACGAATAAATTCTTCCATCATTTCTTCATTTTCAGAGGTGAACCAACAGGCTTTGTAAAAATTCATAGGATGAAAACTACAACTCGCATTGTATTCATGTTTAAGCCTGTATTGAATTACTTCAAATTGCAATTCTCCAACCGTTCCAATGTATTTCTTGTTCCCCATTCGAGCTGTAAACAACTGGGCCACACCTTCCTCAGTCAATTGATGAATTCCTTTTTCCAATTGTTTAGACTTTAGGGGATCATCGTTGATTACTTCTTTAAAAATTTCAGGAGAAAAGCTAGGTATTCCTTGAAAAGTAAAGTTCTCACCCTCAGTTAGTGTATCTCCAATTTTAAAGTTCCCTGTGTCATATAAACCAATTACATCGCCCGGGTAAGCATCCTCAATCAAACTCTTGTCTTTGGCCATAAAACTTGTGGGATTGCTGAATTTGATCTTTTTATCTTGCCGTACATGCTTATAAAATTTATTGCGCTCAAACTTACCACTACAAACACGTAAAAAGGCAATCCTGTCTCTGTGATTTGGATCAATATTGGCGTGTATCTTGAATACGAATCCACTGAATTTATCTTGTGTCGGATCAATTTCTCCTTGATCGGTAGGTCTTCCTTTAGGCGTAGGTGCAAGTTCAATAAATTGATGTAACATCTCTTGAATGCCAAAATTGTTGACAGCTGAACCGAAAAAGACTGGAGCCAATTTTCCCGATAAATAAGACTCTTCTTCCATTGGGTCATAAACTCCATCAATCAGTTCAACATCCTCTCTTAATTGTGATGCCTCTCCGCCTAGGAGCTCATCGATTCGATGGTCACTCAAATTGTCTATTGAAATGTAATCGTCTGCAATTTTAGTTTTTGAAGACTCAAATAAGTTAACATTGCTATCAATGAGGTTATACACGCCCTTGAAAGTAGCACCAATACCAATTGGCCATGTCATAGGGCGTACATTGATTTGTAATTTGTCTTCCAACTCATCCAATAAATCAAATGGATCTTGGCCTTCTAAATCAAGTTTATTGATAAAAACGATGACAGGGGTGTCTCGCATGCGGCAGACTTCCATCAATCGTTCTGTTTGAGCTTCGACTCCTTTTACACAGTCTATGACTAGAATTACACTGTCGACTGCTGTCAAGGTCCTGTAAGTGTCTTCTGCAAAGTCTTTGTGGCCCGGAGTGTCCAAAAGATTGATCAATTTGTTCTTGTATTCAAAGCCCATGACTGAGGTAGCTACAGAGATGCCTCTTTGCTTTTCAATTTCCATAAAATCGGAAGTAGCTGTTTTTTTTATTTTGTTGTTTTTGACTGCGCCAGCAGTTTGTATGGCTCCACCAAACAACAATAATTTTTCGGTCAAAGTGGTTTTGCCAGCATCAGGATGACTGATAATTGCAAAAGTTTTTCTCTTCTCAATCTCGGTTTTTATACTCATAGCGAACAGATAGCGTGCAAAGGTACTCAATCAAAAAAGCGAATGATTGAAATAAGAATTCATTTTTCTTCCTTAAACTTTTTATTGTAACTACTTTTGCAAAATCCATGGTTGAAAAAGAGAGTGCAAGCTTTAGTAAAATAAAGGAGAACGAAGAAGGGAAGTCACTTTATCCTTTTCAAGAAGAAGCTATACAGAACATTTCCAATAAATTAAACGAGCTAAAGGACAACCATAATATTCTTTTTCAACTTCCTACTGGGGGTGGCAAAACAGTCATCTTTTCTGAAATCTGCCGCAGGTACATAAAAGCAGTAGGAAAAAAGGTATTAATCTTGACGCACCGCATAGAATTATGCAAACAAACGTCTAGAATGTTGAATGAATTTGGTGTAAAGAATCAAGTCATCAACAGTAAAGTGAAAGAAGTAGAGGACGACAGTGACTGCATGTGCTTTGTAGCCATGGTTGAAACTTTGAACAACCGCATCCAAGATGAAAAAGTTACCTTGAAAAATTTGGGGATAGTCATCGTAGATGAGGCGCATTACAATTCATTTCGAAAGTTGTTTAAGTACTTTGAAAACATCAATATATTAGGTGTTACTGCCACACCTTTAAGCTCAAGCATAAAGCTTCCGATGAATGAAAATTATGAGGAGCTTGTCATTGGGGAATCTATATCCTCTCTTGTAATGAATGGCTATCTGGCGAAGGCAGTGACCTACAGTTACAATGTACGCCTCGATGGGTTAAAGATTGGCATCAACGGTGATTACACGGTGAAGTCCTCAGAGCAATTGTATGGAAATTACATCATGCAAGAAAAGTTGTTACGGGCATACGAGAGTAAGGCTTTTGGTAAGAAAACACTGATATTTAACAATGGAATTGCGACATCTTTCGGCGTTTACGATACATTCAAGGCAGAAGGATATGACATACGGCATTTGGACCATCATGCAAACGAACAGGAGAGAAGAGATATCTTGGAGTGGTTCAACAAGACACCAAATGCGATTTTGAGTTCGGTAGGAATCTTAACGACTGGATTTGATGAACCCTCCGTAGAAGCTATAATTTTGAATCGTGCTACTCGTTCTTTGGCCCTTTATCATCAAATGATTGGAAGAGGCTCTAGGATCTTGCCTGACAAAAAGAATTTTACGATCATCGACTTAGGAAACAATTTGCATCGTTTTGGATTGTGGGATTCTCCAGTAGATTGGTATCATATTTTTCAGTCACCTCATCAATATTATGATGACCTAAAATCGGACGATGCCATTGAACGTCAGTTTGTATATGAGATGCCCGATGAACTAAAATCTAAATTTTCTAAATCAGAGAACATAGCATTTGATGCAAAAGTGGAATACAAGAAAGCAACATCCTTGGGTAAACATTCAAAGGTGGTCATCCAAAAATCCATTGACCAGCACACTAAAATGTGTACAGAAAATGCGGAAGACATGTGGGACGCATTGGATTTGGCGCTACTGCTAGAAGAAGACATTCGTGATCGAATCAAACACTATTCTTATTGCACAATCAAGACCACTCGCAATTATTTAATCTGGTTGGAAGAAGATTATTGCAGAAGGTTAAACACTCAGATACGCCAATCTTACATGGTCTCTGAGACCTAGCTTATTTTCAATTGTGCATGATCCAATAAGTTGTTTTTAACAGCAAAGAGCACAAGCCCGACTGTATTTTTCGAAGCTGTTTTGTCCAACAATTTACATCGGTAACCATCAACTGTTCGTTTGCTGATACACATCTTGGAAGCGATCTCACTGGTGTTGTTTTGTCTACACAAAAGCCGCAAAACTTCAATTTCTCGATCAGAGAGTCTGCTTGCCCTGTCCAATCGAAAATCATGAGGATTGGAAGATCCACTCAATTCTGACATGACTTCTCTTGTTTGCTCACCAATGTAATGCCCGTTTTCATACACCTCGTCAAGGGCTTTCAATACTTCTTCTGGATCAGCATTTTTGTCTAAATAGGCGTTTACACCCAATTCATACATATGTACTATAATGTCCGGATCATCATGTGCAGAAATAATGATGATTTTAACATCATCATTGATGTCACGAAAGTACTCAGTGGTTTGTATGCCATTAAATTCAGGCATTCGCAAATCAAGTAAGAAGATATCGGGAAGGTGATTCTCATTTAATTTTTCAATCAGTGCTTTCCCATTGTCTGCTTCTTCAACGACTTGATAATTAGCAAAGGTGTTGATCAATGCGACCATTGCTTTCCTAAATAAAGCTTGATCTTCTGCGATGGCTACGGTTCTCATAGGTCTTTTTTTAGAATAATAATTTCTAATCCATTGGCTTCATTTTTCTCTGAGAAAAAATGAAGGGATCCTTGAATCATTTCCACTCGACTTTTTATATTTCGTAAGCCCATCCCCATGGACTCTTCATCGTGTGAATAGCCTATACCATTGTCGGCATAGCGCATGATCCAATTCTCCTGATCTATCAAAAACGTAATGGTGGCGTTGTTGGCTTTTGAATACTTCAGTGTATTGTTAATCAACTCTTGCAATATACGATATAATGTCAATTCTATTTTTGGTCCAAACCTAACTTCTTTAGGATAACTTAGCGTTAGCTTAAATTTAGGATTGGTTAAATTTTTTGTTAATCGTTCCAAAACTTTGATCAATCCTATGGTTTCAAGAGCAGGTGGCATCAAATTGTGTGAGATTTTCCGCACAGAGTCTTGGGTTTCTTGTAAACTATCTTGACAGTCCTTTAGCAAGGATTTGTTTGCAGGCTGTGCAAGTTGCAATTGTTTGAGCATCATTTTTATGGCCGACAGTTTCCCGCCGATGTCATCATGCAAATCGGCTGCGATGCGTTTGCGTTCTTCTTCCTGTGTTTTAATAGAGTGATGCAACAACTCTTTCTGATATCTATTTTCAAGTGTTCTTTTCTCTTGAATGCTTTTCAGAACGCGCTTTTGATAGAGGATAAAAAAAAGCAATACAGCGGCCACCAACACAAAAAGTGCGAGGCTGCCTATGACAATGAGATAGGCGAGGTTGGTTTGGAGCGTACTTTCCATATTCCTACAGCTAAAAGTAAGTAATACAGTATACATACGAAAGCATGCACATCCCAAAATAGTTTGGCGATATCCGTAGAATAGGTTGACAAAATGAGATTATTAAATAGAAATAGGAATTGTGTACTTGCGAAATATAGGAGAAAGGCTGTATTGAACCAAAAAGTTGGGTTCTGTTCCAAGCGCTCTTCTTCTTGTCTTTGCAGCATTTCATAGAAATAAAGCAATGAAAGGCAGATGACCAAGAAGGCTTCCAAACCTCTTGCATATGAATTGTAGGTGTAGATGTCTTGAAGAAAGAATGAATTGAAGCTAGAGAAGAGTGTAAATCCAATTCCAACTACCACAGTAATTCTTTTTAAGCTTTTGTTTTTAAAAACGCTTGCATAGAAAAAGGCAATGCAAAGAAATTCCAACACTGTCAATAAGTGGAGTGATGGCATGTTGTTGATATCTATACTATTTTGGATTGAAGAGTAAATGCTTATAAAAGTTGCAGACACAATAAGTATAAAAATCGAGATATATTTTTGTTGTAGTCCTCTATAGTTAGCAATTGAGCAGAGAAAAGGCAGCATTGTTGAATAACTAGCTGCCTTTCCTAATATTAAACCAAGAATAATCAAGATTATTGATCATTTGATAATACACTGTTTGGATCACATGTTGGAGGGCAAGGTTCGGCATGATCATACACATTATTGAGGATGTCATTGCCATTGGCATCTACCGCGACCATGACCAATTTCTCATTGCCACTGTTGTCAATTCCCATATAGGTTCTAATTCCTGCTGCACCTGGTTGTGCCAAGATCTCATTGATTTCTGCTTGGTCGATTTTGTAGGCTTTCACCGAATTAGGGTTTTGATTTCTAAAATTGGTGGTCCAATCTATGCCTTCTTGTAATGTTATGGTGTAGTTGCTCATCTTGAATGTTTAATTAATTATAAAAATGGTGAATATTAAAAATAAAATATTTAGGTACTTATACCCTATTTAAAGCCAAATATAGCTGCTTATTTTGTCCAATCAGAATTTTTAAAGAAAATATTTTAAAGAATTCAAGATTAAAAACAAAACAAGGAAATGACAGTATTTTAGAGGAATAGGCATTTGTTGCGTTTCGCATTCATTAATTGGTTAATTGCCATTCATTCACCTAAGATGCTAGCCCCCAATCCTCATCCAAGTTTGGGGGCTTTTCTTTTTTATTGGCTAAATTTCTTCCTTGAAAAGCTCCCAAATACAAAAAGAGGCGAAAACGAAAGAATGCTACAATTGTCATGAGCAAATAGGCACGAATGCAACTTTTTGTTCTCATTGTGGGCAAAAGAATGATTCCAATAACCTTAAATTAAGGGCAGTTTTTCATGAGTTTATTGAGAATTACATCTCATTCGATAGCCGTTTAGGTCGAAGCATTTATCCATTTTTCTTTCGACCTGGCTTTCTTACACAAGAATTTAACGCAGGAAGAAGGGTGATGTATGCAAATCCTTTTCGACTCTATATTTTGGCCAGCATTTTTTTCTTTTTCGTTTTCAGCCAATTTGTGCAAACTTTTGACAATGTAGATTTTACAGTTAATGGCAAGGTGTTAAAATCGGTTGATTCTCTTAATGCCCCAAAGAATATTCACTTTGAAGAGTTAGATTTTCGCACAAATGCTCAATTGAATAAAGAATTAAGTCCAATGATCAAAGAAGAAATAATTGAATTGCAAAAATTTGGCATTGTTAGAGTCATTGATAGTTTAAATGATTACAGAAAAAAGAAAGTACTCGAGCTTGTACCTAACGACATTCAAGAAAAGCTACGATTGCCCTCAGATAAGAAGTTTTCTGACGTACAAGCGAACATTGGATTTAACTTCGACTTAAAGGATGGGTTTGAATTTGGATTAGATGAATTTGATCTAGAAATTGTCAGCCGTTATCGATACAATCGAGAAATTAAGGACGAGGAAGTTTTGAAAAAAATGAAATTGGAGAAATTAAGCTCCTTCGATACATCCTTTCTATTGCAGTTAATTAGAGTCTTGCGAGGTGATCCTGGCACAATCGGAAAGTACTTCATAAGCAATTTTGCATTCGCCATGTTTTTCATGATACCAATGTTTGCACTCTTATTGATGCTTGTCAACTATAAAAAAAATATGGTCTTTGTAGAACATCTGATTCATTCTTTACATCTCCATAGTTTTGCCTTTTTTATTATTGCGGTTTCACTTTTGCTTATTATAGCTATATGGAATTTGCCGTTTGCTTTGATTTGCAATCTCTTTGTTTCAATTCTCTTGCTAATCTACTTTTATAAATCCTCAAAAATTATATATATGCGAAAAGGCCTAAACACTTTTTTGCGTCTCTTATTGGTGGCTATTCTGTATTACTTTGTGTTCGTATTTGCGTTAATAATAGAGGTGTTTATCTCTGTACTACTGTATTGATTCCTTTGCCTACTTTTGCACTTCATTTTAATTCCCACAAGAGCATTTGAATACTTTTAACGAATTAGGGCTTTCAGAGCAACTTCTGAAAGTTCTACAAGAGAATGGATTTGAGCAACCCACGCCGATTCAACAAAAATCAATTCCTTACATTTTACAAAATGATCGCAACGATTTTATTGGTCTTGCTCAAACAGGCACTGGTAAAACAGCAGCTTTTGGCTTGCCATTGATTGATCTTGTTGACAGCTCAAAAAATCATGCCCAAGCACTTGTATTATCACCGACTCGAGAATTAGGACAACAAACGGCCAAGCAGCTTAGCTTGTTTTCAAAAGCAGTGAAGGGACTCAATATTGAGGTTGTCTATGGTGGGGCAGCGATTCAAAATCAAATTAAGGCTTTGAAACAACCAACACAAATAATTGTCGCAACACCTGGTCGTTTATTGGATTTGATACGCAGAAGAGTGGTGGATTTGAATGAGGTAAAATACATGGTGCTTGATGAAGCAGATGAAATGCTCAATATGGGCTTTAAGGAAGAGATTGACGATATCTTGTCCAACATAAAAGGGGAGTTCAATACCTGGTTGTTTTCTGCTACAATGCCTAAACCGATTCGAAAAATTGTTCAGAAGTACATGCAAGATCCTTTTGAGGTAAGCATTGATGCACAGCAAAAGACGAATAAAGACATAGCACATCAGTACATTGTAACCAAAACTAGAGACAAAATTACCGCTGTTCGACGATTTCTAGACATGGATCCGAACATGCGCGCCATTATGTTTTGCAGAACAAAACGAGAAACACAAGAAATTGCTGATCAGTTGACGGACCTGGGCTATGATGTAGAAGCATTGCATGGAGATTTATCTCAAGCGCAAAGAGATGCTGCAATGCGCAGGTTTAAGGCCAAAGACATGCAATTGTTAATTGCAACAGATGTTGCCGCCAGAGGAATCGATGTCAACAACCTGACCCATGTATTTCATCACAAATTGCCTGATCAGATTGAAGGTTATACGCACAGAAGTGGTCGAACAGCACGCGCAGGAAAAAAAGGAATTTCATTGGCCTTTGTTTCCCCCGAAGAAGGAAGGCGGATCAATGAAATTGAGAAAATTTTAAAACTCACATTTGAAAAAGTAGAAATACCTGCAGGAGATGACCTGAAGAAAGCTCGAATCACCCATTGGGCCAAGCAGTTGAAGAATGTGGAAGTAGCTAAATTGGCCGCTGAGTTTACTGCATTCATTGACGAGCAGTTTTTTGACGTAAGTAAAGAAGAGTTGTTGCTCAAGCTTGTGTCAAGAGAATTGAAATCACTAGATCAGAACAATGAAAGCAATTTAAATGCCGAATTGAGTAGCAAGAAGAGATCAAGTGAGAAAAGTTTTAATGAGAGAGATCAAAAGAACCAACGTTTTATGATCAATATAGGCAAGGAAGATGGCCTAAACAAGAGCATATTTATTGATTTTATTGTCGATGTAAGCAGAGTCAATTCTAAACACATATCAGATGTAGCCTTGCAAGATAATCGCGCTTTTTTCTCAGTAAGCAAAGCCCATCTTGATGGATTTGTGAAGAAGTTTGAAGGATTGGAGTTAGAAAATGGCCACACGATCCAACTCAAAGAAGAACACAGTAAACCTCAACATGGAGGAGGAGATCGTCGAAGAGGTCGAAGAGATAGCAGAAGGCCAAATCAACGTTCTGG
>Ga0316208_1000825_pt1 | contig 33450 bp, 31 predicted proteins | sample 3monopyrite_MG_FD_204944 | JGI IMG/M metagenome (GOLD analysis project Ga0316208, IMG submission 204944) | Microbial mat bacterial communities from mineral coupon in-situ incubated in ocean water Damariscotta River, Maine, United States -... | ecosystem: Environmental > Aquatic > Marine >...
TATCTACTTAGGTTTGACCCTGCTCTGTGCTGGTTTATATTGGTTGGCAGGGATGGATGTTTTTGATGCTATTGGGCACAGCTTTTCCACCGTCGCAATAGGTGGTTTCTCGATGCATGATCAGAGTATGGGCTATTTCGACAACGTGATGATCGAGTCGGTAGCCATGGCGTTCATGTTTCTTGCGGGCATTAATTTTGCGTTGCATTTTCTTTCCTGGCGCAATTTGAGTGCCAAGCCATATCTATTTGATCCTGAATTTAGGGTTTATTCTTATGTGTTATTAACGGCATCGGTGATTGCTTCGGCGTACCTTTATTTCAGCGGTGTTTTTACCAATGTGGGGGATGCAATTTTTCATGGTATGTTTCAAGCGATATCGATTGGAACTACGGCGGGTTTCACAACCGCGGAGTATCATAATTGGCCGACCTTTTTGCCTATTATGTTGTTATTAACCAGTTTTATTGGTGGTTGTGCAGGTTCAACTGGTGGTGGCATGAAGGTGATTAGAGTGCTTTTACTGGTAAAACAAGGCATGCGTGAAATTCGGCGCTTAATTCATCCTAATGCACAGTTTTCAGTGAAAATTGGTAGTAAGGCGTTGACGGGGCGTGTTGTGGGTTCGGTTTGGGGCTTTTTCTCACTATATATTGTTTGTTTTAGTTTTATGTCACTGATTTTGACAGCCACGGGTTTGGATTTAGTGACGGCATTTTCAGCGGTAGCGGCTTGTTTGAATAATCTGGGGCCTGGTTTGGGTGATGTTGGCTCAAATTATGCAAACATTAATTCAGTTGCAAAGTGGGTGCTTTGTTTTGCAATGTTGCTTGGGCGACTTGAGATTTTCACATTGCTGGTATTGCTGGTGCCTGAGTTCTGGAGGCGTTGAGTTTGTCTATTTGGGAAATATATGTCTGAAATAACGCAGGAAAAATGGGACGCTATATATAGCAATAGTGGTTCTAACCGCGATCACCCAAAACCGGCAAAGGTTTTGTTTGAAAACCGGCATTTGTTGCCGAGGAGAGGACGTTCGCTTGAGGTGGCCTGTGGTCGTGGTGGAAATGCTTTGTTGCTGGCGGGTCACGGGTTTGAGTCGCATGCCTGGGACATATCGTCTGTTGTGATAGATCAACTGCAGAAAATGGCTGAGCAGTCTACAGTGACCGTGTCGGGAGAGGTTCGTGACATTATGGCGCAGCCACCGAAAGCGCAAAGTTTTGATGTTATTGTGGTTAGTCATTTTCTTGAGCGAGGTTTGTTTGCTTGCTTGCGAGAAGCTTTGCGGCCGGGTGGTTTGTTGTTTTATCAGACATTTACACGTACCTGTGTAAGTAGTGCGGGTCCCACTAATGAAGAATACCGTCTTGCCGATAATGAATTATTGGCAGTCTGTCAGGGTATGCAGGTTTTAGTGTATCGCGAAGAGGGTCGAGTTGGAGATTTAGATGAAGGGGTGCGAGATGTAGCTATGATCGTTTCTCAAATCCCGATAGAAATCAATACGTAATGGTGGGTTTGATGCATTTTTGTGTTTGGTCTGGGTTTGACATATAACCGTCTTTATGGTTAAATTGATAACTAGGTACAGTTACGAATGGTTGTTCAACCACTTCACATTAAGATTTTAGGCTAGGGGGTTTCCCAATGAATGTACGTAAAACGATAAAGCGATTAATTTTAACTGGTGCCACAGCGGCAGTATTACCTGTGACGGTTTATGCAGCTAGCACAGCGCCGGTTTTTGAAGGGTGGACAGTTTCTGGCGGAGCTATAACCGCTGGATGCCAAGCTGGCGCAAGCTGTTCAACACTAGTCACGGGCGATGGTTTTCTGCAGCAGCAGGTTGATGACGGTGGTGTCTCGTATATTCGTACAATCATAACGGATGCAGGCGCAACCAGTGCCGGCGGTCAAACAGGCAGTGCAAGTGTAAATTACAGCGACGAGAGTTTTGTGCTTTCTGGTGGAACAACTTCAGGTATCGCGGGTAAACAGAGCTTGTCGGATGCTGCTTTTGGTTTTACTGGCACATCCGAACTCTATACAGGTTGGGCAAATAGCCTCACTGCAGCGACAAACGGTAATGTTGTTATCACTCAGTCATTTACAGATAAGGGTGTTCAAGGCGTCTTTGGTGATGAGTTTGAGAATTCATTCAAATTGGCTATCAAACAGGATGGAAGCGGTACTGTTACAGGCAAGTCAATGTCTATCGGGCAGATCGTTGAAATGGGTGATGGCTCTGTAGTAAATACTACGGACATTCAAAAATTTGTTGTTGAACAGCGTTCAGGCTCTTTGTTGACTTCGGCAAATACTGGTTTTGATCTTGCAGCAACAAGCTTTGATGCGGCCAGTAACCCGCTTAATGGCGGAACTGCTGCATGGGCAGCAGGCGATGATGTATTGTTCGTCTGGTTAGGTCAGCAGGTTAGCGATGATTCAGGTGGTCTCTCTGTGTTTGGTTTTGAAAGTGTTGAGGTAACTCCTGCGGGTGGTTCTGCTACATTGGTAGATACTTTCTCTACAGTGACGGCGGGAATTGATGCAAGTCAGGTGATAGAGACGGCACCGTTTAACTGGGATAGCACGGCAACAGGTATTGCAACGGCACCTACATTGCCGGCTCCTGCTATTGATGGGGCAAACGATGATGGTGCTTTGGAGTAAGCTTAATTAGAGCAGCTTGTCTCGTTTCACATAACGAAAATTTTGATAAAAAAGAGAAGACTTGTCTTCTCTTTTTTTTTATATAAACTCTAGTGCCTGGTGAATGCATAAAACAAGCTGCTATTTATATCTTGTCTCAAGCACTCTGATCGCGGGCTGTATATTCTAATTGGAACAGGTTTCTGCTGGATAAAACCATGAAAAAAATTCTGGTCAATATTTTATTGATAGTAGTTGGTATTAGTTCTTCGTTTGCCTATGCAGAAGAGCAAGAATCATTGACTGGCGAGGAGATATTCAGGCAATGCGGTAACAAAAATCGGGGCGATGACCAGCGTTCGAGATTTATTGTAGAGCGTCGTGATAGTAAGGGTGATATAAGGCGTGGTGAGTATTTGCGCTATTGGAAGGATTTTAAAGGGCGTGATGGTGTTGCGGATAAGATGGTTCTTTTTCAAACCTATCCTCCTGTAGCAAAAGGCGCTGCATTCATGCGCACGACCTATATTCCTGATTTTAAAAAATCGGTGGATCAGTGGATATATCTACCAATGCTAAAGAAAATCCGACGTGTCACCATCCGCAATCCTGGGGATAGTTTTCTAAATACGGATTTGACTTATGCGGACGTAAATCCTCGTGAGTTAAATGAAGACAAGCATACCTTTCTTGGTGTTAGAGCGAAGAAAGACATGGAATTTTACATTGTTGAAAGTACGCCAAAAGAGGAAAAGCCGCTTTATAGTAAACGAGTATATTGGTTTAAAAAAGGGAAGACGTGGAAAGATTGTGTGAATGTTCGTATTAATTATTATGATGTAGCAGGCGCGCCGTTAAAAGACCAAATAATTAAATGGCAGGAAGTAGATGGTGCGTGGATATGGAGCAGGGTGCTTGTTAAAAATCTCCAAACAGGCACATCCTCAGGATTTGTGCTGAGCAATTTAACTGTAAATTCTGAAATTGATGATAAATTATTCACTGAGCGCTCTTTGATCAAGGGCGCTACTAGTGTTATGCAAAATAAAATAGAGCAAAAGCCTAGAGAGAGTAAGCAGGCCTCCGAATAGCATTCGGAAGCAGCGGTATGTTTGTTGTTTAGAGTATTTCTTATTTAACTATAATTTTCAGCATCATTCTAATCCCAATTGATGTATAACATGTGTTACACTTTGTTATACATTTTAGTCTTGTGAAGGAGTTGGGTATGGAGAATATAGGTAGAAATATGCGTGAAATGGGAAATGCTCAGGCGAAAAAAATGCGTGATAAAGCAAGATCCACAGCAGTTAAACGCAAAGAGGAGTACTTGGGAGCCAGGGTTCCGAAGATGCTTAGAGATAAAGTCATCGATCGAGCAAATGAGCTGGAAATTCCCGTTTCAATATTAATTAGAAATATTCTTGAGCAAGCTTTTTCTGAAGATAACAGTCCGCAACTGGATGCTGGGCTACAGGCCAAAGTTATCCAGAATAAGCAACGCTCAGAAGCCTCTGTTGCTCAAACAAAGGACTTTTCTTCGGTGATAGGTTGGGATCAGATAGAGCTGAATCGTGATATGAACTGTTCATCCTGCGACAGCCTGATAACAGTAGGTTCGCAGGCTACGTTAGGTCTGGTTGGTCCTGGGGAGGACCGCGTAATTTTATGTGCACTTTGCAAAAAGAGCGTCTGAAGTGTTCGTATAGATGTTTTAACTATGTTGTAATAGGCATGTTTGCGTACATATTGATTGTGGGCAATGTGCTGAGTGCGGAAAGTATTTTAAGTGATTGGCCGGAATCATCAGAGTCAGAGTGGCTTGCTGATGTAAAAGAAGAGCCTCGAGAAGAGCTTGAAACGAATTTTCTGGATAAACTCACAGTTAATGGCTACTTGAAGAATGAAGTAGCTTATCGCTACGATGAACCACGTTCAATTACCAAAATAAGAAACATCCTGTCTCTGAATGGTGAGATCGCTATTAGTGATACAAAGAAACTTGTGTTCTCAGCATGGGCGTACCACGATCTTGCCTACGAGCTGTTTGATTACGAAACAATTGCCGCCAGATTTGTTCGTGATTCTGATAAGCCGCTGGTTTTTTTAGATAACCTTAGCCAGGAAAAAGATTCCCCAGTCGCGGAGTTTAGAGAATTATATCTCGATATTTACGGGGAAAATCTGGACTTACGCATTGGCAAACAGTTTGTTATCTGGGGGGTGTTTGATGGTATCCGGGTTACGGATGAAATCAACCCTCAGGACTTCCGCGAATTAATACTACCTGATTTGCTTGATTACCGGATTCCTTTATGGACAGTTAAAGCGGACTATTATTCGGATGCAGGTAACTGGCAAATACTCTGGATTCCCGAAATTAAGTTTCACAAGCCGGCCCCGCCTGGCTCAGAATGGGAGTTGCTTCAACAAGTAGAGAATACCACCTTTCCTGATTCTTTTAAGTTTAGCAATTCTGAGCTTGGCCTAAGGTATTCGGGTGAGCTGTACGATACACAATTTTCATTAAGTTACTTTTACACCTGGGATGATTTTCCCGTTATATTCAGAACGGTAAAAGTGGACGCATCGAGCGAACCATTTTTTTACCCAACTTACACACGCATAAATATGTATGGCGCTACGTTTGTCCGGCCTGTTGGTGAGACTATTCTGAAGGCCGAACTGGTATATGTTCCAGATAAGTATTTTGGTTTGTCTCGTGAGACAGACAGAAATAATGATGGATTCCTTGATAGCGAGGGTGAGTTGCGTTTAAAACATTACCGTTGGGCTTTTGGTGTTGATTTTAATAAATGGGGAATCGATTTTTCTCCAGCTATATCTCAATGGATTATTCTTAATTACGATGATCAGTTGATTCAGGATGAATTTGATACCTCGGTAACATTATTTGCACGTAAACCTATTCCTGAGTATTCGGCGGTAATGCAAGTACTGTTTATCTGGTTAATTAATTTAGAAGAAATATACATAAAGCCGAAGTACAGCTTTGATGTGACAGATCGATTTAAAGTGGCATTTGGTATGGATTTATTTTATGGGGTGCAATCAAAGTTAGGTGTTTCTGCTGGCGGCGGCGCAGTGGCTAATTTAAATTCTGTTGAGCAAAGCGCGCAGTTTTTCGGTAACTTCCATAATAACGATCGAGTTTTTGTAGAATTTAAATATGCATTTTAAAAATAATACTTATTCTTTCAAGGTTGCGAATTGAGTTGAATATTGAAAGTATATTGCATTATTTAAATGCCAGCTCTGAAGGTGGTAGGCTTGTGATTGTCGGTCTATCACGCAGGTTTTATTGCGATATTCAATGATGTACACAGCAATATATTATTATCTGCGATTGTTTGTGTGCGTTGCTTTTTTAATGTTTTCACTAAATGCTAATGCCCTAGAAAAACCTCGTTGGTCAGTATCGCCAATGCTAGGTATTTATCAGCCTGTTCTCAGTGGCTTGAATGGCGCAGAGTTTGCCGCAAATATTCCAGGGAAAGGTGACATAGTCATAGATGAAGAGTCTAGTGTGAGTTTTGATTTTGAGCTTAGAAACCCACTTTCTGATATTCGTTTTGGAACAGAATCTGGCGTTGAGTTGGAGCTATTTATTAATGCAAACGATTCGATGATTTTTGGTATTAGCTCTTGGGAAGGATTAACAACTTCTGCAGTAAGAACAGAAATGCCTTTTCAAGGGACTATAAATTCAATCGCATTTGAACGTTCTGCGAACGTTTCGTTTACACAATATTATTTAGGCTGGAAACATACAATTTTTAGCAAGCCTAATGACTACAGAGTGTATTCTCGCGTAACTATGCATGAGTTGTTTGATGTTGATTTTAAAGAAGACCTGATTTTTTCTTTTGATGGAGGTGCGGGTGATTCATTTAAGCGCATAGTGGTGACTGAGTCTCAAGCGACAGGTGTTTTGATGTTTCAATATGGGCTTGGGGTTGAATACTTTGTGCTTGATTGGTTTTCGTTTGGTTTCGATACAGGATTCAGTTTTTCACTGAAAAAGAGTCGTTTAGGTAATGCCACCTTGAAGAGTGATTTTCAAGGTGGTGATAGTGTGAGTTTAAATTTGCCAACTATTCTCGATGCGGAACAAAAATTATTATATTTGGACAGTGATGGCACGAGTTATAAAAAGCTGTGGCTGAGTTTTGATGGCTGGCGCGCTTTAATGAGAGCAACATTATATTTTTGATTCGCTAGAACAAATTATTCTTTTCTTGGTTTTATGTGAATTTCAGGTTCAATAAGATATGAGTTTTTTTGCATGACATATGAAAAATGGACAGGCATACGATGATACGCTATTTATGTGCGTTGTCACTGTATGTCATGCTGACTATATTTTCTCCTGCACACAGCGAAGTCCAGCTTGATGCTGTTGAAACTCAAGCGTCTATGTTGAATCTTGATTCTGCCTTAAAAAAAGGAGATGAATTCATATTAGCGGGTGAGCTTGAAGCCGCAGAGAAAATATTTTTAAAAATTCTTATCAATCATCCAAATAATGCTCATGCCACCTATCAATTAGGTGTTATCTCCGTGAGAAAGGGGGAGACATTTGAAGGAGTGGCGAAAATTAAAAGAGCATCATTGTTGGCACCTAGTAATTCGGTTTATCACATGGCTTTGGCCAGTATGTACGAATTTTCTAACGAAAATAAAAAAGCATTGCAGGAATATCAGCGTGTGTTAGAGATAGTCGATGTTGACACCCCTGATTACGAAGAAGCTAAAAAGAAAACAGGCTACCTAAAAGCGACGCTCAAAGCTCGGCAAGGAAAGTTTGATGCAGCAGCTTCCATGTTTTTATCACTCACGGAGCAATATCCGAATGATTTTTTGATTCGTTATAGCCTGGGTGTGGCATACATGATTACGGGTCGTTTGCTTGATGCAGAGCAGCAATTGCTCGAAGCTAAACAGTTGAATTCATCCTATGGGAATATATACCTTAGTCTTGCTGCGATTTATGAAAGAAAAGGTGATTTGTCTAAGGCCTATAATGCATTGGCAATGTTGTTGGAAATTGATGCGCCTGATGTTGTATTAAATAAAGCGCGCGTAAAAATGGCCCTTATTGAAGGGCGACTTTTATTAGCAGAGGGGAATTTGAGTGACGCACTTTCTGTCTTGGATGCCGCGCTTGAAATCGAATCAAATAATTTGCAACTTTTAAGTATTGTTTCAGGAATTTATAAACAAATAAATGATAATGTCAGCGAGGCTTTCCACAGAGAAAAAATTATAGCATTGAGGCCTGACGCCTTTGCAGAACGGCTACGCTTGGCTGAAATATATTCGGGAATAAAGGAGCTGGACAAAGCGGCTCAACAATTAAATGAGATTATAGCGAAGGGTGGGGCTACAGAATTTTCAGATCGTGCAGAAAGCATGTTGGATGAGATGATGAAGCGAAATCCAAAAAGTGAATTTGCTAGAAATAGGCGGCAAGATAAAATGGATGAATTGTCTGCTCTGATAGACAGTGATCCTGATAACCTTGCTTCCTGGCAGCGTCTTGCGATTATGTATTATCAGAATGATCAGATGGACAATGCGCAGCAGGCTTTTACTGAAGTGTTGCGGCTTGATCCTGTTAATTCACGTGCATTATTGAGTCTGGGCTCAATATTCGACAGAAAAGGGTTGTATGAGAAATCATTAAATTACTATGTGCAAGCCGTTTCTTTAGAGCAAGATGAACAGGTCGTTGCTGTTTTGTTGGTTGAGGTGCATCTGCTTGCTGGGAAAATGAATTATTCACTCGCTAATGATGAAATTGCGCAGACATTTTTTTCTTATGTCATGGAAAATGCGCCAGCTAATTATCAGGCGCGTTTTTTTTCAGGCTTGATTTATTTAAGGCAAAACAGCTTGCCTGAAGCGCTGGATGCTTTTCAAAGAATCGTCCAGCAAATTCCTGGTCATATGGGGGCACGTCTAAATTTGGCGCTTACATATGAAAACATGAGTGAGGAAGAAAAGGCCATTGAAGAGTACCAGGACATATTACGTTTCAAACCTCCCAAGGGTGTTGAAGATCAGGCTACGCAACGTATCGCGCAAGCTGAAAAACGCATCCGTGGTTTCTCTGGAAATGTGTCCTATCAGATGAGCTATGATGATAATAGTAACCTTAGTAGTTCTGATCCTGACAGTGAGTTGCGTACTGATCTTAGCTTAAATATAGGTTACCGATATAAAGCTGAAAATGGAATTCGCTGGTACTTTTCAAGCGTCCCCGTTTACTCTAGTTACCATAATGGCCAGTTTGATTTTTTGAACACCAGCACGACACTCTCGGCTACCATTATTGATAAAGGTCTTAATTATAATGCAGGTTTAACAAATTCTAATAGTCGTGGTCTGATTAATTCAGAGCGTGCAAGCGATAGTTTTAGAGCGTTTGCAGAAATATCTTCGCGTGTACGTTTGCCAGTGCTTACTGATTGGACGCTTTCAAAGCGGGTGTTGTCGAATCTTTCAATGAACATGGCCTATTATGAAATAGACTCATTACAGAGTCCTTTTTTTAGCGCATTTAATTACTCTGCAGGTGTGCGTATGAATCAGCCAGTCGGTGAGAGAATGGCGATGGCACTTGGCTATAATTATGTGTTGAATCGAAATATGGAAGTGGTAGGTAGTGATTACGCTTATCGTGGTCACAGTGTTAACGTTAGCCTTGAGAAAGGAGTGTTGCCAAGGGTAGCTGTTAATGTTGCTTATTCTCTGAATTATCAAGATTTTTTAAATCCTGATGCGGTAACGAATTTCACTAGTACACGAACAAATTTACAGCAATCGATAAGTGTTGGAAGCTCTTACCAAATGGAAAAATATTTTTTGTTGTTTGCTAATTTCAGCTGGAGTAACAATAGCTCAAATTTACCGATTCGGTTTAAAATTGACGCGCAGGATATAATCGAGGGGCAGTTAAGCCCCTCGCTGGGAGATTATAGTCGTGGCGTGTTAACCATGGGGCTCAGTATGAGGTTGTGATGTGCTTAGTCGCGCAGTGATTTAAATGCATTGACTGCCCATGCAAGTGTTGCGAATGCAAAAACCAGCATAATGGCAAAGCCTTTGAAGAACAGCATAGTATCTATAGGTGTAGTTAAAATGGCGCGAACAGATTCGACAGCGTAGCTGATGGGGTTGGCCATGGCGATGAGTTGAATCCATTTTGGCATGAATTCTGTGGGCACCAGTGCAGAAGAAAAAAACATCAGCGGTAAGGTCATCAGGTTACCAATCATTACCAGTGGTTCTTCACGCTGCAAGATAATCGCGAAACCATTTGAAAGTGCGGCAAAACCAACACCGAGTAAAAAAATCACTGTCAATGCGAGCACAACATTGATCGGGTTCATGGAAATGGTTGAGCCCATCACCCAAACAACAATCAGTATGATGAGCGTTTGAGCGAGCACCTGCACTGCGGAGTGCATGACACGGCTGAGAACAATCGCGACTCTTGAAACGGGCGCGACCAACATTCTGTCAACGGATCCAGCCGATATTTCACGTAACAAGCTGACCCCTGACCATGAAGAGCCAAATAGAACCGTCATGATTAGAATGCCCGGAACCATGAAATCAACATAGTTCTGTTCGCCGGTCTGAACAAATTTTCCAAACAAAGCGCCAAATATAAGCAGCCATATTAATGGTTGAATTAAGGTGAAGAGTGCCCACAATGGCATGCGCATTGTGATGGTCATGTATTTATTAAAAAGATGCCAGGTATCTGAAATCACTGTTAGCTACTCCTGAAACAGATCGATAGAAAATTGATTGTAATTATGACTTGTTGCTTTTGGAGTCTGCATCCCAGTCATCCTTGGGTTTGCCTTCCTTGTTGACCCATTCATTGCCTTCCCAGTCGGGTGAATCGCCCCAGTCGCCTTTTTGGTCGCCATCTTTGTTCACCCACTCGTTGCCTTTCCAGTCAGCCTGCTTTTCACTTGTTTCTTCTGTAGCCGGACTTGCAGTCTCTTTGAAATCAACTTTGGTGGTGCCGTCAGAGTTCACCCATTCATTGCCGCCCCATTCAGATGCATCAGCATCGGGCGCGTCGTCTTTCGAGGAGCCATCAGAATTAACCCACTCGTTGCCTTTCCAGTCCTGGCCGTCGCCTGAACCATCTTCGTCTTCGTTCCATTCTTTCCAGTTACCACCGCCACCTTTTCCGGCCCATTGATGCCACCATTCTTCAACTTCTTCTTCACCGTTATCCACCATGCTGGTGCCGGTGTATTTAAGGAAGACATCATCCAGTGTTGGGCGAGCGAGTGACAGCGTAGTGACTTGAAGGCCGTGCTGCGAAGCCTGTTCCATAATTTGCGGAATGCTGCTGGCGCCATCTTCGACATACAGATGCAGGTTATTACCTTCCCAGACAGTTTCTTTTGCAATGCCGTCTTGTTTTAATTGTTCTGCATAGGCTTTTTCTTTCTCGCCAGCCGTTTCAAATGAAACAACAACGGAATCACCGTGAATACTGCTTTTAAGTTCTTCAGGCGTACCAATGATTTGAATTTTACCTTCATTGATAATTGCCACGTGGTTAGAAAGGCTGTCTGCCTCTTCCAGGTAATGTGTGGTTAACAAGATGGTTAATCCAAATTTTCTGTTTAATTCCTCGATGTATTTCCACAGTAGTTTGCGGCTGTGAATGTCGAGTCCCAGTGTGGGTTCATCTAAATAGAGTATTTTTGGGCGATGGATGAGTGCGGTGGCAATATCAAGCTTGCGTCGCATACCACCAGAATAGGTGCTGACAAGTCGGTCAATGCTCTTTTCAAGTTCAAAATATTTGCTGAGCTCTGTAATGCGCGCCAGAATGTCGCCTTTTTTCATTTTGTAGAGGCGACCCTGAATCATCAGGTTTTCTCTGCCAGTCATGAAATAATCGACGCCGGTTTGTTGTGCGACAACACCGATGGTCTGGCGGACTGTTTCAGGGTCGGTATCGACATCAATGCCATCGACCAGCACCTTGCCTTCGTCAAATCCGCTTAATGTAGAAAGCACACGGATGGTTGTGGATTTTCCGGCGCCGTTGGGGCCTAGTAAGGATAAGATCTCACCTTCAGAAATTTTAAGATCAAGGTCATCAATGGCCTTGTTGTTCTGGGAGAAGATTTTGGTCAGTTTGCTGACTTCAATTGCAAGTTTAGTCATTGTTACCTTCTATATTGTTGGTGACACCTGTGCTGGCTACCAGAATTCATTGCTAGGGGCTGCTTCTGCGACGTTTTTCTCGGTACAATGCCTGCTTGTATAGCGTGCTAATTTTGTCGGCAGCTGAATGTATAGCTTAAGCTCAAAATATCGTTATACAATTGTTATACATGTTATTACATTTTTTTATTTTTTACTACTCGTTTTATGTTCAATCTTAAATGATTGATATAATTGCTATTATTTAGAGGCTGAAATGCGTGTTTTAGGTTTGGAAAGCTCCTGTGATGAAACTGCAGTGGCCATTTATGACTCACAACAGGGTTTGTTAGCACACTCCCTGTACAGTCAGGTTGAGCTGCATAAAGAGTACGGTGGCGTTGTGCCAGAACTGGCATCGCGTGACCACATTCGTAAAATTGTGCCTTTAATACATGAAGTCATGCAGCAGGCGGATACAACCAGGGATCAGCTTGATGGCATTGCCTATACCTCAGGGCCGGGGCTTGTTGGGGCGCTATTGGTGGGTTCAGCCGTGGGCAGAACCATGGCCTGGACCTGGAAAGTGCCGGCAGTTGCGGTGCATCATCTCGAAGGCCATCTATTAGCGCCAATGTTGGAGCCCTCGGTGCCGGAGGTGCCTTTTTTAGCGCTGTTGGTTTCTGGTGGGCATACCATGTTGATTGAAGTGGAGAGGGTCGGAGTTTACCGATTATTGGGCGAGACGCTTGATGATGCGGTGGGTGAAGCATTCGATAAAACGGCCAAGATGCTTGGCTTGGGTTACCCCGGTGGCGCAGTGCTTGAACAGCAGGCCAAAAAAGGTAATCCTGATCGCTTCAGGTTTCCCCGTCCAATGACGGATCGTCCCGGTCTTGATTTTAGCTTTAGTGGTTTAAAAACCTTTGCCATGAACACGCTGCACGCAAATCAGCAGGATGAGCAGTTGACCGCAGATGTTGCGCGCGCATTTCAGGATGCTGCTGTAGATACATTGATAATTAAATGCCGACGCGCACTTGAGCAAACAAAAATGACAAGATTGGTGGTGGCCGGCGGTGTGAGCGCAAATAGCCATTTACGTAATAAATTGTCGGCGATGACCGAGAAATTAAATGCCCAGGTGTATTTTCCGCGTCAGGAATTTTGTACTGATAATGGTGCGATGATCGCCTATGCAGGCTGTCTTCGTTTACAGGCAGGGCTAAGTGAGGGTAAAGCTTTTAGTGCTCGGGCGCGTTGGTCGCTGGACAGTTTAAGTGCCGTTTGAAGTTTTTAATCACGCCAATCTTATTATTTTTTGCCTATTTTCGGCTCGGTACCTGCTAGTAGTTTACGGATATTACTGTGATGACGAGCAATCAGCAAAGCGCTCATGACCGTGATGCTAAGGGTGATATTGTTATCCGCATGTAACAGCCAGCTAATTAATGGCGCAGCCGCTGCCGCACATAATGCTGCCAATGATGAAAGCCGAAACACTAAGCTGATAAGTATCCAGATAGCAATAACGAGGATGGCAATTGTCCAGTTAAAACCAAACATTACGCCTAGCGCTGTTGCGACGCCTTTACCGCCGCGGAAGCCAAAAAATATCGGGTACAGATGGCCAAGAAATGCACACAGTCCGACCAGCGCGATAACCGTGATAGAAACATCTAGCATGACAGCCAGAACAACAGGTATGACACCTTTTAATACATCACCGAGCAGTACAGCTGTAGCCAGTTTTTTACCACCAAAACGTAGAACATTGGTCGCACCGGGATTCCCGGAGCCTTGTTCGCGAGGGTCGGGCAAGCCCGCAAGTTTGCAAAGAATAATGGCCGAAGATAAAGAGCCGGTCAGGTAGGCGAAAGCATACAATAGGCTATCAATGATCATTGTGAATAGGCGTAACGGAAAGCTTGGTTAATGGGGTAATCAATGTTAAAAATAAATTTTGTCGGATACATCGTCAAAAAGGATGTAAGCCGTAAAAGCATGTATTATGGGTCGCAACTATAGCACCAATCCAATCGATAGGAACAAGAAAAGAGCGCGATGCAAAAAGATATTATCTATTTACATGATTTGAAAATAGAAACGATAATCGGAATTTTTGACTGGGAACGACGCGTCAAACAGACGATTAGCATTGACCTTGATATGTCCACGGACATCAAAAAGGCTGCTGCCAGTGATTCTATCGAAGATACATTAAATTATAAGGCGGTAGCAAAACGTTTGATCGACTTTGTCGGTCACAGCGAGTTTCAGTTGGTTGAAACACTGGCAGAAAATATTACGGATATTATTTTAAACGAATTTAGCGTTGGCTGGGTACGTCTGCGTATTAATAAGACCGGCGCTGTACGTGGTGCAAAAGATGTTGGCGTTATTATCGAGCGTGGACAGCGAGACGCTTGATGGCGCGCGTTTATATCAGTATTGGTAGCAATATTGATCGCGATGAAAATATTCGCTCAGGGATGTGCTCGCTAGAAAAAAAATACGGAAAATTAACGTTGTCTTCAGTTTATGACAGTGAATCTGTAGGTTTTGATGGCGATGATTTTTATAATCTCGTAGCGGGTTTTGATACTGACGATGATTTGTTTGAGCTGGCTGAAACGCTTAGAGGAATTGAAGACCATCATCACCGCGATCGCAGTGGGCAACGTTTTAGTTCGCGAACACTGGATATTGATTTATTACTTTATGATAATTTGATCGTCAACGAACGCGGTGTCAGAATTCCGCGCGATGAAATTACCAGTAGTGCTTTTGTTCTTGGGCCACTTGCTGAAATAGATGGGAGTTTGCTGCATCCCGAACTTAAAAAAACAGTGCTAAGTTTGTGGCAGGCTTTTGATAAATCTACGCAGCCCATGCAGCGAATTGAGTTTGATTGGTAGTCTGAAAGTACGATCAATCATTTAGTGAGCGGCCACCATCAACAGTGATGGTTTCACCGCTAATGTAATCCGCATCACGAATTAAAAACAAAATGGCATTGGCGATGTCTGTCGCCTGTCCCTGACGCTTCAATGCAATACGTGAAATAATCCGTTGCTTGGTGACCTCATCCATTTCATGTTCAGGCCAGAGAATTGCGCCGGGAGCGACGGCATTGACGCGCACGTTGGGGCCTAAATCGCGCGCCAGTGCTTTGGTGAGCATCACCAGTCCTGCTTTCGCAATACTGTACACACTGTATGTTTTTAAAGGTCGGTCAGCATGAATGTCGGTGATATTGATAATGCAGCCTTTATTTTTAGCCAGAGTATTGGCTGCAGCTTGAGATAGAAAAAAAGGTGCCTTTAGATTGCTGCCGAGTAACTCATCCCAGTGATCTTCCGTGACGTTACCAATGGGCGTGGCATAAAAACTGGATGCATTATTAATCAAAATATCGAGACGTCCCCAGGCACTGCATGCCTGTTTAATCAGTGGTTTTAGCTTGGCTGTATGCAGCAGGTCGCTCTGGATTAAAATCACAGAATTTTCGCGGATAGCATTGAGTTCTTTTTGTAATTGTTGAGCATCCTGTTGGGAACGGCGGTAATGCAAGACAAGATTTGCACCGTGTTCATGTAGCTGGCGCGCAATCGCCGCGCCAACACGACGTACACCGCCGGTAATCAGGGCAACTTTTCCATCAAGGCTTGAATCTGAAACGGGTGATGCGGGCACGGGTGACTCCTGTTATGAGACAGTCTGTCATTCACTAAACCGGTTGAGGGTTTACATTACGCGGTGTAAGTGTTCTGCGTGATGCTCGTTTTCAGGTAGACTGTGGCACTGTAAAATATGTGTTTTCTTGAAGTATATCTGAATCGATTGGCAAGGGATAACTTAGCGACGAGAACAGAAATTTCGAGCGGGAAATAAATGGAAACTAACAATGAAGAGGCGCTGCCGGAACCTTCTGATGAGGCGAAGCAGCATAGCGCGAAACTGGTCGAGCTTATAAGAGCTGAGATTGCCGCCCATGATGGCAGTATCAGTTTTGCGCAGTATATGGCGCTGGCTTTGCATGCACCCGGTTTGGGTTATTACAGTGCCGGGTCGAGTAAGTTTGGTAGCAGTGGCGATTTTGTTACTGCCCCGGAAATTTCACCGTTATTCTCGCAATGTATGGCGCGGCAGTGTCAGCAGATTATCAGCCAAATTGATCAAGCTGAAATTTTAGAGGTGGGGGCAGGCTCGGGTGTAATGGCCTGTGATATTTTACTCGAGCTGGAGCATTTGAATAGCCTGCCAAAAACATATTCTATTCTTGAGCTCAGCGCGGATCTTCGTCAACGTCAACAGCAATTATTTGAACAACGTATCCCGCATCTGCTGAACCGTGTGCAGTGGTTGAATCAGTTGCCAGAAAAAGGTTTTTCAGGGGTGGTACTGGCAAATGAACTGCTTGACGCAATGCCCGTGCATCGTTTCAATGTTGAAAAACAGGGGGTGTCTGAACTGCATGTTAAAATAAGCAATTCAGGTGAGGGTTTTGAGTGGTGTCAGATTGAGCTTAGTGATCAGCGTTTACCAGCACGTCTTGATGAGATTTGTCGGTTGTTACCTGAAGAGTCACAACAGCAAGGTTATGTATCAGAAATAAATTTGGCTGCTGAAGATTGGCTGCGAAGTATTGCTGAGATAATGCAGCAAGGTTTATTGCTGATTATTGATTACGGTTTTCCAGCGCATGAGTTTTACCACCCGCAGCGAGATGAAGGTACATTGATGTGTCATTACCGACACCGTGCCCATGATGATGCGCTGATATTAGTAGGTTTGCAGGATATTACTGCTCATGTTGATTTTACCGCGCTGGCGGAAGCGGGGCATGATGCGGGCATGTCAGTTTCGGGTTATACCAATCAGGCGCAGTTTCTTCTTGCGACAGGAATAACTGAAGCCATGGCAGGTTTGAATGAAGAAGATGATTTGCAGCGACAGATTGAAATAGCGCAGCAAATTAAAAAGCTCACTTTGCCGCATGAAATGGGTGAGCTATTTAAGGTGTTGGCGCTGAGCAAAAATCTGGATCAAAAACTAGCGAGTGAATTGTTAGGTTTCTCTCTACAGGATCTGCGTAGAAAGCTATAGTCATGAAAGGCTAAAGCATTATCGATGAACGCGCCGCAAAGAGCTCAAAGCGCTTTGCGGTGCGTTCGTTTGAAACAACCTAAATTTGAAAGCCATCAAAGATGGGCATTCAATATTTTCGAGTTTAATATTTCTTTGTTGCCGTGAGCATTTTTCTTTGCTGCACCGAAGTGCATAGATGCTTTACCATGTTTGCCTAATTTATCCAGGCAGATGGCTTCATTGAAATGGGTTTCACCGGAGGCTTCTATTTTGGACGCTTCGCTAAAGTGCATCAGCGCTGATTTATAATCGCCTTTATTCCATTCTTTAATGCCAGCATTATTGTGCATGGCAGCTGATGAGTTGGCACTTGCAGGCAGGGTCATCGGGCCTTCACTGGCAATGGCTGTGAATGAAAGAAAACTAAGCAGTAAAGCGAATAAAATAAATGATAATTTTGTCATGGCAGGGCTCCTAGGGGCAATGGGTTTAATAAACTGTTGTCTAAAAACTTCACTTCCAACACGAGACTTTTCAGAATTTACCACTTTGGGCTTTTTTTTAATATGCTTATTTGTGCGACAGCTCTATATCCGTTACAGGCGCTAAAGGGGGAAGCGCCTATGACGTAGCATGAGGCGATGTAAATTAAACTTCGGCAAGCAGTGGCTATCAGGTAACTGATTCGCCGGCAGCCTGTTTATCCGCATGGTATGACGAGCGCACCATTGGGCCGCTGGCAACGTTGGTAAAACCGATTGCACGGGCTGCATCAGCTAATTCATCGAATTCTTCAGGGGTAACGTAGCGAATTACAGGCAGGTGATGGCGGCTGGGCTGCAAATATTGTCCCAGTGTCAGCATGCGACAACCGTGATCGTAAAGATCCTGTATTACTTGAATGATTTCTTCAATCTCTTCGCCAAGACCGAGCATCAGTCCTGATTTGGTGGGGACATTCTGGTTTTTTACACCAAATTCTTTTAACAGATCCAGTGACCATTGATAATCCGCACCAGGGCGTGCAGCGCGGTACAGTCTCGGTACGGTCTCAAGGTTATGGTTGAAAACGTCTGGCGGGTTTTGGTTCATGATTTCCAGCGCGCGATCCATTCTGCCGCGAAAATCGGGTACCAGCACTTCAATCTTTGTGTCAGGACAATGTTGGCGAACGGCTTCAATGCAGGCGGTGAAATGCGCTGCGCCGCCGTCTTTTAAATCATCGCGATCAACAGAGGTGATTACCACATAACTCAGTCCCATTGCGCTAATGGTTTGCGCTAGATGCTTGGGTTCGTTTTCATCCAGAGGTTTGGGTTTGCCGTGAGCAACATCGCAGAATGGGCAACGTCTGGTGCAAATGTCACCCATGATCATGAAGGTGGCCGTGCCGTGGGTAAAACATTCGCCGAGATTCGGGCAGGCGGCTTCTTCACAAACGGTGTGTAATTGATGTTCGCGCAGTACCGCTTTAAGCTCGTTGACGCGTGTGCCGTTGGCGGCGCGGGCACGTATCCACTTTGGCTTGCGCAGCGGGTTTGTCGTCGGCTCGATTTTGACCGGGATGCGTGCGACCTTGGAGGCGCCTCTCAATTGATGCTTGGGTGTTGTCATGGATTCTTCAGGTTTGTACGTGTATAGCTTATTTTAGCGGCTTGTCTAAAACAGGCTCATCGAAGGACGTTATTGTAGCGTATTCAAGCATTTCTGTCAGGTATGCCAGTAGCTGCTCGGCAATGCGCTCGAATTCCATATTATTTGTATTGAGATCGCTGATTTGCGTGACTTCGAGCCCGGGGTATCCGCAGGGGTTGATAGAAAGGAAGGGTTTAAGATCCATATCGATATTAAGGCTCAAGCCATGATAACTACTGCCGCGGCGAACACGCAGTCCAAGTGCGGCAATTTTTTTGTCGTCCACATAAACACCCGGCGCATCGGTGCGCGCTGCAGCGCTGATGTCATAATCGTGCAGCAGCTTGATGATGCTTTTTTCCATCATATTGACTAAATGGCGCACGCCGAGTTTTCGGCGTTTTAAATCGATAAGCAAATAAACAACCAGCTGGCCGGGGCCGTGGTAGGTGACTTGGCCGCCACGGTCTGTTTTTATGATGGGGATGTTGCCGGTATCAAGCAGATGTTCTTCTTTACCCGCCCGCCCTAGCGTGAAAACAGCAGGGTGTTCGAGCAGCCAGATTTCATCTGGCGTAGCCGCGGTTCGAGTATCGGTGAAGTGCGACATTGCCGCATGGGTGATCAGATAATCGCTGAGCCCTTGTTTACGGATCACCCGCAGACTATTTGCGGCATCTGTCACAGCGCCATAACGATATGTTCGCTGGCACTCAAGTCAATGTAAATGGCATCCAGCTGTGCCTTGCTTGTCGCGGGCACAATGATGGTGATGGCCAGATATTTTTCATTTTTACTGGCGCGAGTAGTCACGGCTGTTTTACTGATAGAGGGTGCGTGTCGCTGGACGATTTTGTAAACCATTTTGCTGAGATCATCGGATTGATGACCGATGGCCTTGATAGGGAACTCACAGGGAAATTCTAGTAACGTTTCAGTGGAATCGTCGCTCATTGCATCAATCCTCCTGTTCCTGGCTATTATAATCCTGCTTGTATTGCTGGTAGAGTTTGATCATGTTTGTCCACAGTGCCCCCGGTTTTCCATTGCCAACCGGTGTTTCATTTAACTGTGTAACAGGAATGATTTCTTTGGTTGAACTGCTCAGCCAAATTTCATCTGCCGCTGTCAGGGCGGCCATGCTGATCTCGGTTTCGCGCATCGGGATATTATTGTTCAGTGCCAGTTCCAGGATCAAGTCCCGAGTGATTCCCGGCAGTAGTTTAGATCCTTTGGGCGGAGTAATCAGTGTGCCATCGCTGACGATGAAAAGATTGCTGGCAGCGCCTTCGGTGACATTGTTATCGCGCACTAATATTGCTTCAGCCGCACCGTTGTCCAGTGCCTGTTGTCGCAGCAGAATATTTGGCAGCAATGAAATGGATTTGATGTGGCAGTTCTTCCAGCGTGTATCATCAAGCGTGATCGCTTTAACACCGTCATGTTGAATAACTTCCGACACTGGATGTAGAGCATTGCACATGGCAAAAACAGTTGGGCGAGTGTCGTGGGGAAAGGCATGGTCGCGTTGTGCGATGCCACGGGTGATCTGTAAGTACAGGGAAAGATTGCCGCCGCCATTTTGAGTCGCCAGCTTATTTAACAGCTGAGGCCACTCGTCATTGTTATAGGGCGCAGTAATATGAACGCTGCTCAGGCTGTTGCTGAGTCGCTGCAAATGTTCATCGAGCCGGAATAAGTGGCCGTTGTAAACAGGGATGACTTCGTAAACGCCATCGCCGAAAATAAAGCCACGATCCAGCGGCGAAATGCTGGCTTGTTCTTCGGGCAGAAAATCACCATTGAGGAAAACGGTCGACATAGTCATGTTATTCAGGGTAATGCAGTTATTCAAACAGCCGCATAAATTTATCAGACATGCGCTGAATAAAATCACCTTCATGAATGTCGCGCAAGGCGACTAAAGGCCGTGTCATAATTTCTTCGCCATCGAGGCTGATTTTCACTGTGCCAAGCTGCGTGCCCTTAGCAACAGGTGCGGTAATATTTTCTTCAATGCTCATTTCAGCTTTGAGCTTGTCATAACGGCCACGTGGAATCGTGATGTAGATTCCATCAGTTAGACCGAGTGATAGCTTGTCTGTCTGTCCTTCCCAAACGTGCGCGGTGCTTAAGGTTTCATTGGCGGTATACAGCGGACGGGTTTCGAAAAAACGAAAGCCATAGTTTATTAGTTTCAGGCTTTCCTGAGCGCGGGCATTCTCACTTTTGGTGCCGAGTACCACGGAGACAAGGCGCATATTATCCCGTTTGGCTGAGGCAATCAGGCAATAGCCGGCAGATTCTGTGTGGCCGGTTTTTAATCCATCGATATTTTTATCCCGCCACAGTAATTTGTTACGGTTGTACTGGGTAATATTGTTATACGTGTATTTTTTAATTGAATACCACTCATAGTATTCAGGGAAATCCTTGATTAACCGGACTGACAGCTTCGCTAAATCGCTGGCCGTTGTGTAATGATCTTTGTTGGGCATGCCCGTGGCGTTGGTGTAATGGGTATCGTTCATGCCCAAGTTCTGTGCGTAGTTGTTCATCAGATCCGCAAAGGTCGATTCACTGCCCGCGACATGTTCGGCCAGTGCGACACTGGCATCATTGCCAGATTGAATAATCATGCCTTTGAGCAGTGCTTCAACTGGAACGCGTTTATTAACTTCGATAAACATTCGCGAACCCTGCATGCGCCAGGCGCGCTCGCTGATGAGCACTTTCTCATCGATGCTGATGTTGCCAGATTTTAATTCACTGAAAACGATATACGCCGTCATCAGCTTGGTGAGACTGGCCGGTTCCATTCGTTGCGAGGCGTTTTTCTCTGCGATGATTTTTTTACTGTTTACGTCCAGAACTAAATAAGCCCGTGCCGCAACCACCGGCGCGGCAGGAATCGGCGGGCTGGCAGCAGATAAGGTGGTGCTGATTAGCAGCAGCCCCAGCGTTAATAACGTCAGGCAAAAAAGCGGTCTGTGTACTGGCCGGGCAGTTATCCTGTGAGTTAAATGATGACGTAAAAGATGAGGATTCTTAATATGCTTCACGGTACTGCTGTCTCCGAAACGGGGTAATTTGCTAATTATGATCTGTCAGGTTATAGCGCAAGTGTATGGGCGCTACAGTTTATGGCAGGCAAGTATACCCCGAAAAGACATCGATATCATTTGTTAGCAGTGGTGTGCTCAAAGAGGCGGGGCAGGGAGGTGTTTTCGATAATTTATTTCTGACAAGATTATTGGCTGCTGCGCAATTGAGGCTTGCCGAAGCCCATCAGCGTTAATGTTTCGGCTATTTTTCCCGCTTCGCTGCTGCTGGAAAAAGGCCCAATGCTAACGCGGTAAATGGTGTTCTGATTCTGTTGAATTTGTCTTATGTGAATACCGGTATCCGATAGGCGAGTTAATTTGCTTCGTAAACGCTCAGCATTCTTCCGCTCTTTGAAAGCTGCAACCTGAAGAAAGATAGACGCTGAGGCAGAGCCAGCTGTTGATTGAGCGAGAGGAGGCGTTGTTTTTTTTGTGGAGCTGGGCAGTGGCATGGGAGTGACTTTTGAGGTCGCTGCTTCGAGTCGCAGCGGAGTAACGTTCGCTGTTGTTGTCGCACTAGAGTGGTCGGTGTGTGTGCTTGATTTTAGCTGCGGTTTTTGGCTGCTCGAATGCTGCTTGTGCTGTATCGGGTCAATCGCTTTGATATCAATTAAAGCAGTGCCAGTGGCTAAAATACCCAGCTTGCTCGCCGCCGCGTACGACAGATCGAGAATGCGATCATTACTAAACGGGCCTCGGTCATTGACCTTCACGATGACCTGATGCTGATTCTTTAAATTAGTGACTTGTATATAGGTAGGCAGCGGCAATGTGCGATGAGCGGCCGTCATCGCAAACATATCGTAAGGTTCACCACTCGATGTTTTTCTGCCATGAAATTTTGTTCCGTACCACGAAGCCACACCGCGTGCCGTATAGTCTTTGCTATCCGCCATAACGAAATAGCGTTTATTAAAAACAACATAAGATGCAGGGTTACCGTAACGACTTTTTGCTTCAACACGAGGTACCGCATTGGGGATCGATGCAATGTCGACATTATGCTGTGGCGCGCTATCTTTAGAAGTAAAGAATCCGCTGCGCCCTGAAAGGCTGCCGCAGGCGGTTAATGAAAAAATTAATATTAAATAAAAACTTAGTCGTGAGATAATCTTAAAGCCCTGCATTTTGTGCTCATACCCGCATTATTCATAATTGGGCTTGATAGTAGCATTTGGTGGGCTAGGATTTGAAATTTTTAAGAATCGCTTATGTGGTTGATGAGCACAATGGCTGAGTTGATGCTGTTATTTTCCGAATATTTATGCCGTAAGTGAGTCTGAGTGTGTACATGTGAGTAAGTCTTATGTTTAAATATTATTAGTGGTATTTGAAATGGTAGATTTGAATATCCTTTAAACTACACACAAAAGCTTACATGTACAAAATATGGTTGATTGTCACCGTAAATTGAACAAGCAAAGCACCTTTGTTGCAGCAGCGACATTGTCCCTTATGTTTTCGAATTCCACAGTTTTAGCTAACGATGATCTTTTAGATTTACCACTAGAAGAACTGTTGAACATCGTCGTTAAAGTGGCATCAAAAAAGAACGAGAGTGTGAAAGATGCGCCGGGCGTGATTTCTGTTATTACCAGAAAGGAAATCGAAGATTTCGGTGGCACCAGTCTGGTGGATATTTTAAACCGTGCGCCTAGTTTGCAAATAATGTCATCCCATCTTTGGGTGCAAGCAAAAAGTGTTATTCGAGGAAACCTAATTACCCATACGGACAAACATACGCTGATTTTAATTAACGGACGTCCATTTCGGGATGCGTTGCAAACCAACAGTAATTTTGCTTTTTATAACTCATTCCCCGTCGACCTTATTGAGCGCATCGAAATTATGCGTAGCCCAGGGTCTGTTCTTTATGGTTCCAATGCTACCGGCGGTGTTATTAATGTCATAACAAAAACTTCAAAGAAAGAATATTCAAGCAAAGCCACGGCCGGAATAGGCTCGTTCGGTGCCAGGCTGGGAACTATCACAACGTTAGTCAAAAAGGATAAGTCTTCATTGTCGTTAGGCATTAATTATTTTGATGAAGAGGGTTGGGATTTCAATGCCGCTACCAATCATCCATCACTAGGCCCGGTTACAGACAGTAAAAAATACGCTGAGCTTAATAAAAGCATTAGCGCTTTTTATGACTACGATGACAAACTTTCAGCGCAGCTTTTTTACAGCGATAGTAAATATGAAAATTTAGGGCTTATTCCTTATTGGAGTAGAGAAGGATATGTTCAAGGACGACGACTGTTTTTTGATATCGGCTATCGACAGCCTTTGAATGAGCGTTGGGATGCCAAATTAAACCTGACGCGAAACACGTATAACAAGCACATTTTTGATCAGGTTGGTGGAGATAACATGGATAATACTCATGCCACGATATTGGAATTATCATTCGCAGGTAATATAGCGGATAAGGATGACATTGTATTTGGAGTATCTGCTGAGCGAAGAGAAAACTATGATATTAGTGAATCAATGCCCGGCATTGAATTGTCATCAATCCCTCAGTCGTATGTAGATAATTATTATGCGCTGTATATGCAAGCCGATTATCGTTTGATAGTGCCGCTAAAATTAACTGCGGGCGCACAGTATATCAGTGCGGACGGTGGAGAATCCCATTTAGTCCCACGAGTGGGAGGCATTTATACTTTTCGTGACAACATGTCTTTAAAAGTTCTCTATGGTGAGGCGTTTCGAAGCCCAGTGCCTTCGGAAGAATATATCAATCTACCTGGTGTTCTTATTGGTACAAGCGGCCTTGAGCATGAAATTGTAAAAACCACTGATATTCAGTTGTTCATTGATACTTCAATAGCAGAGTACAGCCTAACCTATTTTCATTCTACCTATGAGGATTTAATCGAACGTGTAGCGGTGTCAGTCGGATCAAGTACACAAACATTTCAGAATGCGGGCGATATAAAATTATCCGGGTTTGAGTTGGAAGCAAAGGTTCAGGTTGCAGCACATGTGTATGTCACCGGTTCCTATATTTATCAAAAAGAAAAAAATGATTCGCTTTCTATCCCGGACTTTATGTTTAAGTCAGGCGTTAGTTACCAGCGAGGGGCGTGGACGGTGGGTTTATTTGATTCAGTGTTTGGCAAACCAAAAGAAAACAACCCCCTTGGGAATCTTGAGTTAAACCCAAAGGCAGATGTTATCAATTTGTTGTCAGCTAACCTTAAATATACTTTCCATACGAAGATCCCCATGGATCTAGAAATATTCGGGACAAATCTACTCGACGACAATATAAGCTACACAGAATTTTCCCGCGGCTGGACAAACACGCTGCCTATTGGCCCGGGTCGCGCGGTTTATTCAAAACTAAGTTTGTTTTTTTAAATTGGTTTGTTGAGACTTAAGGGGTAGGGTATAAGGCTGCTGCCCTTGGCAGTGACCAAGAGCAGCAGCTTTGTCTCGTTTTATTAATCCGCTAGCTTAGAAGCCGTAATATTGCCGTTGCCATCTATATCACGATAAACAACGCCATCAATAATTAGTCCGAGTAGTTCTGCAGTTGTACCGAAATCCCATGCCGGATTTGAATCATCGTTTAGATAGCTGTTCCACCCTACATAAGGGGTAGGCAAACAGTTACCGTCATCGACGGTGGTCGGACATTGTAAATCAGAGAGAGGATAGCCGATTACCCCAGTACCCGGGTCGATACCGTCTGCTACAGGAGCTAGCACACCGACTCCCGGCGCACAAGCAACGGGGTCAAGTCTTGAATCGTGAATAGTTTCATTATAGAAACTAATATATTCCAATCACATTAGCGGTACTTTTAGCGAAGCTCCTGAATCTTCTGCCCCAGCTGATAAACAGCCATCGCATACAGCGGGCTATGGTTGTATCGGGTTATTACATAAAAGTTGTTAAGTCCGAGCCAGTAATCCTGGCCATTTTTTTGATCGAGGGTGATGAGGCTGGCCTTTTGATTTTTTTGTAAATCATGAGCTGTGCTTACGCCTTTTTTGAGAAATTCTTTGACGGAGGTATGTGGCTTGAGGCCTTTCTCTGCGAGTGCTTTATATTGATTGCCGGTGATGGTTGCTTTGTGTACGACGGAGTCGCCTTGTTTCCAGCCGTGGCGTTTGAAGTAGTTTCCGACGCTGCCAATGGCATCGGTGGTGTTGTTCCACAGGTCGCGTTTGCCGTCACCATCAAAGTCTACGGCGTAGCTGCGAAAGCTGCTGGAGATGAACTGGGGTTTCCCCATTGCACCTGCATAGGAGCCCATCAATGTGAGTGGGTCCATTTTTTCTTCTCGTGCCATGAGCAGGAAATGTTCTAATTCGCTGGTGAAAAATTTGCTGCGTTTGGGGTAGCCGAAGGCCAGTGTGCTGAGTGAATCGATGACACGATAGCCGCCGGTGTGTTTGCCGTAATAGGTTTCGACGCCAATAATGGCGGTGATGATTTCTGGCGGTACACCGTAAATTTTTTCAGCTCGTTCTAAGTCAGCGCGATGCTTGTTCCAGAATTCGACGCCTTTTTTAATACGTTTTTGCGTAACGAAAATGGGGCGATATTTGTACCAGGGTTTTGCTTCAGCGGGACGTGAAATGGCGCTGATGATTTTTTCTTTTATGTGTGCCTGATCCATTAGCGCATTGAGTGATTTTCTATCGAAGTTATGTTTTTTAACCATGCTATCGATAAATTCTTTGACATCAGCTCGGGCGCTTATTTTTTTGTCAGCTGCCTGGATGCTACTGGTCGCGAATAACAAAACAAGAATGATGACGAAAAATTTGAAACTACAGTTAGTGGTGCGCATAAAATTTCCTAGGCTGATAAAAGTCTTCGGTGTGTGTGGATGGACATCAGGATACCAAATGATGCCATGAGCGTAACCATGGATGTTCCTCCATAGCTGATTAAAGGTAAGGGTAAACCGACAACGGGTAGCAGGCCGATGACCATGCAGATGTTGACGAGGGTATAAACTGAAAATGTCAGAATCAAGCTGCCGGCGAGTAATCGTGAAAATGTGTCTTGTGCCTGGGTGGCGATGTAGAGTCCGCGAATGATAATGAATAGGTAAAGGCTAAGTAATAACACGATGCCTAGGAAACCAAATTCTTCACTGAATACTGCGAAAATAAAATCGGTTGATCGCTCTGGTAAAAATGCCAGATGTGCCTGGCTGCCATTCATCCAGCCTTTGCCATAAAGTCCACCCGAGCCGATGGCAATTTTTGATTGAATGATGTGATAACCAGCACCCAAAGGATCATTTTCGGGGTTCAAAAAAGTCAGCACACGTGCTTGCTGGTAGTCATGCAGGCTGTACCAAATGAGTGGAGCGCTGACGCTAACGAGTATCAGGAAGGTTGCGATATATTTCCAGCTGATTCCCGCTAACAGTAAAACGAAAACACCGGAGCTAGCAATGAGTATCGAGGTGCCTAAGTCGGGTTGTTTAACAATAAGGGCAAATGGAATGATGATGATTAGTGCGGCGATGGCGAGCTGTTTAGGTGGCGGGGGTAAGGCGCGTTCTGCAAGATACCAGGCGAGCATGGCAGGCACTGCAAGCTTCATTATTTCAGAGGGTTGAAAGCGAAAAAAGCCAAAGTCCAACCACCGCTGAGCACCTTTGCCTTCGTCGCCAAATAACAGTACGGCTATGAGCAATATGAGCCCGAGGCCGAATAACCACGGCACCCAGAATGACAAATGGTGCGAGGGGATTTGTGCTAATAGAAACATAAAAGTAAAGGCGATGCCAAGCCGGACAAGTTGCCGGTAGACCATGTTCATGTCTTGACCGCTGGCGCTGTATAAAATTGCCAGGCCGACCGCAGACAGTAATATCAAACCAACTGCGAGCGGGATGTCCAGATGTAAACCACGCACTAAAATGTGTGATTTTCGTCGTTCTCCCCAGCGTGGCAGGCTGCTGTTAGCGTTCATGATGATCCATTAACTAAATATTGTTCTATTATCTCACGTGAGATGGGTGCTGCAACTGCGCTACCACTGCCGCCATTTTCAACGATGATGGCCAGTGCAATTTTTGGTTTTTCAGCAGGCGCGAAAGCGATAAATAATGAGTGGTCGCGCAAGCGTGCTGCGACGGTTTCTTTATCGTACTCTTCATCTTGCTTGATACCAAAAACCTGCGCGGTGCCGGTTTTTCCCGCAATTTTAAAAGGTAGTTTCCGGGCGATGGTGCGAGCTGTGCCGTGCGGGCTGTGAACCACTCGCGTCATTGATTTGATGATTTTATCCCAGTTCGATGATTTTTCCAGTGTGACTGAATTTATTTCCTGGGGTGGGAGTAGTGTGATTTCGGCATCGGGTGTGGCCTGTTGGGCAAACACCAACCGTGGTTGCATGCGTTTGCCTTTTGTCGCGATGATAGCGGTAGTGCTGGCAAGTTGCAGTGGTGTGGTGAGCGTGTAGCCTTGCCCAATGCCGGAGATGAGCGTTTCACCCGGATACCAGGGGAGCTGGTATTTGTTACGTTTCCATTCGCTTGACGGCAGCAGGCCAGCGAGTTCACCAATGAGATCAATACCGGTGCGTTTGCCAAAGCCAAACTGGCTGAGGAAGTGGTGCATGCGGTCGATGCCAAGGATGCGTGCCAGATTGTAGAAGTAAACATCACAGGACTCGACGATTGCTTTGTCCAAGGAGGTTTTTCCATGACCTTCTTTTTTCCAGTCACGGTATTTGTGGTCGTCACCCTTTAACATAAACCAGCCAGGGCAGAATGAGGAGGTTAGGGTGATTTTGCGTTCTAGTTCGAGACCGGCCAGCCCAATGAACGGTTTCATGGTTGAGCCGGGTGGGTATTGGCCTTGAAGCGCGCGGTTGAAAAGTGGTTTGTCGGGAGAGTTACGCAGATTATTGTAGGATTTTACATCTATCCCGGTGACAAAAAGATTGGGGTCATAACCTGGCATGCTGACAAATGCCAGTATATCGCCATTTTCAGGGTCTACGGCAACAATGGCACCACGACGGTTACCTAATGCTTGTTCGGCAATATGTTGTAAGCGTGCATCGATGGTTAGATAGATGTTCTCGCCGGGGACTGGCGGGATGCGTTTTATCGTACGCAAGGTGCGTCCCAAGGCATTGGTTTCAACATGGTTGTAACCGACCTTGCCGTGCAGTGTGTCTTCGTAAAATTTTTCTATGCCTGTTTTACCTGTAAATCGTGTGGCGCTGTAGTTGGTGCTGTCGAGTATTTGTAATTCGTCTTCATTAATGCGACCAACATAACCCAGTGTGTGTACGGCTAAAGAACCATTCGGGTAGCTACGAATTAATCTGGCCTCGACATCAGCGCTGGGGAAACGGTGGCGATTCGCTGCAATGCGCGCGACCTCTTCATCATTGAGGCGAAAGCGTAATGGGATGCTGATAAATGAGCGTTTGCGTTTAAGCAGTTTTTTGAAGCGCGTAATGTCGTTATCACTGATGGTAATGATTTGTGATAACCCGGCTATAGTGGCGTCAATGTCTTTGCTTCTTTCAGGTGTGATGTCGAGACTGTAGGAGGGCAGATTTTCAGCCAGTAAAACACCGTTACGATCATAAATGAGGCCGCGGGTCGGCGGCACTGCGGTAATCGTAATGCGGTTATCATCAGCCAGTGTAGAAAAATGCTCATGGCTGATAATTTGCAGATAAACCAGCCGCACCATAATGACAATTATCAAAATGACGAGCAGAGCCAGTCCTATAGTGACGCGCTCGTTGAACACTCTGCTTTCCCTGATATGATCTTTGATTGTTAGGCGCATGAATATTCTGTTTGTTTCTTTGTTGTAGGTGCTGCCGGAATAAGATGGTTATGAGCGGTGTTAAGTGACGTGATAGGTGCGTCGAAGTTCACGCAGTCCGATAAAAATGGCTGGCCAGATCAGCATGCTGGTCAGTGACGGTAGCCAATAAGTCCAGAGGTTGGGTGAAAGGCCAGTGATGCCTTTAATCCACAATATCAATAGTTGATAGAGGATGATTATTATCAAAATGCTGAATGCCTGCTGCCAGAGTGGCGCAACTCTGATACGGCGATAGAGTTTCAAAACGATGTAGGCGGTAACGCACATGGCTAATGCCTGTTGTCCCAGTAGACCACCAAGCAGTACATCAAGAGCCAGGCCAGTCATCCATGCGATACCCACACCAACGCGGTTTGGAATTGCCATGCACCAGTAAATCAAGACCAATGCGGTCCATTCCGGACGTAACAATGCAGCCCAACCGGGCAGTGGTATCACGGTTAGAATGAGCGCGACTGCGAAACTGGCAACAACGACCCATTCGCCTTTGTGTAGCATCGTCATTTTGCGTTCACCTTTTCGGAGGCTGGGTCAGAGGTGAGAGTTTGTTCTGTTTGAGTTGGGCTGATTTGTGCTGTAGTGCTCCAGACCAATAACACCTCCCGCGTGCTGAGCAGTTTCCCGGTGGGTTCTGCGCTGACTTCTGCGAAAGGTTCGCCCGGATTGCGAATCACTCGGGTGACCTTGGCAACAGGATAACGTGCAGGAAAACGCCCGCCGAGTCCAGAAGTGACAAGCAGGTCGCCTACTTCAATGTCAGCATTGTTGGGAATATGTAATAACTCCAGTCGCGTGGTATCGCCCGTGCCGAAGGCGATAGTGCGTAATCCATTGCGATTGACTTCAACCGGAGTGGCGTGACTGGGATCGGTAATCAGAATGGCGGTGCTGGTGAAAGGAGTGACATGCAGGGTTTGTCCCATGATGCCATTGGCGTTAAGCAGTGGTTGGTTTTCGTAAACGTCATCCAGACTGCCTTTATTGATGACAACTTGCTGCGAAAAGGGTGCCATGTCAATGGTCATGAGTTCCGCTACCATGGTACGCTCACCGACCTTGATTGAGGAGCCGAGTAATTCCCGCAAGCGTTGATTTTCTGATTCCAGTGCTGCGAATTTTTGCAGGCGTGCGTTGATGAGCAACTGTTGCGAAGAAAGCTGTTTGTTTTCTTTTAATAAACGTTCGCGTGTGGTGAGATTTTCTGACAACCAGGAACCACTTTTGGCCGGCAGGTTAATTACTGCCTGCAGCGGATAGAGCAAGACAGACAATGCGGATCGCAGCGTGTCTGTATGATTCTGGCGGTGATCAAGGGTCATCAGTGCGACTGAAGTAATAATCAGCAGTATCAGTCGTACTGTGATTGATGGCCCCTGAATAAATAGAGGTTTTATGGTGCCTTCCTCGCGTTACAGTGATTGAGCTGGTTTGTGCTGAGGTGTATGTTAAATCCGCGTGGGATTTACTCAGCTACAAAGACATCTCCATGGTGTTCATCAATCATTTCCAGTGCCTTGCCGCCGCCGCGGGCTACACAGGTGAGTGGATCCTCGGCAATAATGACAGGTAAGCCGGTTTCTTCTGATAACAAACGGTCCAAATCTCGTAACAGGCTACCGCCACCGGTTAATACCATACCGTGTTCCGCAATATCAGCGCCAAGTTCTGGCGGTGTTTGCTCCAATGCGATTTTAACTGCGCCGACGATGCCGGATAGGGGGTCTTGCAAGGCTTCGAGTATTTCATTGCTATTGACCGTGAAGGTGCGCGGGATACCTTCGGCAAGGTTGCGTCCGCGGATTTCGATTTCACGGACTTCATTGCCCGGGTAGGCTGAACCGATTTCCTTTTTAACCATTTCAGCGGTAGATTCGCCGATCAGGCTGCCGTAATTACGGCGCACATAATTGATGATGGCTTCGTCGAAACGGTCACCACCGATGCGTACAGACGCAGAATAAACGATTCCGTTTAAAGAAATGACCGCAACTTCGGTGGTGCCACCGCCGATATCCAGCACCATTGAGCCACTGGCTTCGCCAACAGGCATACCGGCACCAATGGCGGCTGCCATCGGCTCTTCAATAAGGAATACTTCGCGTGCACCTGCGCCTGCTGCGGATTCTTTGATTGCGCGGCGCTCTACCTGAGTGGAGCCACAGGGTACGCAGATCAGTACGCGCGGGCTGGGGCGTAGAAAACGGTTTTCATGTACTTTACGGATAAAGTGTTGCAGCATTTTTTCGGTGACGGTGAAATCCGCAATGACGCCGTCTTTTAATGGGCGGATAGCCTGGATATTTCCTGGTGTGCGGCCAATCATTAATTTTGCATCAGCACCTACCGAGGTGACGGTACGTTGTCCGCCTGTGCCGGGTTCTTGACGAATCGCGACAACAGAGGGTTCATCGAGAACGATGCCTTGTTCGCGAACATAAATCAGCGTATTTGCTGTACCAAGATCAATCGAGAGGTCGTTCGAAAATAAACCTCGAAGTTGTTTAAACATTTGAATCGTATTCCTAATATTAAGCCGTGGATACTCTAGCAGTGGTCGGAGTTTTGGGCAAGGAGACAAGTATGGTAAATTTGTCTTTTTTCATGGCACGTTGTTAAGGAGATCTCATGGCGCTTGATCATAATGATATTGAAAGGGTTGCTCATCTTGCCCGTCTGGAGATAGATGCAAGCTCTGTTCCAGGTTACGTGGAGAGTCTTTCTGATATTATTCAGCTGGTCACTCAGCTGGGAAATGCTGATACAGCTGACGTTGTGCCAATGGCTCACCCCTTTGATGCGGTGCAACGCCTGCGTCAGGATGTTGTCACTGAGGTGGATCAACGTGATAAATTTCAGGCGGTTGCCCCGCAAACTGAGGCAGGTTTATATCTAGTCCCCAAGGTCATTGACTAAAGTCTTATAGATTGAAAATTGAATATGCATAACAAAACTATTGCCGAATTGGCACAGGCACTGCGCGCAGGTGATTTTTCATCTGAGGAATTAACCCGCGCTTATCTGGATCGCATCAAAAAATACGATGGTCAGCTCAACAGCTATATTACCGTTACCGAAGAGCAAGCCATGGCAGCAGCTCGAAATGCCGACCAGAAATTAAAAAATGGCGATGCGTCAGTATTAACTGGCATTCCCATCGCTCAGAAAGATATTTTCTGTACCAAAGGGGTAAAAACCAGCTGCGGGTCTAAAATGCTGGATAATTTTATTTCGCCTTACGACGCCACCACCGTACAAAAAATAAATGATGCAGGCGCGGTAATGTTGGGTAAGACCAATATGGATGAATTTGCCATGGGCTCGTCGAATGAAACGAGTTATTACGGTGCGGTTAAAAATCCTTGGAATACCGACAAAGTACCGGGTGGTTCTTCCGGTGGTGCTGCGGCTGCGGTTGCCGCGCGTTTGGCGCCAATGGCTACCGGCACCGATACCGGCGGCTCGATTCGCCAGCCGGCGGCATTATGTGGGTTGACCGGAATGAAGCCGACTTACGGGCGTGTCTCACGTTACGGCATGATTGCCTTTGCTTCCAGTCTCGACCAAGGTGGGCCGATCACGCGCAGCGCGGAAGATGCGGCGATGTTGTTGGCTGTGATGGCGGGCTTTGATGAGAGGGATTCAACCAGCATCGATAAGCCGGTGCCGGATTATTCTGCGTCACTGAATGAGTCCATCGATGGTTTAAAGGTTGGCTTGCCCAAAGAATTTTTTGGTGAAGGGCTGGATGATGGCGTGGCGCGAGCGGTTGATGCCGCGATTGAAGAGTATCGTAAACTCGGTGCCGACTTCAAAGAAATCAGCTTGCCCAATAGTCATCTTTCTGTTCCTACCTATTATGTTGTTGCCCCTGCAGAGTGCTCAACAAACCTGTCGCGTTTTGATGGTGTGCGTTTTGGTCATCGTTG
>Ga0316208_1000826_pt1 | contig 33440 bp, 29 predicted proteins | sample 3monopyrite_MG_FD_204944 | JGI IMG/M metagenome (GOLD analysis project Ga0316208, IMG submission 204944) | Microbial mat bacterial communities from mineral coupon in-situ incubated in ocean water Damariscotta River, Maine, United States -... | ecosystem: Environmental > Aquatic > Marine >...
TCATTCGCTATTTGAAAAATAGGATTTGTAGCATCAAAAGAGTTTGTTAAAAGTCCTTGTGATGCATTAGTAGAATTTCGATTTGAATTGACTGGGACACTTACTGAAGAGTTTGCTAAATAATTTTCTGAAACAACTGTGGAATTCTCTTGATTGCTCTTTTGAGAATCCAACAATTCAGTTGAATTACTATTTGGCTCATTATTCAATTCATCAATAGATTGGTTAGAAATTGAACTCTCGCTTTGTGCATCTCTTTTAAGCTTATTAATTTCTGAAGCTCTTATTTGAGCAACTTCCTTCCTAATTAAATTAATTAAAGCTGAATGTCTTTCATTTTTAGCAATTTGAACAGCATTATCTTTGATTTCAAGTGATCCGTTGTTCATCAATAATGTTCCAAACAATAAGGCTATAGAAGCTGCGCTAGTCAAATAAAACCAAGCAATCGGTTTTCTCTTTCTTTGCAGTTCTTCTTGATTTGGGTATAGCGCTGTCGCAGGAGTGATTTTTGCCATTTCCCAAACATCACGATCGATATCTACATCAGGATTCTGAAGTAAAAACAGTTCTAACTGCTCAACCTGCGATGAAGATAAATTACCTTCTGCTAGTTCGAACAACCAAAGATCTATATTTGAAAATGAAGGTCCACTCATACAAGTTCTATCATTCCTTTTAACTGCTTTTTAATTTTCTTTCTGCCTCTAAACAAATACACCTTAACTTGAGAGTCAGATAATCCGAGAATATCTCCGATTTCTTTGTAGGAATACCCTTCCAAATCTCTCAACAAAATGACACTCTTTTGAATTGGAGGCAGAATGCTTACTGCTCTCTCAACAACCTCATTCGATTCAAGAAGAATGTTAGGAGAAACTCCCTGATCATAATTGCTTATCTCATGTGTTAATTGCACGCGCTTACTTCGAATTGAAAAATTAATCATTGCATTATGCGCAGTTGTAAACATCCACGATTTTGCTTTTGTAGGTTCAACACTTTTTCTGTTAATCCATAATTTCTCAAACACATCTTGCACAACATCTTTTGCGTCTTCACGATTGCGTAAAAACTTAACAGCATATCCATAAAGATTATTGGAATGCTCACAAACAATGCTATTGTACTCGCGTCTTTTCAAATTAAAATTGTCTAGATCAGTTACAGTTAAAACAAATAACGACCTCGTTTTGTTACACTAATAACCGAAAAAATCGACTTAATTACATAAAACACATCGTTTGATTACCAAACAACCACGACGAATGAACAAACTTGGGGTATGAATGAATATTTATTCTGGTAAAATTGGCCAATATTTTACTATATTCGTGTTATACTTAAAAACGTGCAAATGCTAGAATCCACAAGATTATTCGATATACCACATTACCAATTAAAAAGTAACCCAAACGAAAAGATGTTTGTCACAAAAACAAGCAACGAATGGAAAGGGGTTTCAACCAAACAATTCTTGCAAGACGCGATGGCTATTTCAAGAGGATTAATTGCTTTAGGTGTTCAAGTTGGAGACAATGTGGGTATTGTTTCTAGAACTCGTTATGAATGGAACGTTATGGACATCGCTATTCAACAAGTTGGTGGAATTGTTGTTCCATTCTATCCAAATATATCTGAAAGCGACTACTTATATATTTTCAACGACGCTGGTATTAAATTAGTTGTTTTAGAAAATGACGAGTTAAGTACTAAAATTGAGAATATTAGAGATCAACTGGATAAATTAGAACACGTATTCACCATGGAAACGGTTTCTGGGAAAGAGCAAATGTCTGCTCTTGCAGAGAAAGGAAAAGACATTCCAGAAAGTGATGTTCTTGCCAGAATGGAAAAACCAAAATACGAAGACTTGGCAACAATTATTTATACTTCTGGCACTACTGGAAACCCAAAAGGAGTTATGCTTTCACATAAAAATTTATTATCGAATGTTGAAGCATGTATAGAAACTATTCCTGCCAGCGAAGGCTCAAATGTACTTAGTTTCTTGCCTGTTTGTCATGTTTATGAAAGAATGCTGCATTATTTATATATGTACATAGGATGTTCCATTCATTTTGCAGAGTCGATGGAAACGATTGGAGACAACATTCGAGAAGTAAAGCCAGATGTTTTCACAGCTGTTCCAAGGTTATTGGAAAAAGTTTTTGACAAGATAATGGCAAAAGGTGATGAGTTAACAGGAATCAAACGTAAGTTGTTCTTTTGGGCTGTGAGATTAGCTGAGCAATATGACCCTGTTCATCGAAGTGCCATGTACAACTTAAAATTGGCAATTGCGCGCAAACTAATATTCTCCAAATGGCAAGCAGCACTTGGAGGAAACGTAAAAGCGATAGCTTCTGGTTCTGCTGCACTTCAACCTCGTTTAGCCAGAATTTTCAACGCTGCTGGAATCCCAATTTTAGAAGGCTATGGACTTAGTGAAACGTCTCCTGTATGTTCGGTAAATTCATTCTCAAAGGGGATCAGAATTGGCACGGTTGGAGCATTAATTGATGACGTAGAAGTGAAAATTGCAGAAGATGGTGAGATATTAGTAAAAGGACCTAACGTAATGATGGGTTATTACAACCTTCCTGAAGTTACTGCTGAAACAATCAAAGATGGATGGTTGCACACAGGAGATATCGGGGAATTTGTTGAGGGGAAATTCTTGAAAATTACGGATAGAAAGAAAGAGATATTCAAAACATCAGGTGGTAAATACATTGTGCCTCAAGCCATGGAGAATAAATTTAAAGAATCTCGTTTCATTGAACAAATAATGGTCATTGGTGAAGGGCAAAAATTCCCGTCAGCATTGATTGTTCCCTGTTTTGATTTCCTGAAAGATTGGGCAAAGAAAAATGGAGTTGAATTTGCTGATGATTCTAACTCTACATTAATTTCCCATGATAAAGTAAAAGCAGTTATCAACCAGGAAGTTGAAGATTTTAACAAAGGGTTTGGCAATTGGGAAATGCTTAAATGTGTTGAATTGTTAGAAAATGAACTTTCTATCGAAGGCGGAGAATTGACACCAACTCTGAAGTTGAAACGTAAGAAAATTATGGAAAAATATAAGGATGTTGTCGAAAGGATTTATAGTAAATAAATACTACTCTCTTCCTTTCAATACTGTGATTTTTACAATGACGTGATGAAATTTTGGATAATACGTTCCTGGCTGAAATTTAAAGGTCCTAACGTGTTTTTTGGCTTCAAATCTTGCTGGCGTGCTTTTAAGATTGCTATCTACTTGCCTTGCACTGGTTACTTTACCCGTTCTATCAACTGCCAATTCTATTTTTATCCAGCCATCAGCTATTCCTTCTATGATAAAAGCAGGTTTGTCAAGCAACTTTCTACCCTCATCTAAAAGATTTCCACTAATCAATTGGCCAAACGACAAATTCGAAAGAATTAAAAAGAAGAAAAGGTTGTATCTCATCGTTTATTTTTTTTGATAAATATACAAACTTCGTGCTAAAAGTAGATTTTTGAATGAATGGTTTAATGTTTAACAATAGTGGAGACTTTACATTGGCTTATCGAGTACAAGTTAATATAACCTACGAACCAATTATAACACATTGAATCATTGCCTAAGTTAAGCAATTCTCCCCCAATTAGGTTTTGACTTCAATAAACCACTAAGCACAGATCGAACACCCTTATTCTCCTCTTTTTCAATAGTCGGGTCATTCGTTAAAATTTGTTTGGCTGCGTCTCTTGCAAGAACGACTAAATGTCCATCTTTTGCTAAATTCGCAATCTTTAGGTCTAGTAAACCACTCTGTTGCGTACCCATTAAGTCACCCGGTCCACGCAATTGTAAATCAACTTCAGAAATTTCAAATCCATCATTTGTTCTAACCATTGTTTGCATTCTTTTCAAACTGTCTTTTCCAATTTCATCTCCTGTCATTAAAATACAATACGATTGCGCAGCACCTCGCCCTACGCGTCCTCTAAGTTGATGCAACTGTGAAAGCCCAAATCTTTCTGCACTTTCAATGACCATTACTGATGCATTTGGAACGTTCACTCCAACCTCAATAACAGTAGTTGCCACCATAATTTGAGTTTCACCCTTTACGAAGCGATTCATTTCAAATTCTTTGTCCTCAGGTTTCATTTTTCCATGCACGATACTGACATGATATTCGGGCTTGGGGAATGATCTAGAAATTGCTTCATAACCATCCATTAGGTTATTAAAATCAAGCGTTTCTGACTCCATAATTAAAGGATACACAATATATATTTGCCTTCCTTTTGCTATTTCTTCTTTCATGAAACCAAACAAACGTAAACGACTCGCATCGTACTTATGCATCGTTATTATATCCTTTCTACCAGGTGGCATTTCATCAATCACAGAGACATCTAAATCACCGTAAAAAGTCATTGCTAATGTTCTTGGAATTGGAGTCGCTGTCATTATTAATACATGTGGAGGAATTGTATTTTTTTTCCACATTTTTGCTCTTTGCGCGACTCCAAAACGATGTTGCTCATCAATTACAACTAAACCTAGGTTTTTAAATTGTACTGTATCCTCCATTAATGCATGAGTACCTATAAGGATATTTATTTCTCCAGAAAGCAGACCTTCATGAATAGGAATTCTTGCTTTTTTCTTAACAGAACCAGTCAATAATTCTACTTTTATATCCATTTCGGCAAGCATCTCACTAATTGATTCAAAATGTTGCATTGCTAATATTTCCGTCGGTGCAATTAATGCTGTCTGAAAGTCATTGCCAATAGCTAAAAGAATTGATAGTAATGCTACCAATGTTTTTCCAGAACCAACATCACCTTGGAGTAATCGATTCATGTGGTGCCCAGTTGCGAAGTCTTTGCGGATTTCTTTCAGGACTCTTTTTTGGGCTCCGGTCAATTCAAAAGGAATGTGACTATCATAGAAATTAGTAAAATCAGCACCCACTTTCTCAAAAATAAATCCTTTTGACTTTTGCATGGTAATCTCTTTTCTAACCAACAATTCCAATTGTAGAAAGAATAGCTCTTCAAACTTTAACCGCAGGCTTGCATTTCTAGCATCTGCCTCTTTTTTTGGTTTATGAATTTTCAATAATGCTTCTTCCCTACTCAATAAACGATGTTCTGATAAAATATTTTGTGGTAACAATTCTTCAATCTGCCCATTTATTCCTTCTAAAAGTAATTGCATCACTTTCTCAATCCCTTTCGAATTTAATCCCATTCGACTCAATGCTTCTGTACTAGAATAAACAGGTTGAAATCCAGTTGTATCTAAGGTAACTTTTGAAATTTCCGGATGCGTAATATTCCATTTTCCCCTGTATTGAGTTGCGCGACCATAAATCAGAATTTCTTCATTAATAGACAGTGAATTTTTAATCCAGCTGGCTCCTTTGAACCAAACGAGATCAATCATACCTGTATCGTCTTGAAATTTTGCTGTCAGTCGTTTTGCTCGCCCCATTCCCGTTTCTATAAAACCAACTATTCTACCCTTTATTTGTGCAGGAGCATTAAGAGAGGTGAGTTCCGATATTTTATTGAATTTAGAACGGTCAATATATCGAAAAGGATAGTATTCTAAGAGGTCTTTAAAATTGAAAATGTGCAATTCTTTCTTCATTAACTCCGCCTTTTGAGGACCAACACCTTTTAGGTATTCTATGGGAGTTATGAGGAAGTTGTTCATTGGGTAAAAATAAAAAATCCCTCTTTGAAAAAGAAGGATTTTAGTCTGAGTTTATTTTTTAATACTTTCAAAAGCATCTAATCCACAATCCAGGTATTTATCATATTCCACAACATCAGGAGTATAGCCGATAGGATTACCTAACAACTCTCCATCTGGCGCTAACATCACATAATAAGGCTGCGAGTTATTGTTGAAAGAATGTGTTTGAAATGTTGCCCATTTATTACCAATCGTTCTGATTTTTTTCTTTCGTTTCTTTCCATTCACTTCAAATTCAAATACACCTTGCTCATTTTTTGGCAACTCCACTTTGTCATCAACGTATAGTGACACTAAAATAAAATCATTGGCTAGTTTTTCCTTAATAACATCTGTTGTCCAAACAGTTTCTTCCATTTTACGACAATTGACACAAGCCCATCCTGTAAAATCAATCAACAAAGGTTTATTTTGCTTTTTAGCTTCTGCAATTGCTAAATCGTAGTCTGTAAACTCTGCATGGAAGCTATCATTGTCATACCAGCTATAAAATCCTGGAGGTGGAAACCCACTTAAAAGGCTATGATTCCAAGGAGGGTTTTTCATTACTCCCGGCGCTATATATACGGTAAAACCAATCACAATTGTCGTAAACACGATTCTGAATTTAGAAAATTTTCCAATTGGAGAATCATGGGGAAATTTAATTTTACCTAATAGGTAAAGTGACAATCCGATTCCAATTAATGTCCAAATAAGGAAGAATGTCTCTCTTTTTATCAAACCCCACTGCTCTACTAAATCAGCATTTGATAAGAATTTTAATGCCAATGCAACCTCTATAAAGCCTAAAACAACTTTTACTGTATTTAACCAACCTCCAGATTGAGGAAGTTTATTTAGGAAACTAGGAAAGGCTGCAAAAACAGCAAAAGGAAGACCTAAAGCGATTCCGAAACCGCTCATCGCAGCCGTTATTGGCCATGGACCGTTTTTTAAAGCGCTACCAAGAACAGTTCCTAATATCGGACCAGTACAAGAGAAAGACACCAATGCCAACGTCAATGCCATAAAGAATGTACCAAGAATGCCACCCATATTGGATGCAGAGTCTGCTTTATTGCTGAATTTGCTCGGGAGTGTAATTTCAAAATAGCCAAAGAAGGAAATTGCAAACACAATAAAAACAACGAAAAAGAGAACATTTAACCAAACACTTGTAGCTATTTCTGAAAGCACCGCAGGGTCGGCATTAAAATGAAAAGGAACACTTAACAAAGCATAAATCAAAAAAATGAAAAATCCATAGAGAATTGCCTTTCCGACACCACTCGACTTTCCATCTCCTTTTGTAAAGAAACTTACTGTAAGAGGAATCATTGGGAAAACACATGGAGTTAGCAAAGCAATCAAACCTCCTATAAATCCAAATAGAAAAACCATCCAAATATTACTGATTGATTTTTTCTCTCCACAATCACCAACGGGATTGTCTAAGTGCAAGTTAGCAACTGTTGGTATTATTTGCTCAATCGATATCACAGTTGATACGGAGCTGCCTTTTCCATCATCAAGCCATTCAGGAACGTCCAGATTAAACTTCTCAGTCAACGATATAACTAAATTGAAGAAAGTAGAATCTTTATAAAAATCTACCAAATTATTACTCGACGAAATCAATGCAAGAGCATCTACTAAATCTTTTTCAGTATTGACAACGCTTAATAATTCTTTGGAATCATCGCTATTTAAATCGCTGGAAAATCCTATTGAACTAAAACTGACCAATAAAATTAATAAAATTATTACTTTACTCTTCATGCTTACCTCCTAAAATAATGTATTTTCTATAAAATTCTGCGCTATTCCCCTCAGGAACTTTATACCACCTCTCGTTAACTTTTACGTAATTATTTCCATCTTCATCAACAGTCTCGTTTCCCATAATCTTAGAAAAATCAATTTTATCAACCTGAGACTCAACGATTTCATCTTCAACTCCTTTCACATTTATCTCAAAATCTGTTTCAAACGGAGGTAAACAGTGAGTTTCATCACATGTTTGAAAGGAAAAAGTACCTTTTAAAACAAAATCTTTATTCGAAAGAACTTTAATTTTTTGCTTCATTTTAAATGTTCCTGAATGAAGATATAAATCCTCATTTACAATTTCATCAAAAATATGCTCAGCTTCAGGTTCAATGATACCTCCAACTTTTTTATAATTCTCAGATTTCTCTAAAACGATATCTGTAGGTATAGAAAACGAATCTGGAGACCTAAAATTTGCATAAATATGCCAATTCTTGACTATCGAAACAGTTACAACAACTGTTACTTCCTCACCACTTTGCTCTAAATCAAACTTCCAACTGACCTTGTCCTCCGGGTACTCGATTTGCGCCTTAGCGGTTGAGGAATAAAAAAAACTTGCTGTAAAAACAAGTGCAATAATGAAAAAAGATTTAGTCATTCTATTCTAAATAATTATTAAATAGTAAAAAATTAAGTCAACAATCTTAATGTTCGACGAGTAATAGTCTAGCCGATTACAAAAATAATCATTCAAAAATAAAAAAGCCCTCGAATCAGAGGGCAAGTTTTGTTAATCTATTATAACGATTGGATTCTCAACAAGGAAAACAATTATAAGTTAAGCTCTAATTTCAACAATTCGATTGATAGGGATCCATACACCACCTTTCAAACAAATAAATTTCGCGCCATTTGCCCATATTGTAGTATCAACACGTTTTAATCCACCATCATCTTTGAAGAGAATAGTTACTTTTCTTCTGTAAGAATTACCCAACTTTGTTGCCTTTTTTATTTGGTCCGAAAGTTTAGGATGTTGCTGAACATTGAAGTCTTCACAAAAAGACAAAGAGCTAATGATTTCCTTCTCTATGAGAGTTGGTTTTAAAGTCGCTTGCATAGTATGAATTTAGTAATATAGCGTTAAGTTACTCATAATTACTCGATTTAGCAAATTTACACCTGAGAAATTCATTTAGCATTGAACGGCATTCTTGCCATAGCGGTTACAGATTGATTCGTAAATAAGTTTTTTTCAAACATGAATTTACCAGTAATGGCAATCATTGCGGCATTATCTGTGCAGTATTCAAAACGCGGAATATATACATTCCAACCTGCACTATCTTTTTTTTCGATTATCCTATTTCTTAGTTCAGAATTTGCAGAAACACCTCCTGCAATTGCCACTTCTTTGATTCCTAAATCATTTACTACTTCCTCCAGTTGCTTTATCAAAATATCGACGATTGTTTTCTGAATAGAAGCGCACAAATCTTCCAAATTCTCTTTAATGAAATCAGAATTTTCCTTTTCTTGCTTCTGCAAAAAGTAAAGAATCGATGTTTTTAATCCACTAAAACTAAAATCATAGCCTGGAACTTTGGGTTTTGAAAATTTGAATTTGTTTTCATCCCCTCTCCTAGCAAACTTATCTATCAACGGACCACCTGGGTAAGGAAAACCAAGCATTTTAGCCGCTTTATCAAACGCTTCTCCAGCTGCATCATCGATAGTTGTTCCTAAAACTTGCATATCCAAATAGTCTTTAATTAACACTATTTGTGTGTGCCCTCCAGAAACTGTAAGACATAAAAATGGCATTCTAGGCATTGATTTATTTTCATCATTAATAAAATGAGCCAACACATGTCCATACATATGATTAACATCTATTAAAGGTATATCTAGTGCAAGTGCGAATGTTTTTGCAAAAGATGTTCCAACAACTAGTGAGCCGAGTAAACCCGGTCCTTTTGTAAATGCAATTGCATCAATCTCTTCTTTCTGAATGCCTGACTTCTTTATAGCTGCATCAACAACAGGGACAATATTTTGCAAGTGCGCTCGACTGGCTAATTCTGGAACAACCCCCCCAAATTCATGATGGACATCTTGTCCCGCGATGATATTCGATAAAATGGTGTCATTTTTGAGTATAGCAGCAGAAGTATCGTCACATGAGGACTCAATTCCTAAGATAATTGTTTCTTTTTGGCGCACAATGTTTATGTTTGTAAAGAATGGCAAAATTACTGAAAATATTAGGACGCACCATCGGCTTATTGGTTGAATGGCTCTTAATTGGGTTAATTTTGCTTCTGTTCTTAATTAGAACTTCTCCAGTACAAACTTATTTTGCCAGAATAGCAACAGACTATCTTTCTCATGAACTCAATGTAGACGTACAAATAGATAAGGTATCCATCCTTTTTCCAAGTGAATTGGCATTCGATGGGCTATTAATGAAAGATGAGGCAAATGACACTCTTTTTGCAGCTAAAACATTGTTTGCAACAATTTCTAACTATAATCTAACAAAAAAAAAAATCGAACTGCGTGAAATAGAGTTGAATGAAGGATATGTTCATTTAAAACGAAACAAAGATGGTTATTTTAATTATCAGTTCATAAAGGATAGATTTAATTCCAAAAAAAAGAAAAAATCAAATGTTAGTATCAACGTCGATCATATCGTTTTATCACAAGCAACTTTTAAATATGATGATGAACGGTATCCTAAGAAAAATTACGGGGTTGATTACTTTCATCTTGCTGGTACAAACATCGATGCTGTTATAAATGACATCTATGTAAAGAACAGAACTTATATAGGAACAATAGAGTCTTTTTCTCTTCACGAAAAATCAGGATTTGACTTAAACAACTTTAACGCACAAGCTAAAGTCTCGGAAAAAGGTGCTTATTTATCAGAATTGAACATTCTGACAGATAAATCAACGATCTATTCTCCTCTTTTTAATATGCTCACTGAAAAGTTTACGGATTTCAGGACTTTTGTAGATGATGTAAAATTCGATGCCATAATTAATTCAAGTACTGTTTCATTGGAAGATATCGCACTATTCGCGCCCGTTTTAAAAGGCATGAATGATCAAGTCAACATTTCTACTTTATTGAAAAAGGAAGTAAAAAACTTGCGCCTTGAAAAACTCATTGTTCGATTGAAAGACAAAACTCATATCGAGGGCACCATTAATATTCCTGACTATCGAAACTTAGAAACTGGTTTTTTTCAAGAAAAAATTGAATACGCGTATGTTGACTTAGCAGAATTGCGAACTGTTCAAATGCCTGAGAGTTATGGTCAAGACTTTATTCAATTAGAACCTCAAATTCAAAGACTCAAATACATTAAGACAAGTAATACAAAGTTAGATGGATTTTATTCTCAATTTGTCATAGCAACTGATAGAATTTCGACTCAACTTGGAGCGCTAAAAATAGATAATGGTATTATGTTCACTAAAAATGAAAAGAACGGTTCTTATTTCTTTGAGCATTCAACGGCTAATGAATATGATGTAAAAGTTGAGAAATTTAATTTGGGGAATTTTGTTGCGAATAAATCTTTAGGTCTTGTTGACGGGACATTTTTTCTCTCTGGTGAAGTTTTTTCTTCAACTGATATTCATTTGAATTCAATCGAGGGTAGCATCAATAGATTTGATTACCTAAATTATGCATATACGAACATTAAAATAACCGAAGGTAAGCTAATAGATGACCGTTTTGAGGGTAAAATTGATGTTCAAGATGATAATATCGACCTAACTTACACGGGGATTGTTGATTTTGAGGATGAATTGCATCTCAATTTTTCCGTTGAAATTCAAGATGCGTTACTGGACAAACTAAACATAACCTCTACCCTATCAAAATTAAGTTCAATTATTGAAATTGATTTAATAGGCAGTAACCCTAACAATTTCAGAGGAAGTATAGAAATGAACAGTTTTAAATACGAAGAAAATGAAAAAATAGTTCTTTTGCCTTCATTGCAACTTGCGATTGACCGAGGTAAAAATGAAGATTTATTCAGGTTGAACAGCGAAATAATTGATGCGGAAATTATCGGAAAACTAGACTTTAGTAATCTATTAAGCGACTTAGAATATCAAATTTCGAAAATACTGCCTGCACTTCGACGAAATGAGGATGTCCATCGTCATGCACATTATTCTGATAATTTTTTCTTTAACATAACTGTAAAAGAAGCTTCCGATTTTTTGAATATTTTTTCCCCTGAACTAAGGATTGCATCAAACGCGAACATTAAAGGGCATTTCTTAGAGAAAGATGCGAATTTTCTGCTTGATATATCGTCAGAGTGGTTAGAATTTCGCAATTATCGAGTTGAAAACATAGACATGCGTCATTCGATGGACACAAATAACCTTGCGGCATCTTATCATTTTACTGATGTTAAAATCAAAGATACCTCCTACTTTAGCGATGTTTTCTTTTCCGGTGACGGCAGTGACAACCTCCTGCATTCAAATCTATCTTGGGGTCAACATACAATCAATGAATCTTCGGTAGAATGGGACACCAAAATTATGGACTGGACACATTTTGATTTCACATTAGAACCTTCTTACATTAGTCTGAAAGAATTGAAATGGAATCTTCTCGACGCCTCAAATTTTAATTTATCCAATGACACATTGACGGTAAAAGATTTCTTATTGTCCAAAGCAGATCAATCTATTGCTCTAAACGGAATAAGTTCTAAGAACGACAATCATCGCTTGAATTTTAATGCTAAAAACATAATTTTAGAAGAATTATCACAAATTCTCGGAGGAATTGATTTCTCAGGAGAATTAAATGCAACGGGTTACATTTCTAACCCATTCAGCAATCTTCAATATGTTGGGGAAGCAACCATAGATGAACTTTATGTTAAAAATAAATTAGTCGGTGATGTCAATGTTGAATCAAGATGGATAAAGAGCAACGAAAGTATTGCACTACAAGGAGACCTATTTTATAAAAATTTACAAACCTTCAACTTTATTGGTGACTATTATCCTTTAAAAAAGAAAGAAAATTTAGATTTCAATCTATTCTTTAATAACGCAAATATAGAATTTGCTAATGCGTTTTTTAGTCCCGATTTGGTTACGAATATTAAAGGGTTGCTTAATGGAACTCTTAAAGTCACAGGTTCTCCAGACGAGCCAAATCTGGAAGGAACAGTCCAATTAAACGAAGGGGGCGCAAAAATTGGAATTCTTGGTACTAGTTTTGTCATAGACGGTCCCATTCAAGTTGATAAATATGGATTTTACATCAACGGTGTTCCAGTCTTTGATGAGGAAGGAAACGCAGGAAAAATAATAGGTTCTGTTTATCATGATAATTTTGCCGACTTCAATTTTGATTTGATGTTCGATATTGAAGATGATGCTATTAATAAAAACCCAGAAAACCCTTGGGTAGCATTACCTTTAGAAAAGTTTTTAGTACTTAAAACAGATCATGTTCCAGGTGATCCTTATTATGGAACAGCCTATGCCACAGGAATAGTCAACATCTATGGTTATACTGATAACCTAGAGATAATGGTTGATTTACAAACAAGAAAAGGTACAATTATCAACATACCAATGTATGGGGTTGGTGATATTGACGAAGAAAATTTTATTGTGTTTATGGATCAGAATAGAGACACTGCGTTAGTTAAAATCGAACCAAAATTAGATTTTACAGGTGTCTCATTAGATTTAAACTTTAAAATCACGAACGACGCTGTCGTTAAACTAATTTTTGATGAAGAGATAGGAGATGAGATAACAGCAAAAGGAGAAGGAAACATCAATATTAATCTCAATAACATCGGAGATATCACTATGGATGGTGTTTACACCGTCAAGAATGGAGTGTATGATTTTGCCATGGGACCTATTAAGCAGAAATTCTTTATAGAAGAAGGCGGAAGTATCAATTGGACAGGAGATCCGTATGATGCAATTCTTGATTTAAAAACATTTTATCGTGTAAATACAAACATTGCAACATTGACTAATGATCAGTTTGCATCGGGTTCTGGATCTAGACAACAAGTCCTGTGTTACTTGAACTTGAGCGAATCCTTGAATAAACCTGCCATTGATTTTGATATAGTTGCACCCAATGCCAATGATATTGCAAAATCTGTAATCACACGAATAAAAAGTGATCCTGACGAATTAAATCGTCAATTCTTTTCGCTGTTGCTTTGGAGAAGATTTCAACCTCTAGCTGGAAGTGCAAGTGCAGATGGAAGCGCAGCAATTGATCTATTTGCCAACCAAATCAATGCTTTATTATCAAAAATATCAAGTGATTATCAGTTGAACGTTGACCTGAACTCTGACCAACTAACTGGCGACAATTCCTACGAATTTGGAGTTAAAAAAGGCTTTTTAGATGATCGTCTAATTCTTTCTGGGAGTTTTGGCGTAGAAAATCAGAAAATAGATGAAAGCACAGACCAAAGTTATGTGATTGGAGATGTAAACCTTGAGTACTTACTTAACAAAAATGGGACCTTTAGAGTAAATATTTTCAATGAATCTAATGACAAAACCATTATTCAGAATCAAGACCAAGGTACCTTCACTCAAGGCGCTGGACTGAGTTACAAAGAAGATTTTAATACCGTTAAAGATTTTAAAGCTATCCAATATTTCTTAGATATTTTCAGAAGAAAAAAGAACAAACGCTATCCAATAAAGCGGAAAAGAAGACAAGTTTTAGTTCCAAAGGAAGATTGAATATTATTATTGCCAATTAATAATTGATAATTAACAATTACTGATATCTTCGTATTCTTAAATTTAGACAGTCTATCATGAAGAAAGTACTCATAGCCAACAGAGGAGAAATTGCTCGAAGAGTCATCAGAACGTTAAAGAAAATGGACATTAAAAGTGTTGCCATTTATTCAGATGCTGACAAAGATGCATTACATGTAATAGAAGCTGATGAAGCTGTCTATGTAGGAGCGAGTCCATCTGCCGAAAGTTACTTAAAGCAAGATGTTATTTTACAGCATTGCAAAGATCTAGGTGTTGATGGCATTCACCCAGGGTATGGTTTTCTTTCTGAAAATGCAGAATTCGTCAGAAAAGTAACAGATGCAGGTATCACATTTATAGGCCCTTCTCCAAAAGCCATGGAAGTTATGGGAGATAAACTAAGTGCAAAACAAGCGGTGAAAGAATATAGTGTACCTCTAGTACCGGGGGTTGATAAAGCAGTTGATGATGTTAAAGAAGCCATCAAAATCGCAAAACAAATAGGCTACCCAGTGCTAATAAAAGCAACTGCAGGTGGTGGTGGTAAAGGAATGCGTTTAGTAGAACGAGAAGAAAATTTGGAAGAACAAATGAAATTGGCACAGAATGAAGCTCGTTCTTCTTTTGGTAATGACGCTTGTTTCATTGAAAAATTCGTAACCAAACCAAGACACATTGAAATTCAAGTTTTTGGCGATAAGCAAGGAAATTACGTCTATCTATTTGAAAGAGAATGCTCTATCCAGCGAAGACATCAAAAAGTGATAGAAGAAGCTCCTAGTGCTATTCTGACTCCTGAATTAAGAGCCAAAATGGGAGAAGCAGCCATCAATGTTTGCAAAGCATGTGATTATGATGGAGCAGGAACAGTTGAATTTTTACTTGACGCCGATTTAAACTTCTATTTTCTAGAAATGAACACTCGCTTGCAAGTGGAACATCCTGTTACCGAAGAAATCACGAACACTGATTTAGTAGAATGGCAGATTAGAGTTGCTCGGGGAGAAAACCTCCCTAAGAAACAAGAAGAATTAGAAATTAATGGTCATGCTATCGAAATTCGTGTTTATGCCGAGGATACTTTAAACGGTTTCACACCAGATATTGGCACTTTGAAACGTTACAGGATCCCTTCTGGTCAAAGTGTGCGTGTAGATGATGCTTTTGCTGAAGGAATGGAAATTCCTATATATTATGATCCGATGATTGCCAAATTAACGGTTTGGGGCAAAGATAGAACACATGCTATTAAAAGAACCTTAAAAGCGATAGACAATTACCAAATATCAGGTTTGAAAACAACGTTAGATTTTGGTAAGTATGTGCTTAAGCATGATGCATTTACCTCTGGTGATTTTGATACCAACTTTGTTCGACACTATTTTGAAGACCCTACCGTGATGTATTCTAAAATGAAAGAAGAAAAAGAAGTTCTTACTCATGGAATCAATCAAATTTGGGATTCTATTGTAGAAAAACAAGAAAAGGAATTCGCCTCTAGAGAGATTGGAAGTGGTTGGAGAAGAGAAAGAAGTTAATATTCACTCATAATATTCCCACACATTAAGTTCAACAAGTTCTCCTTCAAAAATAAATGAAGGTACGATAGATAGACTCAATTCAAACGATTCTTTGTATGGAGGAATTTTGAATACAAATTCATAAACATTCTCCTCCCCTACTTGAGCTATCGGTGTAAACAATCTAAAACTTTTTTCTTTGAGTATTTCGTTGGAAAATACTTTACAGTTAATGTAGCTGTTCCTCATACCTTCTTCCGAACGTATTTTAGCTCTTACGTGAAACCATTTTGCTTGTTTGCGAGATCTTTTGATTTCTTTTCTATACAAGAATGCAATTGAATCGTGTTTGCTGAGAATTGGTAACGGCTTATCTAATTCATAGATTAACTTATCATTGCTAACTGACAAAGTGGACAGGGGCAATTTCTCATCCGTATCTAGTAAACTCATATCAAGAGGGGTTGGATTGGCATCTAGGTAAATAGCACCATAATAAAGTCTATTCATGTCTCTGTAATGAAGAGTCGTCGTGTTGTACTGTCCAATTTGAAACAAGTTCACAAAAATCAAATAAGCAGATGCTGCATAGAACAAATACTTCCATTTCGTTTTTTCAATGTGAAATATAATTGCAGCGAAAGCCAATGCAAAGACAGGATAACTTTGAACCAAGGCTCGCGTTGAATAAGTAGCGCCATACTGCCAATCGGACCAAGCTATAATTATCCATATATTCAATAAGCAGAAAACGATAACGGACTTTTTAAATGGAAATGGTTTCAAGAAGAAAAAACCAAAAACAAAAAGAATGGTAATCGGTGTATAAATAAACCAGCCGTTCTCAAATCCAAACAACACCCTAAACCAAGGATTTAAAAAGAACCATTTGCTTCCTACATCATAGACAAAGGAGCCAGTTGTAATTTTCCAATAAATTAGCTGAGGTGCAACTCCAATTATACCCAAAAGAATAGTTGTAAGAACCATGCTTTTGTGATTCTTCACCAATGCCCATTTTTCTTTTCTCAATTCCTTGTTTTGCATTCCCCAGAGAATCGGAATAAATATCATAATGGCCTCTGTAGGTCTGCAAATCGTTGCTAAACCAATGGATAGACCAATTAACGCGGCCCAACCGAAAGACGGTTTCTCATGCCAACGCATAGTTGCTAATAAGAGTAAAGCATATAATGGAAAAATGTAAGCATGACTTTGCCCTCCATCGATAGCAACATATTGAATCAAATTTGTGGCAAGGGCTAATACTAATATCGTAAGTGCAACTATTTTATCTTCAAAATAATTCAAAAGTACACGTCTAAGCAACAGTAGTCCCAGAAAACAATAAAAGATGGCCCCAAAAGCTATTGAATACTGATAAGGTGGTGAAAACCCATCTGCCTTATATTCTGTGTTCAGCGCTATTGAATGACCTAACAAGAAAAAAGGAGTTTGCATAACTGCAACTCCTCCGAGATATTTAAAGACGTATTTGCCATTTTCCTGTTGATTGGCTTGATACAAAAAACCACCTGTTACTTGGTATTTACGCTCAATTTTATCAAGCCAATTAAGTTCAGTAACATCATTGTAGATAAATGTACCTGGTAAGTACATATAATACCCAAAGGCATCCTAAGTAGTTACTTTTATTTCTTTTTCATTGCGTAATTCATTGCTCGAAAACCGAGTAACTACTAAAACAGCAACGGCAACTAGAATGGATATATAAGAAACGTATTTTTTCAAGTTAAATTGAGACCACGACTACATCGACTTAAACCAATCCTGAAACATAGGGCCGATTGGTCGGCGTTAATATCTTCTTCCCATTAATGGCACCAATAAGGCTTAAAATCCAAAGAATTAATGCGCCTAATTGAACTAGAAGTCCAACAAATGAGATTATGGTGCTTAAAATAGAACCGGCAACACTGATAATCATCAAACCCAGCATTTGACGAATGTAAAAACTAGTAAATTCGTCTTTGTTGTTATTATTTTGAATCAAAGCAATGATCCAACCTATTAAGGTGATATGCGCAATGATTGCTCTTGTTTTTGAAGTCTCTGAAACTTCAATGTTTTGTTGAACTGACATTTTAGTAAAATTAAACGGTTATGCAACAGAAGGGACTTCCTTCTTTGGTACGAAAAATAGTAAAATTAATCCAACTACAAAAAAGAACATCACCGACATAATTGAGAAACGTATGTTTCCAGTAGCATACTCCATGAAGCCAAAAAAGAATGTCCCGAAAACAATTCCAATTTTTTCTGTTACATCGTAAAAAGAGAAATAGGATGCATGATCTTCTGTCTCTGGTAAAAATTTAGAATATGTCGAACGAGATACCGCCTGAACTCCACCCATTACAATTCCAACACCAGCAGCTAAGAAGTAAAACTGAATTGGTGTTGACAAAAAGTATGCAAAACCGCATAGAGGAAGCCAAAAAGCCACAACGATTATCAGTGAATTGATGTTTCCTATTCTACCTGAAAGGCGAGAGATTAAGAATGCACCAGCAGCACCTAGTATTTGTATGAGTAGAATAGCAACAATCAAACCTGTCTGGCCAGCTTCTTCATATTCTCCAACAAAAATTTCTCTTTTCGCATACAAAACTGCCATCAACATCACGGTCTGTACTCCTGTATTAAAGAAGAAAAAAGAAGTCAGAAATCGTTTTAATTTCTTAATTTTTTTAAATTCAACAAAAACCTTTTTCAATTCTCTAAAACCCTTCCAGATGACCCCTTTCTCTTTCTTTTTTCCATAAACATTATTGGGAAGAGCCCGGTATGTAATTTGTGAAAATCCTACCCACCAAACACCAACTAAAATGAAGCTGTATTTAGTTAATCCCTTATCAATAAACATAATCATTGCAAGACAGATAACCAAAAGAATCATACTGCCTAAGTAACCCATTGTAAAACCTTTCGCGGAAATTCTATCGTGATCTTTTGGCTCAGCTATTTCTGGAAGATAAGCATTGTAAAAAACCAAACTGTTCCAAAAACCAATACTTGCAAGAAACAGAGACAACATTCCTAGTTCAATTCTTTCGGCATTAAACCAAAAAAGTGAAATACACGAAAACGCTCCTAAATAACAAAACAATTGCATAAAGCGTTTCTTGTTACCTGAAAAATCAGCAATTCCAGATAACATTGGAGATAAAAAAGACACGACAAGGAAAGATGCAGATAACACAAATGACATCAATACAGATGGCGAAATTAGGTTTCCAAAGAATTCAACGGTTACATCTGAACTATCTCCCAAGACTTCCATACCTTCACGTTTGAGATATGCGTTTGTTGTTACGGTATCGTAAAATATTGGAAATATAGCCGATGAGATGACTAAATTATAGACCGAATTTGCCCAGTCATAAAAAACCCAGCCTCGTATTATTTTTTTATCTCCTTTTTTTATCATTGTCCTTTTGATTATAGTCAGAATAAGTTGTTAATTTTTTATTCAACTCCTTGTACGTATGCTTCCAAGAACTTAAACAACTCCGAAAGCTCACCATTTAGAGTTGTTTCACTCCCTCTAGCAATGATTCCGTCATTATCCTCCAAAAACAAAGAAGGGAAAACTTCTTTCATCAATTCACTTCCAAAATCTTCCGATGCATCCAAAGGTAATTCGCATGGCAAATTATCAACCGCCATCACTGCAATGTTACCCTTTTTCATGAAATCATCTTCATTTTCTGTAATTGGATTGTATCCATAAATCGGGTTCGCAATTTGACTAGGCCTTAGCGTACTTGCTATCGGTCCATCAATGTCACAAGATATATCGGCCACCACAGATAATTTTACATTTTCTGCTTTCAAATCTTCTCTAGTGTAAATAAATGCTGCTTTACTACTCCAATAATGGCAAGGCATGTACATGTTTGCAACACTCAAGTAACGCGAAAAGGTTGATTCAAACAATTCTGCTTTGTTATAAAATTCTTGTTTAACGAACTTACTTCCATCCTTACGAGCGTAGTAATCTCCAACCTCAAGCTGCGTATAGACAGCTTGATCATAGTCTTTCTCTAAAAACTCCTTAGGGGTAACCTCTTTAATCGGCAATAAGTCTAAAATTTCTCTAGCACCATGACCGACTCTGCCGAAACCTGAGAGAACAATTTTTGTGTCATTTGGTAACTTTACCTTTTTCAGCTCTTCTTCAACTTCTTTTCTATCTGTACATTTATTTGCTGCTTTTAAAGAATACAAATTGTGTTTTAAACCATAAGTCAAAAATCCATTGTAACAACCAACTATTCCAGCATATCTGCCAAATCCAATGATTCTGCCACCCTTTTTATTTTTAAGAACTTCGTAATCTATCAACTGAATATTTTTATTCAAAATTGCTTTTAGTAATTCACGGTTGTATGGTTGCTTCTTGTACGTATGCGAGAAGAACATGAATTTCTTGTTGGGAATCAAATCTTCAATATTCACCTCTTTAACACCGATGATTATATCACATTGCGACAAATCCTCGTCCATGTTAACTCCTTGATCCAAATATTCTTGATCAGAATAGGCTCGAATCGGACTGGGTTGAACCGTTATTTTTACATTTGGATAAACAGTCTGTAAATCCTTACATTGCTTAGGAGTTAATGGTACTCTCTTGTCTGGTGGTACCTTTCCTTCACGTATGACTCCTAATTTAATTATACTCATAATTTTATGTTAACGGTGTACTTAATAAGTATTCATCAATGAACTCTCGAACACATCCTTCTCCGCCTTTTTTATTTAGTATTATTTGGACGTTTGACTTAACAACATTAACCGCATCTCTTGGACAAGCAGATAACCCAACATTCTTCATGACCTCCAAATCATTAATATCATCACCAATTATTGCTACATTTTCTAACGCAATTCCTTGTTCTTTGTATAATTTTTCCAATGTTTCCATTTTTGGTGTTCTACTGACTATACAATTCTGAATACCTAACATTTTCGCACGTTTAGCAACTGCTTCTCCTTTAAATCCTGAAGAAATAATTGCTACTTGGAAGTCATTTTTGGTTAAGTGAATGATTGACATTCCATCTTTGGTATTGAATTTTTTAAATTGATCACCATTTTCTGTAAAATACATTCCTCCGTCTGTCATTACCCCATCCACATCAATTACGAGCAATTTAATCTTGTCTATTCTTGCCTTTAAATGATTTGTTTTGAAGGAATGGACAAATAACAACGAATTTAAATCCGTATCGTACTCTTCGCAAATAACTTCAAGATCAGCAACAGTCATTTCATCAACAGAATCAATGCCAATGTCTGCTAATAATTCCTGGTATTCCAACCCGAATTTATCGCATAATCCTTTTATGTTTTCTTCTAAATACATTTCTTAAACCATTTTATAACCCACTGCTGCGGCAACTGGTTCTAAACTTGTTAATAGTTGCTTAAATTCTTCGTGATTCAGTTGCTGAGAAGCATCAGACTTAGCCGCTTTAGGATTAGGATGTGCTTCGATAATTAAGCCATCTATTCCCATCGCGACGCAAGCTCTAGAAAGTACAGGTACTCCATAAGCATATCCCATGGCATGACTTGGATCCAAAACAATAGGTAAGTTCGTATGTTCTTGTAACCAAGCGACTCCGCAAAGGTCTAACGTAAATCTTGTGTTTGTTTCAAAAGTTCTCAGTCCTCTTTCACAAAGAATAACATTCTCATTTCCCCCAGACAGCACGAATTCGGCAGCTTGAACAAACTCTTTTAGTGTTGTCCCAAATCCTCTCTTAATAAGCACTGGCTTATTCGTTTTTGCGCAAGCACGAAGTATTCCTTGGTCATACATTGCTTTTGCACCTACTTGAATTACATCAGAATATTCAATGATTTCTTCAATATGTGTTGCGTCTCGCGCTTCAGTTATAACATTCAGACCATATTCTTCGCGCATTTTCTTCAACAGTTTCAAACCAGCTAATCCCATTCCCTGAAAAGAATATGGACTTGTTCTAGGTTTGTAGCAACCTCCGCGAAGAGTTGTTAATCCCATTCCTTTGATCAGTTCTGCCGATTGTCGGATTTGTTCTTCTGATTCAACAGAACAAGGTCCACCGATAAGAATGGTTGATTTTGTATTTCCACCGATGGTGGTGTTACCAATTTTCACTTCTCTTTTTTCAGAGCGATATTTTTTAGATGCTAGCTGAATGTCAGTATCGAACACCCAGAATTCATCTACATTGGACTCGATAGAATTTGGAACTTCTTTCATTCCAGATCCAGAAATTAACACTTGTTTTCCATCTTGATGAATCAAAAAGGCGTCAATAGAATTTGCAATTTCTTGTGCTTTATCTTGAGATATATTGTTCTTGAGTTGTAGTATCATAATTCTCCTTTTATCAGGTTCACAAAAGTAACAATTCCTTTGGCAAAACCATTTTTACTGACAACCGGCAAATAGGTAATTGGAAATTTGCTGTTCTTTATCAATTGTAACATTTCATTGACTGTTGTAGTATCTTCGATTGTTGTTGGGTTTTTATTCAACAACTCTTCAGGGGAAACACTATTTAAGTCATCTAAATGAATAAGCAAGGCTCTTCTTACATCTGCATTTGATATTAATCCTTCCGATTTTCCATTTTCATCAATAATTACGGTAAAACCCAGTTTCCCTTTTTCAATTGACTTCAAAACGTTTTTGAAGCTTAAATCTCCCATTTTTACATGTGGTGCCTCATTAATAGGAATCATAAAATCACTAACAGAATAATGTGATTCAACATCTCTCTTAGTTAAATTCATCAGTGCATTTCCTATGCTTGCAGCGTTGAATAAATAAGAACCCGAAACAGAACTTGTTACTCCCATGTTCCGAAGAATAAAAGAGACTTCTGCATTTACGCCTCCATCAACGTGAATTGATTTTCCTGGAAATTTATTTCTAAACTCTCGTATTTTAGAGAAGTTAATAGTATCAAATTTACCCCCTGACTGTCCTGGTATAGTTGCCATTATGAGAATGAAATCGAAAGTTTTAAATTCTTCAAAAATTTCAACAGATGTTGGCGTAATAACAGCAATACCTTTCTTTCCGTTAACTGTTTCTGGAATTCTTAATTCTTCTTTTAAGTCTTCATATTGAAAGGTAATATACTCAACCGGATTTTCTTCCAATAGTTGATAATATTTGCTAGGTTGCTCAGTGATTATGTGCAAATCGATGGGCAAGTCACACATCTTCCTAATTGCCTTAATATCATCGAAAACAGATAAATCATCATTGCAATCGACATGAAGAATATCGACTTGGTGGTTATCCAAATCTTTAATTACGTCTGCTAAAGATCGTTTATTATCACTATATATAGATGCTGATATTTTCATTAATCGATATTATAAATGGGTTCAAATTGATTGTCGCAAATTACAATTTCTATTGGATAATTTGCTCTTTTTCCAACTTTCTGAATATTCAGATTTAAATCGGATTCTAACTCAAGTAATAATTTTAGCTCTTCAAAAGGCATATTAGCAGTTTGCTTGGGGTTAGAAGCTATTATTTTCAATACATACTCATCGTCAGCCCGAATAATTTTTAAATCTTGTTTTTCTCCAGTTAACAGGTCATTGTCTTTCCAATAGAATGCAATTTTTTCAGCTAATGTTTCATCTTCAACATTGTCAAAATAAACGGTTAACTGGTCACCAACTATTTGATGCCCATTATCTGAAGAGCAGGAAGTGAGAAGAATTGTAAACGCAACAAATAGTCCTTTTTTCAAATTGAGTAAATTGAGAAGCGAAGATATTAGTAATTATCAATTAATAATTACTAATTGTCAATTATTAATATCTTGTGTACCTAAAATATTAGCATGCAGAGTGACTTAATTAATGAAATTTTCAAAGGAGCAAATTCTCGACAGAGTCTTTACGACTTATCAATTCCAAAAAATTGGAACAATAAACTTATCATTTTCATCCATGGCTACATGGGTTATAAAGATTGGGGCTGCTGGAATTTAGTGAGTGATTTCTTTGTAAAAGAAGGTTATGGATTTTTAAAATACAATGTCAGCCACAATGGTGGAACAATTGACAATCCAATTGACTTTGATGATTTAGATGCTTTTAGTGAGAATAATTACTCAAAAGAGATTGAAGATTTTGAAGCAATTTTAAAGGTAGTTGAGAATAGCTTTGAGAAAATATCTGAAATTTATCTCATTGGTCATTCTCGAGGTGGTGGTATTGCATTGCTGCAATCGCAGAATGAACAAGTTGATCGGATTTGTTCTTGGGCGGGCATTGCATCTATCGTTTCTCGATTCCCCACTGGTAAGCAACTAGAGGCTTGGAGAAATAACGGTTTTTATATACGAGAAAATGGCAGAACTAAACAACAAATGCCACATAGTTATTCTCAATACGAGGATTTTTTGCAAAACAAAACTCGATTAAATATTGAAAAATACTGTCGCGATTCAAAAAAACCGACGCTAGTTATTCATGGAGAAGAAGATCAATCAGTTACCATTGAAGAAGGAAGGGAAATTGCCGATTGGATAGGCACAGAACTCATTCCTATTGCATGTGCTCAACATACTTTTGGAGCTAAACAACCCTGGGAGAGAAATGAACTTCCCGAAGAATTATTAGTTGTTTGCAAATTGACTTTGCAGTTTTTTGAACTTAAATTTAAGAATGATCGGAATTTACACCAAGAAAAAATGAGTTTACTCTCAGATTTAGTAAAATTAGCTCGTGCAGACCAACTAATAAAAACGAGTGAAATAGAGTTTCTTACATATATAGCGATTCAACTGGGCATTAATGATAAAGACTTTAACAAAATTATTCATGAAGACATTGATTTTGTTACTTCCAAGAGTAAGGCAGATAGAATCTTACAATTTCAGCGATTGATATTATTGATGAATATCGATGGTGAAATCAATGACCGAGAAATCTCTTTTTTAATGGAAACAGCTGTAAAAATGAGTCTTTCTCCCGAAGCTGTAAAAAATGTGTTAAAGAAGATGAAAGCGAATAATGGACAGGCTTTGGATATTAACGATTTGCAGGATATTTTCAGCGTGGGATTAAATTAACGCAAGTCTTACTTACACAAAAAACGTTTCTTATCTTCAGTATTCAGTAAAACGCAATTTTTCGTTTCTTTCAAACTTCGTTTTGAAAAGGAATGCCTACGTTTTGCAATGAAGTCATACGCATAATCTCTTATAAATTCAGGAATGATAAGCATCACCTTTAGCCATGATTGTGGAAAAGAAAAATACTTACTGACTCTAATTGCTGCGGTTGATTTTTCAAATAATTGCTCATTTTCCAAAAAGTAAAACGTACTTAAGTCAGGTTTTTGCCAGCTCATTTTAATGAATAAGTCCGCTGTGAACTCAGATTGAATGGATGCAAATTGGATAGACTTCGTTTTGTCATTCTTCAAAACAAAAGCAACAGACCTATTGCAGAATGCACAGTCTCCGTCGTAAAAAATAATCTTTGCATTTTGTAAATCCATTGCATCAAAAATACTCAATTGATTCGATTATTTTTCATAAGATTGCTAACTTTACCATTCTAAAATTAAATCTAGAAAAATGAAAAACGTAGCAGTTATTGGAGCCGGAACAATGGGAAATGGTATCGCACACACATTTGCTCAATTTGGATACAAAGTGTCATTGATTGACATTGCGCAAGCATCTTTGGATAAAGGTCTCGCAACAATCACAAAAAATTTAGATAGACAAGTTGCCAAAGAAAAAATTTCTGAAGAAGATAAAAACGCTACGTTGGCAAATATTACCACATTCACTGACACTGCAAAAGGTGTTGAAGGAGTAGATTTAGTAGTTGAAGCTGCAACCGAAAATATTGATTTGAAGTTGAAAATTTTCAAAAATTTGGATGAAGTTACTGACAGCAAGGTAATTCTTGCGACTAACACATCTTCTATTTCTATCACAAAAATTGCCGCTGTCACTTCTCGACCTGACAAAGTTATCGGTATGCACTTCATGAACCCTGTTCCAATCATGAAATTGATTGAGATAATTCGAGGTTATTCTACTTCTGATGAAGTGACTGATTTAATTATGGAGACTTCTCGTAAGTTGAACAAAATTCCAGTTGAAGTCAACGATTATCCGGGATTTGTTGCGAACAGAATTTTAATGCCTATGATTAATGAAGCGATAATAACCTTAAATGAAGGTGTTGCAGGCGTTGATGAAATTGATACGGTTATGAAATTAGGTATGGCACACCCTATGGGACCTTTGCAATTAGCTGATTTTATTGGACTAGATGTTTGCCTAGCAATTATGAATGTTCTTCACGAAGGTTTAGGCAATTCTAAATATGCTCCATGTCCATTGCTAGTGAATATGGTTATGGCCGGAAAATTGGGTGTGAAATCTAAAGAAGGATTCTATTCTTGGGGACATAGCACGAGAGAATTGATTGTAGCCGATAATTTTAAGAAATAACGGTAGATGTAACTTAGGTCTTCGAGGCAATTATCCCTAAGGAAACTTTGGATACTTTGAAAAGTCTCTTTTTCTCTTTTCCAAGAAAGCACTTCTCCCTTCTTCTGCTTCGTCTGTGCCGTAAGCCAACCTTGTTGCTTCACCAGCATAAACTTGTTGTCCAACTAAACCGTCATCAATTAAGTTAAAGCCAAATTTCAACATTTTGATTGCTGTTGGACTCTTCGTCATTATTTCTTGTGACCAGTCGTAAGCTGTTTGTTCTAATTCATCATGTGGAACAACTTTATTAATCATTCCCATGTCAAAAGCTTCCTGCGCAGAATAGTTAAATCCTAAGAAAAAGATTTCTCTGGCTCTTTTCTGTCCAACTTGTCTTGCGAGGTAGGCAGAACCAAATCCACCATCAAAACTCGCCACATCTGCATCTGTCTGTTTGAAGATAGCATGTTCTTTTGAGGCAAGTGTTAAATCACACACTACATGTAAGGAATGTCCTCCACCAACAGCCCAACCAGGAACTACAGCAATAACAACCTTATTCATAAAACGTATTTGTCGCTGCACGTCAAGAATATTGAATTTATTAACACCATCTAATCCTTGATAACCCCTTTTCGCGCGAACCCGTTGGTCACCACCAGAGCAAAATGCCCAACCTCCATCTTTTTTGGAAGGACCTTCTCCAGTAATTAATACAACTCCTATTTCTTGACTTTCATGAGAAATGATTAACGCATCTAATAATTCATCAACCGTTTTTGGGCGAAAAGCGTTCCTCACTTCAGGGCGATTAAATGCTATTCTTGCAACTCCATCAGCTTGTTTGAAAGTGATGTCTTCATATTCTTTAACTGTTGACCAATTAATTGAGCTCATGTTTTAGATTTTACTGTAAAAATAATGTTACTTTCTTTAATGCTACAATAAAGCACTTATTTTTATGTTTTTATCCTAACAACTTTAACATAATACGTATTTTTACTGTTAATATTGTACCATGAGTTTTAAAGATTTCATACGATCAATTACCCCTAATTCCTTATTAGAGAAGAATCGTAAACATAAAAAAAAGCTCGTCAACAAAGACTTAAAGAATCAAAAAGAGCGTGGCGATTTTCTAACCAAAGAAGAAGTAATCACAGATCTTAAAAAATGTGGTATTGAAATAGGTGATACGGTCTTAGTTCATGCTAGCATGAGTAAAATTGGACTATTAAAAGATGGACCTACGACATTTATAGATGCGATAATCGAATTAGTTGGAGTGGAAGGAAATGTACTCATGCCAAGTTCTCCCAATGCAAATCTTCAATTGGATTATATTCGAGCTTATCCTGTCTTTGATGTAACAAATTCTCCTTCAAAACTAGGAGCAATTAGCGAAAAATTTAGAAAAATGGCTGGCGTTCAAAGAAGTTTAAATGCAACAGAACCTGTATGTGCTTTAGGAAAAGATGCAAATTACTTAACAGAAGGACATTTTGGCGCAATTACTCCTTACGATACTAATTCTCCATTTGCAAGAATTACAGAGTTTAATGGGAAAATACTGTATATTGGAGTCACACTGGACAATGCTGGAACCAATTTGCACACTTTAGAAGATGCCGTAGATTTTGCTTATCCGGTTTACTATCCAGAAATATTTGATGTCGAAATTATTGACAGTAAGGGAGAATCACATCACACTAGGACTAAAGTTCACAATCCTGAATGGTCAAAAAAGCGGAAGTGTGACCAATTACTGCCCATGTTTAAGGATCAGAATGTTTACATAGAATCTAAAATAGGTTCAGCCAGAACGTTAGTTTTTGATGCACAAAAAATGCTCGCAGTTATGAAAGCAAAATATCTGACAAAAGGTATTACGATGTACCATCCGAATGGCTACAAGGTAAGTTAAATCAAAAAAGATTAATTTAGCGAAGAATTACAAGATATGAAAAAAAAGAATGTATTGATAATAGGCGCATCTGGAGGTCTGGGAATCCATATCGCCTCTTTCTTTAACCAGAAAGGATATCACCTTGCCTTACATTACAACAACAATGTTGGCTCTCTCGACAAAAGCTTTCAAGAGAATGAGCGAGTTCATTTTTTTCAAGCTGACATCCAATCTGAAGATGCAATCAGTAAAATGATGGGTGGAGTGATCTCAAAAATGGGGAAAATTGACATTTTAATAAATGCAGCAGGTGTTTCAAAATCTGCAGTTTCGTGGAAAACCCCGCTAGATGATTGGAATGAAACAATCGCTATAAATTTAACTGGACCATTTTTATGTATTAAGCATGTTATACCTTTTATGCGAGAGAATAATTATGGGAGAATCATTAATATATCATCTGTAGTTGCTCAAAGCGGTTTCCCTGGAACAGTAGCTTATTCTGCATCAAAAGCAGGTTTGATTGGTATGGTCAAAACAATAGCCAAAGAAGTTGCTAGTAAGAATGTTACTGTAAACAACATTGCACTCGGCTATTTTAATAAGGGTATGATTAACCAAATTCCTGAAAATTTACAAGAAGATATCAAAGAAACTATACCGAAGAAAGAGTTTGGTAAAATAAATGAGTTAACTAATTGTCTTGCATACTTATCCAGTGAAAATTCAGAATACTTAACTGGTCAAACCATCAACCTTAATGGTGGAATGTATGGGTGAGAGCAATCTACCCTATCTAAGAGTATAGCGAAGCGAAACGTTTCTAATTTTCTAACTTCTTATCTTTCTAACTTTCTAGCCCCTCACTGCGCAATAAACGTGTAAGTTATTCTTCCTTCTTGAGATTTTGCATGATCAAAACTAAATCTTGACATTTTTGCATACTTAACAGCTTGCTTTATCATACAAGAATTAGCTCCTCTGCTTTGATTGGCTTCATAAATCGCCGATATAACATTTCCATTTTGATTTACACGAATCATTACAGTCACAACTCCTGAAGAACCATAACCACACGTGTAACCCGGATTTCTAACATACCAGTTGTTTTTCTTGTGAGCGTCCCTATTGGCTAAAACCCATTCTACCATTACGTTTCCTGCATACGTTTTATTTCCTGTTTCTTGCTTGCTCGATTGGTTATCGCTTTTTTGTTTTACCTCTTCTAACTTCCGTTGATCCATTTCAGTTCGAATTTCCGCACGTGTCTTTTCTCCTCCAGCTTCTTCATACATTTGTTGTTCTAACTTTCTGTATTCTTCAGCAACTGATTCGTCAGACGCATTTTGATAATACTCTTCGTAGGACTTTTCACGGGTATCATTTGCATCTCGAGATATATTTTTAACATCTTGGGACATGTCATTAGGAAGCATTATATTCTCAGGTTTCAATTGAATTTCTTCATCAGGAATTTCGACATAAGATCCATCATAAAAAGGCTCGTAAGGAATGTACTGTGAATAGGATTGAAGTTGCAAATAAATAAATATGAGGATGTAAGTTCCGAGGACTGCTAACAACCCGAACTTATATTTGTCCAGCATATCTAAAAAATTATTCACTTCTTTCTTTTAATTTTACCACCTTTTTTCTCTCTAAATCATAGTAATCAATTATCATATCACCCTTTAAAGATACAAAACGCTTACTTAAATAACTAATTGTCTTGTACTCAAAATTGGACACAAAGTTACTGTCAACAAAAAGAGCATAATTCTCTCCATTAGAAACAGCATAGGAATTCTCAGTTAAATAATCGATTGATTTGTACGAATTATCCAAAAGAACATTGCCGTTCACATCTATTAAACCAATAGAATCTTCTAATTTAGTTATGGCCCTGTTGTCATTCACAATATCTAACGCATCGTATTTTGGAGAAACGAGAATCTTATTAGAAAGACTCATTAGACCCCAATACTCTTCTTTTTCATAGGGAATGAATTTTGTCCCACTTCCGATGTTTTCGTACTCTATTTCTGTTACAACATCTCCTGAAGTGTTGATTCTTCCATACTTACCATCTTTTGCGATAATAGCAGCTCCGTATGTGAAATCGCCTTTCAATTTATAATTTGGGTAGGTTTCATAGAAATTCGATAGTATAACTTCACCCCTTTCATCAATGTATTTTACTGTATCAGAAATGGAAACCAGCGCAATATTGTCGCTAAAGTCACCAATGTAATTGTATGAAACATTTAGAATTGTATCACCGGTGATTGAAACTATCCCAAATTGTTCATTTTCGGAAAATGACAGCAAAGAATCACTGATCCAGTTGAGTTGATTGTATAAAGGCGGAAGCAAAAAAGCTCCCATTCTGTCAATCACACCAACGCCTGTTTCAGTTTCGACAATGGCATGGTTATTTTCAAAATCAGAAGCACTTATCAACGATTCCGTAAACAACTGTAAGCCATTGTAATTCGCATAAAAATACTCTTCATCAATCGAGGCGTAAATAAAACCTTCCGATAATTCTCCAATATCATTGTATTTACAGGGCATTATCACTTTACCCTTTCTGTCTATCAATCCAAATAAGTCATCATTTTCAACAATAAAAAGTCCTTGAACAATAGCTGAAACGCCATCATACTTTGGTGCAATCCTGATATTTCCCTTTTTATCAATAAATCCAACCTTATCGTTCTCAGCAAATGAGGACAAGCCTTCATTAAATCCTTCAACAAACTGAAATTTTGCGTCAATGATAATTTGACCATCTTCATTCATGAATCCATACTTTCCATTCTTCATGAATGGCAGAAATACTGAGTTGTATAAGGCTATATCGAAATCAACTTCATCCATATTCAACGCTTGCGGGTAGGTCTTTTTAAATTCAACCATTCTTCCTTTAGAATAATCGAATAAATACACTTGATAAAACTGTTTCCAACCTTCTTCTATAAAAGTATTTTGAGAATAATTAAGGACAAAATCTTTGAAAGCATCTTCTGTATTACTTTCGGTGACCATCTTAAAAATAACCGCATCAGCTTCCTTGCGTTGAGGGCTTTCTGGATGCGAAGCAACAAAATTTGTGAATGATTCTAACGTTCCATCACCAGTTAATTCTAAAAATTGAGAATTGTGGTAATTTTCCAATGCTAATTCTCCAAATTCACTTTCAGGATATGCTTCAACAAATTTTCGATAGGAATTTGCGTCATTGTTCGCTACAGCTTGAAAAAAAGCCAATGAATCTCGTGAGTAAATAGCTCGTTCATATTCTCTCGACCATGGATGTCTTTGAATGAACTTTGAATATGATAAAACTGAGTTATTTTCCCTTGCAATCTTAAAAAAAGAAGTGCTAACAATTAATTTAAGTGAGTCTATACTCTTGCTTGACCAACCATAAATTTGCCATTTCTGCTTTTTTCTATCTGCAGAATCGTTATAGGTGGAATCTGCAAAAAGTATATATCGATAAGCCGAATCAAGATCAAAAAACGGATTATCGTCACGAGAGTATATGATTGCTAATCCATAAGCAGAGGGAGAGTTGTTATACTTAAGTCCTTTTGTAAAGTGTTTTTTTGCACTAAAATAATCTTTTACCTCAAGTGCCACATACCCTTTTTTCACTCTTGATGCGGAGGCATTGCTAACATTGAATATTGCAACCAAGATGAATAACAAGAAGATGCGTAAACAATTCATGGTATAAAGATAATTCTTGAATAGTATAGGGCAAATATTGCGCCGATATTTTTTAGCAAAAAAAAACCGTCCCAAATTGGAACGGTTTCAAATATGCTAAATACTGATTATTTCTTACTACGTTTAGAGTAACGTGTGTTAAATTTATCAATACGACCTGCAGTATCCACAAACTGAGTTACACCAGTAAAAAATGGGTGCGACTTGTGCGAGATATCAAGCTTAATTAAAGGGTAATCGTTTCCATCTTCCCATTTAATTGTTTCTGTTGAATCTGCGCATGATGGGCAAACAAATGCGTAATCGTTAGTCATGTCTTTAAAAACAACTAATCTATAATCTTCTGGGTGTATATCTTTTCTCATTACTGTTCAATAATATTTCTAATTCTCCTAAATAAGGAGTGCAAAGATAACTATTTATTTTAAAACCTTCTAAAAAAAGTAACTAATCTTCTAAATTATCTCTCAATTTTACTCGTTTTCTCTTATCAAGCAAAATTTAGGTATTAATTACGCCATTTTTGCGTTGACTTCCATCCAGCCACCGCCGTTTTCACAATCTAGACCTTTTGACTTAAAAAATTGGGTTGCTTGACCACTTCTTGCTCCACTTAAACAGCAAAACAATACAGGTTGTTTCAGCTGCATTATTTCTGCTTCTCTTTCTACTACTTCTTGCAAAGGAATATTAATTGAACCAGCAACATTTCCTCCCATGAATTCTTCCTGGGTTCTTACATCGACAATTGTATAATCTTTCATCTGGTATTTTATTTGGTTATTGTTGTACAAAGGTATGAAGAAGTTTTGGGTTGGTTTGTAGCATAGGTTACAGAAATCATTTGCACTCCCTTTCAAAAAACTTCCACAGCGGTTCCTCTGGCACAGGAGCCGTTACTTTTATCTCCTCTTTTGTAGTTGGGTGAATAAACGACAACTTTCTTGCATGCAAATGTATCGACGCATCTTTGTTGGAACGTCTAGCTCCATACTTCACATCGCCTTTAATGATGCAACCTATTGTTCCTAATTGGCATCGTATCTGATGATGCCTTCCGGTTTCTAATTCTATTTCTAATAAGTGATATTTGTCAGAGGATGCTATTAACTTATACGAAAGAATCGCTTTTTTTGATCCTGGCTTTTCCGTTTCAGAAGCATATGATTTATTTTGTTTTTCATTTTTCTTTAAAAAGTGAATCAACTTTCCTTCTTTCTTTGGAGGTTTTGACTCAACTACTGCCCAATAGATTTTTTTTGTTGATTTCTCTCTAAACTGCTCATTTAAACGCGTCAAGGCCTTGCTTGTTCTTGCAAAAACAATGGCTCCACTAGTTGGTCGGTCTAATCGATGCACCACACCACAAAAAACATTCCCTGGTTTATTAAATTCTTCCTTTAAAAAGGTCTTTACTTTGTCAACTAATGGTTCATCACCTGTCTTATCTCCTTGCACGATGTC
>Ga0316208_1000827_pt1 | contig 33377 bp, 30 predicted proteins | sample 3monopyrite_MG_FD_204944 | JGI IMG/M metagenome (GOLD analysis project Ga0316208, IMG submission 204944) | Microbial mat bacterial communities from mineral coupon in-situ incubated in ocean water Damariscotta River, Maine, United States -... | ecosystem: Environmental > Aquatic > Marine >...
ATATAGCGATTCGCAATGGGAAACTGTCATGTTGCACATGCGCACCCGTGCGAACCTTTCTGCCGAAGATTCCCAGGCGATTCTCGAGTTCATGAAATCCGCAAATTAGCATGAAGATCATCATTCCCAAACTATCGTTGCTGTGGCTTGCCATTTTGGGAATCCCGGCTATCGCCGCAAACGTCGCATCGGCGGAGTTGCGGATTACCCAGGATCCGAAGCCGTGGACCGCACCAGCACGGAAGGCACGAGTCAAGAATCCAATCGAAAAGTCGTCTGCTGCCGTCGAACGTGGTCGCCAACTTTTCGCCATCAACTGCGTTGCCTGCCACGGCGCCGAGGGCAAGGGTGATGGTGCAGCTGCAACTGCCCTTACACCAAGGCCGACTGACCTTGGCGGCAAGCTTGCCCAAGCCGACTCAGATGGTGCCATCTATTGGAAAATTTCCAATGGACGGGCGCCGATGCCGGCCTTCGACCCGGCACTGACCGATACCGAGAGGTGGGAACTGGTGCACTTCATCCGTAGCCTTGGCACACCACCTACTCCGGAAGAATCGACTTTAGATTCCTATGCAGAGCTAAGGGGAGCATTCGAGAAGGGCAATCAGAAGGCCTTCCAGGGTGCGGCCATATCTCTGCAGCGTGCCCTTGGTCAACTTCCGGATCCCTCTAAGGCCCCAGGACTCTCTGCGGAGAAGGCTAAAGCGCTGCATCAGGATTGGGCAGCCAGACTCGAGCGAGCCGTCGCACCGCTCAAGTCCATCGCCGCACTCAAGGCGGATTGGGCAGACGCACCGAAAATGTTTCTGGCCACGACCAAGGGTATCGCTGAAATCCTGGATTTAGTCCCAACCAAACGCCTCCCCCATGCCGTCATCCTTTGGCAAGGCACCAAAGGCAAGGGCACTGAGGAATTCTGGCTACAGTGGCAAGAGAAAACCGCCCGCAACCCTTACGCAGGAGACCGCCGCGAAGACGGGAAGGCTGTAAAAACCTGGAAGGCGCCTAAGGATTAGCTCCGCCCAAGAGATTAGAGGGCTCGAGGGCCTCTCACCATGGAATCCCCGGATGTCCGACAGGACTTCCGGGGATTCTTCGGGTTAATGAGGCTTAAAGAATCACCATGCAGAAACGGCAATTTGGTGCGCGGCTGGGCAGGCCAATTCAATTCATTCAGCACTCCTTGATGACCCATTTACATGGTATCGGCATGAGATAGATGATTTGGTAGGCTAGGGAATGCAAAGAATCGCATTCATTCTTCTTAGTTTCCTGTGTAGCGCAGGCCTAGCCCATGCCCAAGACATCATGGCTATCGATGGCCCAGGTAATGTCTACCTCATCGATAGCGCAAATGGTTCAGGAACACTCCTAGGTTCCCTCGGCTATACAGGTGCCGTCGGCCTGGCACGTGACAGTGCCGACGACCTTTATGCCATCTGCGATCACCCCATCTCTGGCCAAGCCATTGTGCAAGTTGATCCGCTGACCGGCGCGGGCACGCTCGTGAACTCGGCAATCCCGCTCTACACCGGCGAGGTCTTCCGTGGCGTGTCCTTTGACAGCTCCGATAACCTCTGGGCTGAGCACACCACGAGTTACATCGTGACGGTTCCTCTGGCTTCGGGCGTTGCTGTCTTTGGCAACAAGCCAGCCACCTTTGACATTCGCTCCATCGCTTGGCGCTGTGGCGAAATGTACGGCTGGGATTTGTTCAAGGGCTTGGTCATTTTTGACACTGTCGGCACCAACTGGGCCACTGACGTTAACCCCGGCGTTCCTGGCTCGCTCGATGCCAATGCCATGACCGCCTCCCCTAGCGGGCAGTTGTTTGGCGCTTCGGATTCGCTCTACTCCATTGACGAGATTACCGGCGTCGCCACCTTGGTTGGCTCGGGACCTTACAGCGGCATCACCGCCATGGAGTTTTTGGGCACGCCACCCAACCCCGTGCTCAGCGTGACTCCCCTCACCGCTGGCCAGGCAGCCACCTTCTCGGTGACGGGCGCCACTCCATTTGGTTCGGTGATTGTGGGCTACTCGATTGCCGGTGCAGGCCCCACCAGCACGCCCTTCGGCGTGGTTGACATGTCGCCTCCAATCAACGCCTTCCCGCCCTTCGCCATGGACGCCACCGGTAGCGGCGGCTGGTCGTTGACCATTCCTGGCGGTGCATCGGGCCTCACGCTTTACACCCAAGGCGTGGATACCGGAAGTGGTTTGCTCACCACTTCATTGGCCACGACCATTCTGTAAAGAAGGCTTAGAAGAATCCGTCGTGGGAGAGCTCTACCAGCTCTTCCACGGCGCTTTGCCTATTAGCTTATTCGGCATAACGGTCCACTAAATCTCGTATGTCTTGCCAGTAGCGCTGGCTCAACTCTCCTTCAGCATCGACAGCGGCTTTGTACTCGGTGGAGAACTGCGGAAGGTCCTGACCAAGGTGAAATTGGCCCGCAGCTATGCCGACACGCTCTACTGCCCTGAGTGCGGCAGTTTGGCAGGCGACCTGTGTTGCTCGAAGGTGGGAGGCATCAAAAACCGCCTGATCACGCATCATGCCAGCCTCAAGCAAGAGGTCCTCTGGCCAATCAAACTGCTCCTTTCCTACAACATCCTGTAATAGCGTGGTCACTGGAATGCTGAATGCCCGAGCTCCATTGGCCAAGGTATCCTTGACAGAAGACTTGTCTGCAAAAGGAGCATAAGGGCGGGATCCTAAAGACCAGTTCAGGAGAATTGTGTCCCGCAGCAAATGAGCAGCCTCGTTTAAATCTCGCTCAGGTAATTCTTGAAGGAAACCTATATCGGGAGCCGGAACAATTTCACGGAAACCAGGATGCTGCTCAATCTTGGCCATCGCCTTTGTACCGATTTTCTCGTTGGCATACCAAGGGCCGTCAAGTTCTTCCACTCGATTCCGTTCTTCCAAGTAGGCCGCACGCAGGCGAGCGACCAACTCTAAATCCTCACGCCAATCTTCTTCAGAGTCGCTCAATTGAGACTGCAGTCCTTGCGCTGACTCCCGCGACACTTGGTTCGAAAGGCCAGAGGCATCTGGATGCAATCCTTCGTGGTGATCGGTTCTTAAGCCACCTGATGGTGGACTCTCAGCCTGCTCTCTTGAGGGTTCTGTCCAAGGATAAGGCCCGAAAAGCATCAACCCTCCAATACAAAGGAGGGGCAATAACAGCCTACGTAGGGCAGGCACTGCAAGTAAGAGTCAAAGTTTGCGAGGAAAGCACGGTATTACTGGAATCCCGAAACTCCAATGTGCCAAGCTTTGAGGAACCGCAGCCAAGATTGTAAGGCGGGATATCCCAGATTAGAATTCCGGATGGAGGGATGGGATCGGAAAATCCATATTCAGGTATTCCTACCTCCGAAACAGTTCCAGTGCAATTTGAAAATGTTAATTTAACGGGAAATATACATTTTGTTCCGCAAACCCCACCAAGTGCTGTCATCTCCAATAGAGTCGTACATTGCGAAGCGCCTCCAGGAGATACTGTAGTTAGCACATGAGATGGCATGCAAAACAGGGGATTCTGCGAGACTGCAGGCGGCAATGGAGTATTCGTACCAACCAATGGTAAAAATCCCAAAAGGAAAACGGAAAAATAAGGTGGCGTCATCGCAACACAATAGAGCTTTTGCAAAGCTCTTGTCAAGAACCTCCCGGATTTTCAATTTTCCTTTTACTTTCCTCCCCACCAAAGTGGCAATACCCACTCCACAGAGCGCTAGACCTTAGGGCCGTTGCTCAGTGCTTGCCTTTTTCTGGAGTAGAAAGCTCTACCAGCTCTTCCACGGCGCTTTGCCACTGGCCCACATCTTCTCGAGCATATTCCACTCGCGGAAGGTGTCCATCGGCAGCCAGAAGCCTTCGTGCTCAAAGGCCATCAACTGGCCATCGGCAGCAAGGTTGCGCAGCGGCTCCTGCTCAAAAGTCAGGTCTTCACGATCGTCGAGATAATCAAACACCTCGCGGTTTAAGACAAAGTAGCCACCATTGATGGCACCTTGGCCGACGTCGAGCTTCTCCTTGAACGCCGTAATCTGCTGACCCTTCATATCGAGGTCACCGAAACGACTAGGCGGGCGCACCGCAGTCAGCGTGGCAATCTTGCCGTGGGACTTGTGGAATTTGACTAGCGCATCGATATCGATGTCGGCTAGGCCATCGCCATAAGTCAGCATGAAGCAGTCATCGGTGATGTACTTCTGGATCTTCTTGACCCGAGCGCCGGTCAGCGAATCGAGACCGGTTTCGGCCAGGTGCACCACCCAATCCTTTTCGTCTTGCGACTCATGAGCGTGGGTTTCGACCGAGTTATCGCCGAGGCGGACCGTGACATCGGCCATCTTGGCGCGATAGTTCATGAAGTAGTCCTTGAAGTCCCAGGAGCGGTAGCCGAGGCACGGAATGAACTCCTTGTGCCCAAAATGGCTATAAATCTTCATGATATGCCACACGATCGGGAATCCACCGATCGGGACCATGGGCTTGGGGACGTTGGCCACTTCACCCTGAATCCGGGTGCCGCGACCGCCACAGAGGATGGCAACCTGCATGGGCGGTAGTATAGGTTCGCCACCTGCGCGACCCTCCCCATGGACCGCTCCTCTTCCAGTTCCTCTACCCTGGCCGGCCGCCGCGTTCTTGTGGCTGGTGCTGGCGGCTATATCGCCTCTCGCCTCCTCCCGCGCCTGTTCGAAGCCGGCGCCAAGGTTGCCGCGCAAGCCAGCTTTACCGAGCCCTTACAAGGCCTAGACCTTGAGCTGATTGCTGGCCCGGCGAGCGACGCCAAAGTGCAAGAGGCCATCCGCGCCTTCGACCCGGAAATTGTCCTGGATTTGATGGGCAAGACCGATCAGTCGCATTCGCGCGACAACGACGACGCCATGGCCGCGAGTCACTTCGGCGCGGTGCGTGATTTGGGACGGGCAGTGATCGATGCACCTTCGCTGACGCGCTGGGTGCACTGCGGCACCAATGAGGAGTACGGGAATAATCCTGTACCTTTCTGTGAAGACATGCGCGAGGAACCGGTGTCGGCCTATTCGGTGGGCAAGGTTGCGGCCACCCATCACCTGCAAATGCTCGCCACCTATGAAGGGGTGCCGGTATGCACGGTGCGGCCCTTTGTGGTGTTTGGTCCGCAGCAAACACGCGGCCTAATCCCCTTCCTGATTCGCATGGGCTTAGGCGACCAAGCCTTCGACACCACCGACGGCAAGCAAACCCGCGACTTCATCTGGTCTGAAGATTTGGTGCAAGGCATTCTCGCTGCCGCCGTCGCCCCCGCCGATGCCGTGAATGGTCAAGTCATCAACCTAGGTGCTGGTGTAGAAACGCCAGTGCGCACGGTGGTCGAAACCGTGTGCCGCTTGGCCGGTGGCGGCCAGCCAAACTTCGGCGCCATGAGCATGCGCCCGGGCGAAAGTCAGCGCTGCGTGGCGGATATCTCCAAGGCCAAGTCCTTGTTGGGTTGGGAACCGCAAGTCAGCCTGGAACAAGGCTTGGCGCAGATGGTCGAGGAAGCACGGGCCGCAGCAGGAGCCTCGTCATGAGCGTGCGCCCGCAGTTCTCGGTAGTGATTCCGTCTTACGACGAAGAACCCAATATTCGCCCGCTTGCGGATCGCCTCAAGGCCACCTTCGCCAAGATGGGTGTTGAGAACTGGGAAGCGATCTGGGTCGAGAACGGCTCCAGCGATGGCTCTTTGGAGTTGCTCGAGGAGCTGCATCAAGAAGACTCTCGTTGTAAGTACCTTTCCTTGTCGCGGAACTTTGGCCACTCCGGCGCCGTCGCTTGCGGTTTAGATTTCGCCGATGGCGAGATGGTCGTGATGATGGACGGCGATCTGCAAGATCCGCCGGAAATGATTGAAGACTTCCATAAGAAGTTGGAAGGCGAGGATCTTGATGTCGTGTATGGCCAGCGCAAGAAGCGCGATAAGGAAGGCTTCATCAAGCGAACTTCCATGACCATCTTCTACCGCTTATGGAAGCGCACTGCCTATATCCACGTGCCGCTCGACGCTGGCAACTTCTGTTTAATGCGCCGCGCGGTGGTCAATGCCTTGACCTCTTTGCGTGAGCGCGGGCGTTTCGTTCCTGGATTGCGCGCCTTTGTCGGCTTTAAGCAAGACGGCATTGCCTTTGACCGACCTGGTCGAGCCGCCGGAGAAGAGAAAACCAACTTCTGGATTCTCTCGGGGATTGCGATTGAAGGCTTACTCGCCTTCTCTGTGTTCCCGCTGCGCCTGCTCATGATCACCGGCATGGTTGCGATTGTGCTTTCGATTGTGGCCGCCGTCATCATGATGCTCGGCAACTGGCTGAACTGGTTCGACATGCGCAACGAAATGACCTATCTGACTGCCTTGATGGTCCTGATTGGTGGCGCCACCATGCTTGGCATCGGCGTGATCGGCGAATACGTCGGCCGCATCTACCAAGAAGTGAAGCGTCGCCCGATTTACATCGTGCGTCGCCGCGGGATTTAGTCGCTCAGTAAGGGCTCAATGTGATCGCGGAGCATGTCGATGAGCTCCGGGTCCATGTATTGGTAGTCGTCGGGGATGTCCAGCACCTGAATCTCGACGTCTTGCACTTCTTGCGGGAATAATCGCTGCAACTTAGCACGATGATTCTGTTCCATCACCAGAACAAGATCTGCCCACGCTAAGTCTTTGGCACTGACCCGACGCCGTGCCTGTTGGCTCACCCCCGCCGAACGCACTTCGCAACGTACATCCTTGCGATACAGCTGCTCCGCCGTGGGGCTACGCCACTGATTCTTCGCGCACAGGAAGAGGATTTTGATGGGCAAGTCTGAGGGCGTCATCGAGGCTTAGGCCACTCGCGAATCCTTTGACTCTTGAGAGGAGGCGCGTTGGACAAAGAGGATGGTGGCCAGCGCTGCAACCGCAACAGTCAGGGAGGGGTGCCAGGGCAAGAAAAGCCTGAATCCTACAAATGGCAACACCCAAACCAAGAGCAAATAGGAATAGGTTATTTGTAAGGCAATGCGTAAGTATTTCATTCTGGTGGATAGCCCGGACCAACAGAATAGAGCTACTGCCCCAAAGAAAAACACCTCGGCCTCAATGTAGTACACCGAGGTGTAGTCAACCATGTCTATGGTGAAAAACATTTGGTAGGTTGCCAAGGAGAAGCTCATCAGTCCTAGAGTAGTCCCAATACTGCGAAAGGAAACCATCCCCACTTGCACCTGAGGACGCCGCCACATCCACCGCACTGCCGCCATCACCAAGAGCATCCACCCTAAGTAGACGACCATGGATTCATTTCTGTAATCCTTTTCCTCTTGGTGAGCCCAAAACATGAGAAGGGCATAAAGGCCAAAGGTGAGCAAGTAAATCACTGGGCGCCTCATTTGCTTTTGAATTGCTGGGTATCCTTCGTCGGCAAGTAGCAGTAAGTGCAAAGTGAAATAGGCTATGGTTAGAAAACAGGCACTCAAAATCCAAGAACCCATGACCTCATCGCCGGGAATCCAAATCGCAGACAACAAAGCGATGACTACCAAGCCTATGGGCCAAAGAAGCCGACGAATCCACACTCCCGGCCTTGGAAGAGACAAGGTGTAAAGACCGGCGATCCAAAGCAAACCTGGAAGGCCAATGAGGGCCAGTAAATAAAGGAAGCGCATCCACAAGGCTTCCAGACCCAAATAGTAGGGCAGCAGCCAAAGGCCTTGACAGCAAATCACCGGCACCAGGAACTTGGCGAATTTCCCAAGCTGCGCCTTTCGCCTAGGTTGCCGAGCCCAAGTGATGCCTAGGTAAATTGCGAGGATCCAGGCGGATAGCTGCTCCAAATTTTGAGGCAAAGCCAGTCGTGCGGAGGCATAGTAGAGACTGGCTGCGAGCGCAACGAACAGGATGATCCACATAGCCTATTCTCGCTTCGACCAAGTAATCGTTTTCATTGGATTCTCTATTGAACTCCTTCTGGGTCATGTAGCGCGGTAGACCGTGCAAGCAACGGGAGGGTCAGCAGCGTGGACCCCAGCAGAAACAAACCAGGTAGGCGAAGCGTTTTCATGAGTGGAATATCGTGCCAATAGAAAGCAAAACCAGTGGCTACATACTGGACCGCGACAGCCCTTCGCAAAGATTTCAACTGCTCAGGCGCTGCCATCACGGCAAGTAGTGCAAACAGCAGCAGCAAGGGCAACAGGACGAACACCATGACGGCATCGGTATCGGGAATCAGCCAAATGGCTACCCCAGCCAACCAAGCTAGGCGACCGAAATAGCGACTCACCTTGGGATAGGGAGTTTGCAGCAGTGAAGCATGTTCGCGATGGGCGAGCCATCGGCAAAGGCCTTGCACCACAAGTACCCATGCAGACAGCAACAGAACTTGGGTGTTGAGTTCGCGGTCATCTCTAATCCACACCCAAACAAAGAGAACCAAACCCAGGCCAAGATTGGTGACTAAGTTGATTGGTTCCCGAAGAACCTTGCGCAAAGAATTTTGATTGTCTTCAGCAAGCAACAGCAAGAATCCTGTGCCCCAAGCCATGAACATCAGGCAAGCGACCAACATTCTGGAAACACCGCCATTTAGAGTGTTGGTGCCATATAACAAAAACAGTGCAAACAACCCCACCGGCAGCAAACTTGCAGTAAGACGTAGCCACCCACCAACCCTTCCCAATGGGAGCGTGAATAATCCGGCCATCCACAAAAGCAAACCCAAGACCATGGCAATCAGCACCGCAATGTCCATGGAGTAGGCCATCTCTTGCAGGACTAGGTGCGGCCAAAGAAACACCCAAGCCAATGGCGCCAACCACGCCCAGCGCGGGAAAGGCAAACCGAACAGCACATGCTGAGGATGACGTCGGAACCAGAACCAATAACAAGCGAGGGCTAAGGTCCACCTGGAGAAGGGAATCCAATCTCGCGTGAATGCGCCAATACCAGTCCAACTACTCGTTGCGGCAATCAGAAATACCCCCAATAGCACCAGCCGCACCCAAACAGGAATGACGGGCAATGGCATTGTTGGCTGGTCGCTCATAGGTCAACCAGCTTAGCACTCACGACCCTGCGCTAGACAAAGGGATCTGGAGCCTGCAGATGGTTCTGCACGTAATCGCGGACGCCGTCCTCTAAAGACGTGAAGAGCCGGTCATAGCCGGCCGCGCGCAACTTGCTCATGTCGGCTTCGGTGAAGTACTGATACTTCTCGCGAATCGCCTCTGGGGTATCGATGAACTTCAGTTCCGGTTCGCGATCATTGGCGGCGAAGACCGCTTTGGCCAAATCGGCGAAGCTTCGCGCTTGCCCGGTGCCCACGTTGTACAGACCTTGTACTTCTGGGTGATCGAACAACCAAGTCACCACGTCGACGACATCTTTGACGTAGATGAAATCGCGCAGCTGGCCACCGTCTTCATAGTCAGGGCGATGCGAGCGAAACAAGGTAGCCGCCTCACCTGCCGCAACTTTCGGCTGCAACTGATGCACCACGCTGCGCATGTTGCCTTTGTGCTCTTCATTCGGGCCGTAGACGTTGAAGAACTTCAAACCCACGCACTGGGGTGGTAGTCCCCCACCTTCGCGCAGCATACGTGCGAGGCGACGATCGACCACATGTTTACTCCAACCGTAGGCATTGAGTGGGCGCAGAGCGGAGAGCGCGTCGATGCTGTCGTCATCGACAAAACCGTGGGTGCCATCGCCGTAGGTGGCCGCCGAACTGGCATACAGGAAGCGCACCTTGTGACGCCCGCACCAACGGAATAGATCCAGGCTCAGGCGCACATTGTTGTGCACGATGCGATCGACATCTTGCTCCGTGGTCGCCGAAATCGCGCCCATGTGCACAATCGCCTCCACCTGCTCGGCGCTGACCCCGGCCAAATAGTTGGGTAAATCTTCCGGGCGGATGATGTCGGCCAACTCACGCTTGGCAATGTTGCGCCACTGCTCACCCTGCCCGAGCCAATCCACCACCACCAGCTCGCCGCGGCCCTCTAGGCCCGCGAGAAGATTGCTGCCGATGAACCCCGCGCCTCCGGTGACGATGATCATGTTGGCATTCTACAGGACTGCCCAAATCCGCCGGCAACACTTATCATGGAGGGCGCATGAGCAGTGAGAACCCCTTCAAGGATTTGTTCGCCAAACTCGGTATCGAGGGCAATGGCGAAGAAGAATCCGATCAAGCCGGTGTGGCCGGAGTCGACGCCGATGGCAAGCCGATCAAGGTTGTGGTGATTGGCTATGAACGTCGCGGCAACAAAGCCGTGACCACGATTCGCGATATTCCGGAAGAGCGCCAAAAAGAGTTCTTGGGCTACATCCGCAAGGCCTTTGGCACTGGCGGTGGCATCAACGAAGAAGACTTGTTCATTCAGGGTGACCGCCGTTCCCAGCTGACGCGCTGGTTCGAGGGACAGGGCATCCGCGTGCGTGGCGAACGCGGCGACGCATGATCGCCCGCTTGCGCCCGTTATGGTGCGCAGCCCTTCTGCTTGCGGCGTCGTGCTCGACGTTGGTCGCCCCGCGCACAATTCTGGCGGAATCCGATTTGGAATTGACGCAGAAGGAAGATTTCCTTGCGCAATGGGAAGCCTCGCTAGATGTCGCCAATGCCTTTTTGCAAAGTGAGCACAATCAGTCCTTGCCGAAAGGCCAGTACGAGTTGCGCAACGACGGCATGATTCTGCGCGGACCCGACCGCGATTATGAAGTCACGGTCAAAAAAACCACCATGGGCGGCCTTTGCGCCACCTTCGGTTACCCCGCGCAAGAGCGCTCCTGGGGCTTTGTTGTGGGTAGTTCCAACCGCGGGCCAGCAGTCGTCGCCAACACCTTCTTCTACAGCGTGACCGGCAAGCGCCGCCACCCTGAAATGTTGGCCGAGCTGATTCTGCATGAGACCGCGCATCAAGTGCATGACGTCGGCACCTTGCGCTTTACGCGAACCATGCACTATTACTGGTTCTCGCTGTTCTACGGCTACGACGGCCACCCCGATGAAGCCATGCCGGTCATGGTCGATCACGAATACCGCTCCTTCCTCCGCGAACGCGGCGCCTGGCCAGCCTCTTGAGTTCAACCCAGGAAGCCCCACTGGATTGGAAGCCGCCCAAACCAGGCGGCATGTGGCGTGGCATCCTGATGCTCCTGCCCGCCGTGATTTTTGCCTTCGGTTATGTGCTGTGGCTCATCCCCACTTTGCTCCTGTTTAAAAAGTGGAGCCAGCGCCATCGCACCGGATTAATTCGCGCATGGGGCAAGACTTTACTGTGGATGTTTGGCGTGCGCCTCGAGCTCGGCGGTCTCGAGCATCGCGATGCCCCTGGCGCAAAAATCCTCGCCACCAATCACGTGAGTTTGTTGGATCTCATGATTTACAGCGCAGCTTGGGGAACCGGCGGCACCGTGATCTACAAAAAGGAGTTCGGCAAAATCCCACTCATCGGGCGCTGCATGCGCATGCTCGATTTCATTGCGGTGGATCGTGGCAATCCCGAAGCCGCGCGCAAAAGCATGGCCGATGCTGCCGACGGCATCCGCAAACGCGAGCTCGCGGTGTGGATTGCCCCGGAAGGAACCCGCTCACGCCAGGGCGGATTGCAAGAATTTAAGATGGGCGCCTTCCATTTAGCCATGCAAACAGGTGCGCCTATAGTGCCCTGCATCATGCGCGGCGTTTCCGAAGTGAATCCGATTGGCAGCTTAATTGTGCGTTCCGGTACCGTTCGCGTCGATTATTTGCCTCCGGTCCATCCGGAGGGCTGGAAAAGATCGAATTTGAGGGAAAAAGCCACGGATTTGCGGCGTCTATTCCTTCGTTACCTTCCCGCCGCAGCCGGTACAGAAGGGGCATAATGCACCCTACGGTGTAGCCCGCTGCACCCCCGTTCCTAAAATCCCCGCTTCCTGCTACATGAAACAGAGCACCGCCCGTCGGCCTCGTCGCCGTGAACTCGACAAGGTCAACACATATTTCATCTTGACTGCGCATGTCCTTGCCGTGGTCGCCGTGTTGTACATGATTTTCGGAACGTTCTCGTGGTGGAGTCTTGGACTCGGCATCTTCTACGCATGGATTTGCACGCTATCCATTAGCGCGGGTTACCACCGTCTGTTCTCGCACCCGACTTACCGCGCGCACGGGATTTTGCGCGCCATGTATCTCTTCTTCGGCGCGGCCTCGATTCAGAACTCCGCACTGAAGTGGTCCTCGGACCACCGCACCCACCACGGCGAGGTCGATCGCAAAGACGACCCCTACAACATCCGCAAAGGATTCTGGTGGGCACACATCGGCTGGGTACTGCACCGCGCCCCTGATTGCGACTTCGCCAATGTGCCGGACCTGAAGAAGGACCGCCTGGTGATGTTGCAGCACAAGTACTACCTGCTTTGGGCTATCCTCTCCGCTGGCGTACTGCCCCTTGCCCTTGGTTTCCTCTGGGGAGACCCCATCGGCGCTCTGCTGATCGCTGGCTTCCTGCGCATCGTGGTCGATTGGCACAGCACCTTCTCGATCAACTCGGTGGCGCACATGATTGGTAGCCGTCCTTATTCGCTCGCAAACTCCGCGCGCGACTCCTTCTTGACCGCTTTGGTCACGATGGGCGAGGGTTACCACAACTTCCACCACCGCTTCGCCAACGACTACCGCAACGGCGTGCGCTGGTTCCACTTTGACCCAACCAAGTGGTGGGTTTGGACTTTGTCCAAGGTCAATCTCACTTGGGATCTGAAGCGCGCCTCCCGAGAAGCCATTCTCAATGCTCGCGCCAAGGTCAAGGCCGAAGTCGCTGCTCGTAAGGCAGAACTTCGCGCAAGGAAGTTGAAGCCGCAGACGAACCCTTAAGCAGGTTCGGGCCTAGCCCTGCCAAAGCTTAGACTGCACCCCGTCGTTGCCGACGATGCGCAGGGGCTTGCCATCTTCCTCGCAGAGGTAGCGAGTGAGATCGTCGACACCTAGCTCTTCGAGCACTTCTTCGTCGATCAGGCAGCGGCCTTGCACCTTTTCTTCGGGAAGGGTCAAGATGCCGAGCACAGCATCGGCAAGGATGTCAGCCTTGCGCCAATCTTTCGGGCCACCAAGCCCATGGTTGATGGTCGCCTGGGACTCAATCGCCGTGGCTGGCCACAGCGCACAAGAGCGCACGCCGCTGCCCTGCACTTCATCGCCAAGACCCATGGCCAACAGGCTCATGCCGAACTTGGAAATGCAGTAGCCGGTTTTGCCGCGCATCATGCTGCGGTCGAGCGGCGGTGACATTTGCACCACCAGCCCGCGGCCACGCGCGACCATGTCCCCCACCACCATGTGGCTGAGCAAGAAGGCGCCGCGCACGTTGACATCCATCATTAGGTCAAAGCGCTTGGGCGGGGTATCGACCACCGACTTCCACCACAGGGCGCCAGCGTTATTGATTAGGAAGTCGATGCCACCGAAAGTCTCTTTTGCTGCGGCGACAAGTTGCTCAAGATCTTCCTGCGAACGCACATCGGTTTTCACCGCCAGGGCTCTGCGGCCTAACATTTGGACCTCGGAAGCCGTTTCGTGAATGCTTCCGGGCAGAGATTCCCGCCCGCGCTCACTCTTGGCCGCGATCACGATATCGGCACCGGCTCGCGCCAGCGAAAGCGCAATATTGCGACCAATGCCCCGGCTTCCGCCGGTAATCAGGGCAACCTGACCGCTCAAATCAGGAGCAGAGAAGGGTGGTTCGTGAATCTCTGACATGCTTGGCCCTACTTGGCCTGTTCTTGCTTGGCGATTTCTTCGTCGCGAAGTTCGCGGCGCAAAAGCTTCATCATGGAAGACTTAGGTAGCTCGCTGCGAATCTCCCAGAACTTGGGCACTTTATAGGCCGCCATTTGTTCGCGGCACCAAGCCTCGAGCTCTTCTTCTGTCGCAGTATTGCCAGGGTGGAACACCACAAAGGCTTTCACCGTTTCGCCACGCTTCTGGTCTGGCACACCGATGGTGCAGGACTCGAACACGGCGGAGTGCGCCATCAAGACGCGGTCGATTTCATCGGGGAAGACGTTGTAACCCGAGGCAATGATCATGTCCTTCTTCCGGCCCACGATCTTGAAGTAACCCTCTTCATCCATGATGGCGAGGTCACCGGTGTAGAGCCAACCATTACGCAGCGTGTTCGCCGTTTCTTGCTCACGGTTGAGGTAGCCCTTCATGACTTGCGGGCCGCGAACAATAAGTTCGCCAGCTTCGCCGACTTTGATTTCCGGCAAACCACTTTCGGGATCGACGATGCGCACGTCGGTGTCTGGCAAAGGCAGGCCGATGTGACCGATCTTGCGCCGGCCTTCCACCGGATTGGCCGTCACCACTGGTGAGGTTTCGGTCAGGCCAAAGCCTTCGACGATGATCGAACCGGTGAGTTTCTCGAACTGGTTCTGCACATCTTCCGGCAAAGGTGCGGAACCCGAGAAGCAGCGCTTCACCGAGCGCAAATCAATGTTCTCGACACCGGGGTACTGATTGATCGAGTTAAACAGCGCGGGAAGTGCTGGAAACAGCGTGACCTTGTACTTGGCCAACTGCTTGATCATCAACTCGATATCCCGAGGGTTGGTTTGTAGCACCATGCGCGCGCCGACGGCCACTGGCCAGGTCAGGCACACGGTCAGGCCAAAGATGTGGAAGAAGGGTAATGCGGCCAGCAGTACCTCTTCGCCAGGTTCTAGGCCGCGAAACCATGCCCGCACCTGTTGCACGTTGTAACTCAAGTTGCGGTGGGTCAACACCGCACCCTTGGACACGCCGGTGGTGCCGCCGGTGTATTGAATCACCGCGATGTCATCCATATCGACATCGACCGCCGGAGGCGACGCTGCAGAGGCTTCGAGCAAGCGACGGAAAAAGTGCACCCCGGGCTCTGGGTCGACGCGGGCGAAGGTCGGCGGGTCCATCCGCTTCAACTTCAGTGGCGCCAGCAGATTCAACGGGAAGCGCAGGTATTCCGGAACCGAGCAGATGATGTAATCCCGAACCGGCAACTTATCGCGCAAGAAGCGCACTTTCTGATCCCACAGGAAGTCCATGGTGATCGCGACCTCGACCTCGGCATCGTTCCATTGATGCTCGATTTCCCGTGGCATATACAACGGGTTGGTCATGACCGCATGCGCACCCAAGCGCTGGATGGCCAGATAAGCGATCGCCACTTGCGGGATGTTTGGCCCTTGCACCGCCACGCGAGTGCCTTTGACCACGCCGAGACCAGCCAAGGCTGTGGCAAAGCGGTCGACGGCTTCCTTCAACTGACGATAGTTGAAGGTGCGGTTGAGGAAAGTCAACGCAGGTCGATCAGGAAACTCCCGTGCACTGTTTTCGAGATAGCCACCAAGGGGCATATCCTCGAAATCTAGATTGTGTGGGACACCATCCTCGTAAAAACGGAACCAGGGGTGCTCGGACATGCTTCCAGCATACCGGCACCCCTGGAGGTCAGTGTGGCCCTTTCTAGAGCACCGTGCCGTTGAGCACGTTACTCACCTTGCCACTTTGCAGCGCTTGCAACCAATAGGCGCGACCAGATGCGCCCGCTGGCACCGAAACCAGGAAGTTGGTTGCGCCAGCGCCATCGGTTTGCTGCGCGCCACCAAGTGGAATCGGGTTGGCGATGTTGAGGGTGATGCCCAAGGCGGGAATCGAGAAGCTGCCAGTACCGGTGGTCGACACCGCCAACCAAGTCGGGGCACTCGCGGTACCGTTGGTCACTGCCACCGTGGTGGAAGCGCCACCTTGGAAGGTTGGAGCGGCAATGGTCAGAGTCGTGCCGACACCGCCACCATCGTGACCGAAGACAGTCAGGGTGTAGTTTTCCCAGGTACCGGTGGTCCCGGAATCTTCATCCGAAATCTTGATCGTCCAGGTGCCAGCCGAGGACTCGCCCCAGCAGCGCATGGTGGTGAAGATGTAGTTGTTGTAGTCGTTCTGGGAATCGTTACGCTCCTTCGCCAGAATCGAGTTGGTGCCATCCGGGGAAACCAAGGAAATCACCAAGTCGCCGATGAAGTTGTGGTTGACGTTCAGCTTCAGCTCCACGGCTTCAATGGTGATGTCATCCGGGATGTCAAAGGTGCGGGTGAGGCCGGTGGTGTTGTTATCAGGAATCGTGGTGTTCACCGTTTGCACGCCACTGGTCGAAGACTGCTCTGCAGGGAGGTTGGTCCAGCTCGCGGCCATCAGAGTGGCTGCGTCTGCATCAATCGCACCAAAGCCGTAGTTGATGTTGACGTCGTGGCCGACACCATTGACCAGCCAGTTGCTGTTGCCGCCATCGTTCTTGCGAGCAGACTCAATCAAGACTGCCTGCACGTCGCGCCAAGTCAGAGCAGGGTTGGCGTCGAGCATCAGGGCCACCACTCCGGCACCTAGCGGGGAAGCGCTGGAGGTGCCGCCAAAGTTGCTGGTATAGCCCTGACCAGTGGTAGTGGTGTAGATGCCACGGTTGTTGCCATCGGAATGGGCAACCACGGTCATGGAACTTCCGTGTTCGTTGTAGTACGAACGAGTGTCGTTATCGCCAATCGCGCCAATCGCCAAAGTGAAGCGGCTGGAAGCGTAGGGATCGTATTCGACACGGTCACCGGTGCCACCGTTGCCGGCTGCCCAGGCAAAAACCTCGCCCAAGCCACCGCGGCCGGTCGCAATCGCACTTTCAAAGGCGCTGCGCTCGGAGCTGGTCAGGTAGGAAATCGTTCCGTCATCAAACGGACCCCACGAGTTGGACTTGATGTCGTTGATGTCGTTGCGGTGCCCAAAGGCAGCCACGTTGGTCGAAGAACCGCCGTAGTACATCTTGGCCCAGTTCGAATCGTAAGCAACACCAACACCACCGCGCCCGTTGTTGGCTTCGGCGGAAGAAACGCCAGCACAAGAAGTACCGTGGCTACTGCTGCCACCAGACTGGCTGGCGGTGCTGTTGTAATTGTCGTTGAGGTCTGGGTGGGACGTTTCCACACCACCATCGACAATCCCGACGACCACTCCTGTTCCGGTGTAGCCATTGTTCCAAGCGCCTTCGACATTCACATCGGCGATGGGGTTCAGCGTGTTGCGCAGGTGCCATTGGCTGCTGAAGTTCGGGTCGGTAGGCAAGGCGCGCACAGCCAAAGGACGCTCGGCGTCTAGGTAGGCGGCGGAATCACCGTAGACCACATCGAGCACCGGCAGCAGATCGATCGCGCTCGCCACACTCGCGGTGTGGACTAGCGAGAACCCAGGAGCGCCTGCCATCAGTTCCACCCAGGACTCGGTGGTGCCATTGGCGATGGCGGCAAGATCACCGAGGTCGGTGGTCTCGACAATGATGGTGTCGGTCAGGGTGTAACCAGAGGTTGGCTCGGGGATGACACCTTCCTTCGAGGCGAGGTCATCATTGATGCGCAACGCCTTCGATTTGGCGTTTTCTGGGTTCTCGATGGCAAAAAGGGCCATGTCGAAACCGGTATCCACCCACTGGTAAGTGGGCTCCTGAGGAGTCTGGCTCTGGGGAGCCAGCGTTAGGGCTAGGGAAAGGGTGAGAATCATCTGTGCAACGGAGACGTGAAAATGGGCACTGAGTTCCACGATTCACCGTTTCCCACGGTGCCCCATCATCTGCGGAAGTCTAGAATGCGAATATGCACCCTGCCGCGAAATCTGGGGAGGAATTGGCGAAGGAGCTTCGCTATGAGGCCACACGCTCCACAGGGCCAGGAGGGCAGCATCGGAATCGAGTTGCCACGGCAATTCGGGTGTATCACTTGCCTTCAGGGCTGACCGCGATGGGGACCGAACGGCGCTCTCAGCTCGAAAACAAGGTCGAGGCCTTGTTTCGCCTGCGAAGAAAGCTCGCCCTGCAGCTGCGAAGCCCCATCGACGACGAACTCCTTGCCGCCCCTACCCTCTACCAGCCACCTGAGGCCTGGATGCGGCGCCTGCGCAAGGGGCGGATCAGCGTCAATCCGACCCATGAAGACTTCCCGGCGCTGCTGGCGGTGGTCCTGGACCGGCTGGCGGCCGATCAGGACGATCTCGAGCGCACGGCGGCGGCCTTCCGGGTCTCCAAGAGCCAGCTGATCAAGTTCCTGGGCCTAGAGACTGCTGCCCTGGGTGGGCTGAATGACCGCCGTCAGGAGCGCGGGCAACGGCCCCTGCGTGGGCACTAGGCCTTGTGGGCATTGGCCCTGCCAACGGATTTCCTACAGCGCCGTCCGCGCCAGCCACACCCCGGCGAAGAACAGGCCGACGCCTAGCACCATATTGGCGAGCAGATTGAGCATGGCCTGGCCGAGGTGACCACTGCGCAGGAAGTCACCGCTCTCGAAGGCTAGGGTGCTGAAGGTGGTGAAGGCGCCGAGAAAACCGACCATCCAGATGGTGGCGGTTTCGTTGCTCATCAGGCTCTTTTCACGCGCCGCGGTGAGCACCAGGCCGAAGACGAAACAGCCCAGCACATTGACCGCCAAGGTCCCCCATGGAAAGCCCTGACCACCCCAACCACGAACCCAAGTGGAGAGTCCGTAGCGGGCCAAAGTTCCGGTGGCTCCGGCGAGGGCAATGAGAAGCAAGTGCATGGCGCAAGGGTATTCTAGGCACCGAAAGCGTCATGGACGACCCCACTCTCTTTCCACCGCTTAACGCGGCTCTGAATGGCCTCGCTGGCGTCATGCTGATTCTTGGCATGCTCAAGATCAAAGCTGGCAACGAAGTCGCTCACAAGCGCTTCATGTTTGCCGCACTGGCGTGCTCGGTGGTGTTTTTGAGTTCCTACCTTTACTACCACCTGCACTTTGGCATCAGCGTCAAGTACCAAGGCGCAGATTGGGGCCGCCCCCCCTACTTGGCGTTGCTGCTGAGTCACACGGTGCTCGCGGCGCTCGTTCCCTTCTTGGCTTTGCGTACTGCTTACCTTGGCATCAAGGACCGCCGCAACGCACATAAGAAATGGGCCAAGTGGACACTGCCGATCTGGCTTTATGTTTCGGCCACCGGGGTGTTGGTGTACCTCGTGCTCTATGTCTTCACCGACTCCGGCAAGCTGGCCTTCGAGGCCCTCGGCTCCTAATGGCAACGCGGCGTGATCTCATTGCCCTAAGTGTGGTCGCCTTGGCGGCGGCTACAGGCTTGGGCATTAGTTTGACGCGCCCTTTCGAAGCGCCGCTGGTGCCTCCTATCCGCAGTTTCGATACCGCTGCCGAAAATCAACTGTGGGACTTGGTCAACGCCGAGTTTGGCCCCGCAGATGCACCCACCATTCCCGCCGCTTTCGCCGATGTGGTTCGCGGCGATGCCCAACGCGGTCGCAAGTTGTATGAAGTGCAATGCCTGCATTGTCATGGCGCCGACGGCTACGCCGACACCTACACCGCGCGCTTACTAACGCCCAAGCCGCGCGATTTCCATTTGGGTGTGGTTAAGTTCACCACCACCGCGAGCGATGCTCCGCCACGGCAAGAAGATTTGGAGCGCACCTTAGAGCAAGGCTTGGAGCCCACGGCCATGAGTTCTTTTGGCAACTTAAAGCCCGGAGAGCGCACGGACCTTGCGGCCTACGTCATGAACTTGCTCATCCGCGGCTCGGTATTCGAAGATGCTCGCGTGCGCCTGGAGCAACAGGCTCCGGCCGATGCTTTGGCGCAAGCCATCGACATCGAAACCGCGCGGTGGGCTGCTGCTGCGGCGGCGCCGACAGATCCCCCTGCACGACCGCAACTGCAAGCAGCCGGTGCAGAACTGGAGCTATTCCAGAGCAGCAAAGCAGGTTGCTTTGTTTGCCACGGTAACGACGGCCGCGGTCTGTTTGCGAAAGATACTCCCGCGCTTTCCTTGTTAGACATCTGGGGTGAAGCGAGTGCGCCTCGGGACTTGCGCGAAGGGCCCTTGCTTGGCGGAGAAAGCGCCACCGATTTGTATTGGCGCATTTCTTCAGGCATCAAAGGCTCGCCGATGCCGCCGATGGAAGATCTACTCAGCCCCGAAGAAATCTGGAGCTTGGTCAACCTAGTGCAATCGTGGAGGGCCGAATGAAGGCTTGGTTCACGATTCACCGCTTGGCATGGCTGGGCTTGGTCTTCACCATTGGTTTGACCATCGGCATTGGTGGCACCATTACCAGTACCGAAGTCGGCATGGCCTACCCAACATGGCCAAACATCAACGGCAGCTCGCTGTTCAATATTTTCTACGGCAAGTTGTCCGAAGCCTTTGGCATCGGCTCGGTGGTCGAGCACACCCACCGCCAGGCTGCGAGTCTGACGGGTTTAATCATGCTGGTGCTCGCCATCATGACTTGGGTCAAAAAGGAAACACCCAAACGCATGCGCAACCTCGCCACGGTGAGTTTGCTGGTGGTGATCTTCCAAGGCTTACTCGGCGCCAATCGAGTGCTGGCCAATGATTATCTCGTCGCCATCTTCCATGCCGTCGGCGCACAACTGGTGGTTGCGCTGTTGGTGCTGATGGTGAAAGAAAGCGCCACCAGTTGGGAGCGCCCTGCGCAGCCATTCCCGGCTCACCGCGTCGATCGATTGCGCCTGTGGACCACCACCACCATGGTGCTCCTGTTTCTAAACCTCTTTGCCGCAGCAAGCCTGCGCCAAAAGCAAGGTGCGTTTAGTGGACATCTGATTTTGGCCATCACCACCGCCTGCGTATTGCTGTTTGTGATTCAGCAAGTGCTGACCAAGTTCCGTGGGCATGTGCAACTCCAACGATTGGCCAAGACCACAGCGCATGCGCTTGGCACCCAACTGGCGCTCGGTGTGGCGGCGTGGGCATTCTTGCTCGGCCCACTGATTGGTAGCTTCCCCGACGAAGACACGCGCTTCCTGTTCCAATCGATTTTGGCCACGGCTCACCTCCTGTGCGGTGTTCTGGTCTTGGCTTTAGTCACTGCGATTTGGCAGGAAGCCAAGCACAAGCTCAAGCCTGAGGTCAAGGTTTGAAGGGGCACCCTCGTGATTGGGTGGCGCTGGCCAAAGCGCGCATCCAACTCCTGTCCACAACCGCAGCCTTGATTTGTCAGTGGGTTGCCGCTGGAGGTCGTTGGGATTGGCTCGAAGCACTGCACCTCACCATCGGCTTGATCTTGGTCAGTTCTGCCTGCGCAGCCATCAATCAAATTCTCGAGGTAGAAATCGACAAGCGCATGCCGCGCACTTGCAACCGCCCCTTACCGACTGGGCGCATCAGCATGAAAGATGCGAAGGTCTTTTCCTTCGTCACCGCGGCACTCGGCACCTTCTGGCTGGCATTTTTCCTGAACCCGCTGACGGCATGGCTGGGCCTAGTCATGTTGGTGCTATATGACTTCATTTATACGCCGCTGAAGCGCATCACCCCGATGAACACGCTCATCGGCGCGGTCCCTGGCGCGATGCCCTTGCTGATTGGTTATGCGGCGGCTGGTTATGGCCTCGATATTCTCGCCGGCACCCTGTTCCTAATTCTGTTCTTGTGGCAACTGCCGCACTTCTTCGCCATTGCTTGGCTCTACCGCGAAGACTATCGCCTTGGTGGCTTGATCATGCTGCCTGGCGTCGATGCCACCGGCGCTGCCGCTGCGCGCCAATCGGTGCACTACGCGATTGCTTTAGTGCCGGTCAGCATGGTGCCCACCGTGCTCGACATTGCGGGACGGATTTACTTCTACGGCGCCTTCAGCATGTCGCTGATTTTCTTGGTGTCGGTGCTGTTCTTCAGCTTCCGCCGCCATCAGTTTCACGCGCGCGCCGTATTTTGGATCAGCATCATTTACCTCCCCTTGCTGTTTGTTCTTTTAGTCGTCGATAGTCGACTGTAGCCATGGCCCTCATGACTCTCCATCAGGTCGCCAAGGCCTATGATCCGGTGCGCCCTTTGTTCCAAGACTTGTCCTTGGTTGTCGGCGACGGCGAACGCATCGGCTTGATTGGTGCCAACGGCAGCGGCAAATCGACTTTGCTGCGCTTGATGGCAGGCATCGAAGAACCCGACGCCGGCGAACGCGTGACTCGGCGTGGCTTGCGTGTGGGCTACTTGGAGCAGGAGCCGCAGCTCGATCCCACGCTGACCATCCGCGAAGCGGTGCGTCAGGGTTTGGCTGGCCGCGAAGCTCTATTGGCCGAAATGGATGAGCTATACGCCGCCATGGCCGCGGATCCGCCGCCAACTCCGGAGCGTCTCACCTTTCTCGCCGAGCGCCAAGAACACTTGCAGCATCGCTTGGACCGCATGGGTGGACATGAAGTCGAGCATTTGGTGGCAAGCTCGATTGACGGCGTCGGGCTCGATGACCCCGATGCCTCGTGCCGGGATCTCTCGGGTGGCGAAGCACGACGTGTGGCCCTTGCGCGGTTGTTGGTCGATGCCCCCGACCTCATGCTGCTGGACGAGCCAACCAACCACCTCGATGCCTTCGTCATTGCATGGTTGGAAAAGCGCCTGCTAGAAATGCGCGTGCCTTTGGTCATGGTCACGCACGATCGCTATCTACTCGACCGCGTGGTCGATCGCATTGTCGAAATCGACCGCGGGCGTTGTTTTGAATACCCCGGAAGCTACGCCAAATTTGTCGAGCTCCAAGCGCAGCGGTTCGCCTCGGAAGGCAAGACGGAATCGGTGCGACTGCAAACGCTAAAGCGAGAAACTGCCTGGATGCGTGCTGGCGTGCAGGGCCGTGGCACCAAAGCTAAGGCACGGGTGGATCGATTCCATGAACTGGTGAAAGACGAAGGGCCAGGTTTGGTGCAAACGCTTGCGCTGCGCATTCCGCCTGGACCGCGCCTGGGAACCAAGGTCATCCAATGGGAAGGCGTGCGCTTTGGCTACGACGAACGCACTCTGCTTCCGGGCATCGACCTGCACCTCGAAAAGGGAATGCGCCTTGGCGTGATTGGGCCCAACGGCGCCGGCAAAACGACCTTGCTGAAAATTTTGTGTGGACAGCTGGAGCCGAATGCGGGGAAAATTGAGGTTGGCCCCACCGTCAAGTTAGCGGCGATTGATCAAAAGCGCAGCGACCTCGATCCAGAAGCGACCATCGCCGAAGAAGTGGCCGGCAAGAGCGACCGCGTCAAAGTCGGCGAACGCCTACAGCATGTGGTGTCGTTTCTCGATCAGTTCCTTTTCCCGGGCAACAAAAAGCATCTGCAGATCGAAAGCCTTTCTGGCGGCGAGCGCGGGCGCGTGTTGTTGGCCAAGTTGCTTCTTGAGGGCGGCAATGTCTTGGTGCTCGACGAGCCAACCAACGACCTTGACCTGCCTACCTTGCGCGCGCTCGAAGAGGCACTCATTGCTTTCGATGGTGCCATCGTGATTGTGAGTCACGACCGCTTCTTCCTCGACCGCGTCGCCACCCATGTACTTCTGTTGGACGGCCATGAAGGTGCCGCGATGCACACCGGTGACGTCAGCTCTCTGCTAGAAAAGCGCGAACAAGAGCGCGAGCAGTCGGCGCAGGATTCGTCGCCCAAGAAGAAGATCAGCGGCGGCAGCAAGATCGACACCACGCAAACCGAGCCGGTGGCGCGACTCAGCAATCAGCAGCGCAAAGAAATGGAGCGCCTCGAAGTTTCCATTGCTACGCGTGAAGAGCGTTTAGTGGCGATTGACGACTCTCTTGCGCACCCGGACACCTATCAGGGCGATGGCGAGGTCATGCGCCAACTGCAACAAGAACGCAAAGAGGTGAAGCAATCCCTCGAAGCGGAGATGGAGCAGTGGGAAGCTTTGGCTGAGTTGGCTTAGAAATCGAGTTCGATCGCCCAATACACCGTGCGCAAGCGCAGGTGGGCAAACTCGACATTGGGGCCAAGCGGTCGTTCCAACTCGACATGGTCTAACTCGTAGCCAAGGGCCATGCCGAAGCGACCAAAGTCGCGGCGCAATTCGGCAACGGCGCGATAAGGGCGCTGGATGTCCGAGCCAACACCTAGCTCACCGCGATGAAATCCCGAATAGGCAAGATCCAAATCCAATTCCCAAGGCAATCCCAAGGTGACGCCGACTTCAGGAGCCAGCCAAAGGGAGTCGAAGTTGAGGCTTTCCATGTTGGCGTCGGTCACGATGTCGCCATCGAAAAGAAAACGGCGCAGGGCGACGCCATAGCGCAGAGCCATCCAGTCGTTGAGCTGACTGCGCCCAATCAAACCCAACTCCGCACGCTCGAAAGAAACCGAACTTTCGAATGTCGTGATTGCTGCGCCATTCCAATTCCAGGTGCGCGAGGGATCGAGAGCCACATTTTGACCGGCATCGATTTTGGAAATGTCCAGATACAGTTCGGCCGGCATGGGCAGGGCATCGGGAAGGTTCAGACTGGCGCGCACTCGGGCGATATTCTGAGAGCCCAGACTGCCGATATCCCAAGGGAAGAAATCACTGCCGCCGCCAAGCGGACCATCCTGCCGCAGGTGATACTTCGTTTTGGCAATGCCCGGCATCAGGCTCAGGCGAGCGTGGTGCGGTGAGGTCACAGAACACGAGGCCGCAACAACAGCAAAGCCCAAAAGAAGAGCCCTGCCGAGGCACGATGACAGCCGAATCCACATGCCGGATTCTAGGTGACTCGGTCAGGGGAAGGTGATGGGCAGATGACCGCAGCACCGAGGTACAATCCCGGCTTCATGGAGCCCATCCTGACCATTCAACAAGCGAAGCGGAGCTTCGGCGAGGTCCATGCCCTGCGCGGCGTGAGCTTTGACATGGCGGCCGGCGAGGTCGTCGCCCTGCTCGGCCCCAATGGCGCCGGCAAAAGCACCTTGATTCGCTCGATCACCACGCTGGAGAATCTCGATGCCGGGTCGATTTCCGTTTGTGGTGTTTCGGTGCAAGACAATCCGCGGGCGGCGCGCGCCTTTCTCGGTTATGCCGGGCAAGAGTCGGCGCTCGACAAGGTCCTGACTGGGCGAGAGTTCTTGCGCTTCCAGGGTGGTTTGGTGCATTTACCCAAAGCCCAAATCTTGCCGCGCGTGGAAGAGTTGCTCGCACGCTTCGGCTTGCAAGATGCTGGCGACCGTCGCTTGGAAACCTATTCCGGCGGCATGGCGCGGCGTTTAGATTTGGCAGCATCGATTATGCATCAACCCAAGTTGTTGATTTTGGATGAGCCCTCTTCGGGCTTGGATTACGACGCCCGCCGCGAGCTGTGGCAGATGCTTGGCGAGTTGCGCGAAGAAGGTACCGCCTTGCTGTTGGCGACCCATGATTTTGAAGAGGCCGATGTCCTCTCTTCGCGTGCGGTCATGATGAGCCACGGCGAAGTCGTTGGCAGTGGCACGCCAGATGAGTTGCGCACCAATCTGGGCAGCTGGATTCTTGCCGCATCTTTGCATGAGCATCAGGTGCCAGAGGATCGCGAGCGCTTGCGCACTTTATTCTCCGAGGTCTCTGGTGTCGAAATGCCACCCAACCCGCAGTCTTCGGAATATGCCAAGGCAGTCCCACCGGGTCAGGACATGGCGCCCGATGGCCGCAATTGGAGCGAATGGCTGCGCGATCACGCTGCGCAACAGGGCGTCGAGTTGGTGAGTGTTGGTTTGCGTCGGCCCACCTTGCAAGATGCTTATCTCGCGGCCACACACCAACAAACTTCTACCGCAAGCACCGCGGAGGTGAGCGCATGAACTCTCCCTTCTGGCAAGAAACGCGCGCCCAAACTTGGCGCTGGTTCATTCACAGCAAACGCCGGCCAATTGTGGTCATCAGCGGCCTCATGCAGCCCATCATCTGGATGACCCTATTTGTGTTGGTGCTCGGCAAGTCGATGGCCGAAACTTTGGGTGGCCTCCCCTATCTCGACTTTGTCACGCCGGGTGCCTTGCTGTTTACGGCCTTCAATGCTTCGCTCAATGCGGGTGTGCCGATTCTCTTCGACCGCGAACTTGGATTCCTCGACCGCATTCGCGCCGCGCCGCTGCATGATCGCTTCAGCATTGTGCTCGCTAGCGCGATTCACATCTCGGTGATGACGCTGCTGCAATGCTTGGTGATCGTCGCTGCGACTTCGGTGCTCGGTGTGAGCTTTGCTGGCGGTTTGATGGGCGCAATGGTTGGACTGCTGGCTCTGCTCTTGGTCATTCTCGGCTTTACCTCATTGAGTCTAGGTCTAGCCTTCCAGTTCCGCCGTCACTTTGAAATGTTGGCGGTGATCATGATCATCACCTTGCCGATGATCTTCCTTTCCAGCGCCTTTGCCCCGCTGGAGCGCTTGCCGGATGTGCTGCGCAACTTGGTCGTGTTCAACCCCGTCACGATGGCGATTGAACCGCTGCGCATGGTCTACAGCAATCCGGAATGGAGCATGACCACGCCGCTGGCTTCCACCTTCTTTGGCGACCTCAACGCCTGGCACTTCTTCGGCGGCCTGATTGGCTTCAACCTCTTCGCCGGCCTGTGGAGCCGCAAAGTTTTGGCCAAGAAGTTGGCTTAGAGTTCGTCAAGATTTAGCACCAGCGAAAGCGGCTGGCCAAGTTCAAGCAAGTAAGACTTCGATTGGAAATGCAGTTCGAATTGATGAGTCTCTAAATTCCATCGCCACAGGAACAGGAGGTATTCGCCCGGCACTAACCCAACAACCTGGACATCTTCTTGGACATCTCCCTGCTGAAGCACGATATGGGCCTCACCCATGCCGGCAAAATGTCGATATTGATCGCCAACCAACCCTAGGTCGGCAACAGGCACCAATTGCAGCTGATAATTTTCCTTTGACGCGCCTTCCTCGCGCGTGAGCTGGACCGAGGCTAGCGAAAAAGCTGGAATCTCAATGGAGTGCTCTAGGACACTTGCCGGCAGGGAATAATTACCGAGCCATGGCCCTAGCCAGACCGAGATACTTACTGCTTCTTGTGGCAGTCCTTCTAGAAGATAGCTCCCATCTTCTTGCACTCGAGAGGATACGGATTCCAACTCACCACCAAATCGAACGAAGCAATCGGACTGTAATCGATTGTCTGAATCGGTAATCCACAGCCGAACTGATCTTGCTTCGCTAAGCGTAATCGTGACAGGATCATCGTCAGCGAGCGGGACGGGAATAGCCTCTGCCCAATAAAGGCCGTATCGTTCATGGCGAACACTTAAGCGTATTGATTCTGTGCCAACGCCTTCCTGGGTAAAGGAGCCGTCAGATTGCGAATAGAGGCCAAGTCCATGACCCTCATCTTTAGTCCATAGCTGGACCAACGCTCCAGAAACCGCTTCGCCATGCTCATTGACGACGATGCCACGGAAGGATTGAGGATCTTGGTCCAGAGCCAGAACGAGTTCTCTACGCTCACCCTCATGTAGATAAACTGGGATATCCACCAACTTATTGCCTATTGTATCAAGCAGGAAAATGCGGAAGTCCCTATTTGCGGATAGCCCCCAAATATCCAGAAAACTTCCATCGTTGGGTATTGCGAATTCTTTCCCCTCGCCTTTTTTGCCACTATAGCCTCCCCCAATTCGTAAACCCATTCTCTTTCGCAAGCCATTGGCATAACTCCGGCCTTTACCACCAAGTAGTGCAAAGAGAGGCCCTTGATCCGTGTGAACCAACACTCGTAAAGAAGACCTATCGGTGTTCGCTGGAAAGTCAAACTTGACGCGCAAAGTGGGCGCTTTTTGGAGCCGAAAGGTCAATCTTTCTGGAATGGCATCCCCGAGTTCAATGCTAGTAAAGGCATAGCCCACAGCCCCACAAGTCACCACGGAATGATCTTCGCCGAGAAAAACCGTGCCCAGTCCTTGCGCATTGGTCGGCTCCGAAGGAATGCCGGCGCTGCCATATGCACCGATAATAGGATTTCCGCTTTCATCTAGTGCAGCAAAGGGAACTTCCTTAATGGCCGCCAATGAAATTTCACCTAGGTCCCAAGGGTCATTGTGTGAACTCAAATCAATTTCCACCGATCGACCATTGCCACCGGACTTCACTGGCGATTCTACGTATAGTCGAAGTTTGGCGGAGATTGGACCTGCAGGCACCTCCCCCGAAATCCAAGCTAGGTAAGTTTCAGTGTTGGACGGAGTGATGTTCAAGAGAAATTCTCCTCGTTCGTCACTCGAGGCATTGATTACCCTCGCCGCTCTATCTAGTGGGAAGGAAATTGAGCCGCTTATATTTACATCGCCAACTCCTACCCTGCCTTGGGGGGAAACTACTTTCCCATGGAATCGAGGAATAGCTACAGCTTCAAGGGTTAAGAAGGGTGGAATTTTTTTCAACTCAACCTTATTTGGTCGCTTGACGTTACCTACTGGGAGAGAGCTGACTAACAGGTATTCTGGTGAAAGCTCTAGTGAGCCACTCCAATCATCTGGCAAATTGACAAAACGAAATGAGCCGTCTTGCTCTGGTTTAACAATAGATTTTCGAACGTGAACGCCACCGTTGGCTAGGTGGTATCCAATATCATCTGAGAAGCCGGGAGATGGGACCGAATCAGTTCGCATGATGATGCTGTAATCCGCTGGAATCCTATCCGGAAGCTGAATTCGGCCAACAATCTCACGACCTCCCTGAATAACAAATTCGGCTCTCTCCTGGGAGAAGTCTGCCTTGCAAAACTGCGCCAACGAATTCGGCATAACAAGGGCAAATCCTCCCTCCCCGGAGGAAAGAGGAAAGGAGACAATCCCTTCTTCATTCGTGTTGTTTGGACCGAAAATTTCCTCTCCAATCCAAACCCACACGCTGACCGCAGATTGCGGGCGGCGTTCGGAGTCTACGACCTTCAATTGCCAAGACTGCTCCCTTCCTTCGGGAAGGATGCCTCCATTCTCTAAGGAGGTTCGCTCCACAGATTCCTGAGAGCCCAATTCTCGATTCTGGCTACCAGAGGAAAGGCCTTCACTCAAAGAGTTACTCTTCTCTATGGCTTTCGAAGTGTGAAAGCCGTCAGCCAAGAACAGCCAAATCAAAAGGGCAACCAAGGCCAAAGACGCCAAAGAGAGAAATGTGCGCATAAAAAGGAATCACGGAGCCAACTTGAATCCTAGCATAACGCTTTGGCCTGCTAAGGTGCGGGAATGGATAGCAAGCACTCCCGACGGGGGCTGATTAGCCCGGCACTTCTTCTGATTGGCCTGACGGCAACCGGCGCCTTTGCGCTGGGGCAGCGCGCGAGTCAAAAGACGCAAGATCCTGCACCGCCCAATCCGGCGGCGCAGCGCATCGAAATGATCCAGAGCCTGCGCTCGATGGAGGCTTCTTTCGCCAAGATGGAAGCCAACATGGAGCTGCAAACCAAGAGTTTGCAACAGCTAGAGCGCATCAATGGCGCCTTGTTGCGTCTAGTGCACCAGCAAGTCACTCCGGTGGAGACTAACCCTCATGTCACGCCGCATGGAGTGCCCGGCCCGCCCAACGGCGGCGAGATTACTGGCCCCCGCTAGCGCGGGATTCGCTGCAGAGTGTAGTAAGCCTCTGCATGTAAAAGGGTTTCGCCCCCTTGCGCGAACAGATTTTGCACATGTAGCTCATGGACATAGCCTTCGCGGAGATCGCTAGTCGGAATGAACAACTCCATGCCATCTTCACTGAGTTGAAGCTCGCCAAGGCTTAAACCCTTGCGGTCCATTTCGTCACTCCCGTAGGCACTATGCAGTTCGTAGGTGTAGCTCTCGAGCTGCAGCGAAGGCGGAGATTCTTCGAAGCGCTCCTTATCCACAGCCTTGGTCAGGAATAGTCGAAAGCCCTTGGGCTCGACCTTCATCTCACGAATCTCGAAGGGCATATCGCCATTCCAAGTGAGTTTCTGCAGACCGAATCCTTCTTGGCCTAAGGAAGGCCAGCCGCGGTCAGACATGCCTATCCACAGACCACCGTCGAGAGCTTGGCTCACGCGAATCACGCCTGCAGCAAAACCTTTACGGAAGGGATAGCACGCGCCTTGCCACACGCCGTCGACCTGTTCCAAAGTCACGCGCATGACCGAGGCTTGATATTGATCGCCGACGAAGAGCTGTCCGGCGAAGGGCCCCATGGATTTTTGCGTATCCCATGCCATGCCGCTTGGCGAGCGCCCCATCTTGTCGTAAGGAAACCAAACTGCCGGGAGTTGGAAGTGTGGGATGTACTCCGGCACCTCGGGCATGAGCATGCCGTCGGGATTTTCGCCGGGATACTTCACGCGTGATTGCGGCAGCGCGGCAGATTTGATGCCAAATGGGTGCCCGTGATAGTCCCCTTGCCGCAATACCGCCAACTTGCTGGCACCGCACCACTCGCCTTGGTTGTCGGTATAGAACATGTCGCCCCAGGGGCTCAGCTCGATTCCTGCAGGCGAGCGCAACCCGGCCACCATCGGTTCCATCGGCTGGCCTTCCTGGATCCGAAGGGCCCAGCCGCGCCACGGCTTATGGCCGAAGGATTCCTGACCAAAGGCCCGGTTGGTGGTAATCCACCAGTTGCCATCGGCGTCTGGGCGCGGTCCAAAGTTGTACTCGTGATAGTTTCCGCTGATGTCCCAATCGTCGTTGACGACTTCGAAGTCATCGGCCTGACCATCCTCATCCATGTCGCGAATACGCATGAGTGCACCGCGGGTGGCGGTGTACACCCACTCCCCCTGTTGCCACAAGCCGAGCGGTTCTTGCAAGCCGTCGGTCCACAAGGTGAAGCTAGGCTCCTGACTTGAAGCCGCGTTGATTTGCCAAATTTCTCCGCGCCGCGTGCACACCAAGAGTTGATCGTCGGGCAAGGGCAAAAGCCCGCCAACTTCCAGCTCGATCTCTTCGGGAAGCGCAACCGTTTGCACTTCATAGAAGTCAGCTTCCTGCAACTGCGCAGGAGCTTCAGCTTCCGGCAAACACAGCAGGCTCAGCAAAGTGATCATCACCATGACAAATCCTCCTGAAACTGCGCGACATAGAAATCGCCTTCACGTTGGAACTTGACCAACCCGCGATTGAGTCCATCCGCTTCGGTTCCGCGCTGATGTATCAAATCAGGAATGTCTTCAGGGCTCGTCAAAGTAAACTCCCGCCGAATCACGGTCCCCTTTGCAGTCAGCACCGGATACAAATGCTCCTCCACCTCTAAGGCATTCCAACGATAGCGGAAGGTGGGATTCCCGTGGGTATCACGCCGATGCCCAAGCATGCGCCAACCAGCCTCCTTTCCAGTGGCTGTGGGCCAATCCCACTGGTTCCGATGCTCCGCCCAGTCCGGAGGCAACGCAAAGGGCGGCCCCGGTGGAAGATCGAGGACATCGGTGCCAGCCGGTTGCTCCAACTGACCGGCGCGGCCATTCCAGGTTCCAGAGGTGCGCATGAAATCACCTCGCCAAATTTTTGCCAAGCGTACGTTGTGCTCATCGAAAGCCAAGTGAACGCGTTCGGGGAAGCCAACGGTCAGAACCCTGGCACTGAGACCTTGTAGGAAAGTGCCGAAGTACAGAGGGCGGTCGGTCGGAATCAGCAAGTCATTGTCGCCATCGATGACAAGGCCCTCGGGCAGCGGCGCACTCATACCCAATGAGAGATAGGCCCAAAGAGCCGGAATCTGGACATCGGCTTGTCCATCGCCAAACTTGGTGAGGCCGGATACACCATCTTCATTCCAAAACACCGGCATCCGCGTTTGCTTACGGAACTGGTGCGGATTACGCATCCAGGCTTCGAACCACTCGGGGCGCAAACGCTCTCTCACGTTGACCAAATCCAAACCTTGAATCCCAGCGGAACGATGGCCAGCAAATTGGTGGCAGCTAATGCAGGCGAATCCTTCGATTCCAGCTAGCTGTTTCCCCAAGGCAACCATCTCTGGCCGGAACTCCTGCGTTGGTTTCGCCACTGGCGGAGGTGCCATTTGACGCAGGGAGCGCACGAGCCGCTGCCCACCAAAGGAGTTGTAGTTGGGCATGCGAGTGCGCATATAGGGGCGCACCCTGGACTCCCTCTCGAAGTCGTATTCAAGGAGGACTTGCTCCAGCCAAGCAAACTGCAACTTTGCGGCGACTCCGTTTAAGGACGGAGGCACTCTGCCCTCGTCGCCGAGATCGCCTTCTCCCTGGAATCGTTTGTACTGAGCCGGGCTAGGACCACCAAGCCCCGGCCATTCATGGCAGGCGGTGCAGTTCTGGGTTTTAATCTGTAGGTCCGCCATTTCCTGATGGCTGCGATCCCGAGTCAGCTGAGTCGGATTCGCCACCGCAAAGGCCAACAACGCGCGCTCCTCCTCGGTCCAGGTGTACTTCGGAACCAAAGGCTGCGGACTCTCGGACAGGCACCCTTGGCCAGAGCTCAACTTGCTCCATAACGGTGCTCGTGGATCTGGCATGTGCGCGCCGCCATCATGACATTGATCGCAACGAAGTTTCTGATACCAACGACTCCCACGATCCGAATCGCCTTCGAGGCCGGTACCAGGAATCGGGATCGGACGGAATACCTTGCCCAGGTGAGTCAGGTCCTCGGCGCTGAAGGGATGGTCCTCTCCATTCGCCTGAATCCATCCGGCTTCCAAACTGGCATCGCCACTATTCTCGTAGTACTCCAGGCGGAATTCATGCGGACCTTGCTCCAGGAAAAGGGTTGTTTGACGCCGTGTATGGGATTGATTGACGCGTGCGTCGAGCACAACTTCGCCATCGAGCAGCAATCGATTGCCGTCGTCGGAACCAACGTAAATGGTGTACTCACCTGACTCCTTCACTTGCCAAGTTCCTGTGAAAAGGATTCCATAATGATCCAGGCGACCACCATAATCCGCATGCAAGGAAACTGCGGCTCCTTCTGCAAACACACTTTCTTCATCCCAGCTTGGACCATCGCCGACGCCGTTCCAGGCGTAAGCTCTCCACTTCAAGCCAGGGAGGTCTTCAAAGCCTCCATATCCTGCCTGTTCGCGAAGTAGCCATGCGGATAAGGCAATGGCCTCTTCTTCGGTTAGCTTCATATCTGGCATCAAATAGTTTGGCCAGGTCAACGAGGGCAGCTCCAGTTGCCATTTCAGATTCTCTACCGAAGTTCGGCGCGCCAGAGAGCGGTCGGCAAATGCGTCCTCATGGCATGCCATGCAACCAATTTCCTGAAACAAGCGCTCCCCTTCGAGGACTAGCTCGGGAGTGACTTCCGTTCCACTCGAGTCAAATGGGCCGTTATCCCGGAGAAGGTAGGCGCGCAAATCGGCAGCTGCCTGTTGGCGCTCCCCTTCTGGCAATCCTTCCAACATAGAGGGCATGCGTGTTCCGGGGCGAAGCGATTGCGGGTCGAGCAGCCATGCCTCAATCCAGTCCGGCTGGGAACGGCGGACAGTAAAGCTATCTGGCCCATACAGCTGAGGGAAGAACTCGTCCGTTTTCGGCTCCCGATGGCAGGTCAAGCACTGATCGCGTGCAACCAACCAATCTAGGTGCAAGGCATCTTGGCGCGAA